>ERZ777011.2124-NODE-2124-length-17143-cov-5.490988_pt1 | contig 17143 bp, 18 predicted proteins | sample MGYA00374964_ERZ777011 | MGnify/ENA primary metagenome ERZ777011 (study PRJEB29310, sample SAMD00008975) | mouse gut metagenome | study: EMG produced TPA metagenomics assembly of the Metagenome analysis of fecal microbiota from mouse which was promoted...
TAATTCTTTCTTAGATTTCCTAACTTTACAGACTTTTTCATGCGGACTTTTTCACCCGAAGCGCTTGTGTGAAGGAGGTAAGCACTCGATTTAGAATATAATCAAACTTTCTTTGAAGTGACCGTACTCTTCAAGCCCGTCTCGCCAACATTCTCATTATTGGCATTGATCACTACCTTGAAGATGGTCATAAAGAAGATTTTTAGATCAAGAGCAAAACTCATATGTTTTGCATACCAAACATTCAGTTCGATACGTTCAGGCCATGGCACTTCTTTACGACCATTCACCTGTGCCCAACCGGTAACACCAGGAAGCACGTCAAACATGTGCTTTTGATGTTCGTCATACTGCTCGTAGGGCCAAGGATGATAAGTTAATGCAGGACGAGGACCAATCAACGCCATATCACCTTTGAGAATATTCACCAATTGAGGTAATTCATCTATAGAGGTAACTCTAAGAAGTTTCCCTATGCGAGTTATGCGACTATCACCTTTGTAAGAGTATACACCGGTGCCTTGTTTCTCTGCACCTACACACATCGAACGAAATTTCCAAATCTTAAAAGGCACACCATTTTTACCCAATCGCTCTTGTTTGAAGACAACAGGACCTTCTGAATCCAACTTAATCAGAATTGCTACTAGCACCAAAGGTACAAACAGAACGATCAATGCTACAAATGCAATCATAAAATCAATGAATCTTTTGAAATACTTATACATACTATCAATTAAAATTATAACTATTATACGCTCCGCTTATCTATATTATGAATTTTTCATCCAACTGAACCAATTACTAACCATACTCCCCAAAGATATTCACCATAAGATTCTTGACTGATGGAACTTCATAGAAAATATTAAATAAAAAACTTAAATACAATAATGCTTTACTGTTCAATGAATGCTTTAAGATTATTATACATTAAATCGAACATACGTCTATTATTACCATCCCCCACAAAAGAATTATGTGGACTAATAGCTACATTCTGCAACTTCCACAATGGTGAATGCTGTGGCAACGGTTCTGTTTCAAACACATCAAGAGCTGCAAATAAATCCCTACGTTCTTTAAGAATTTTACACATTGCAGGCTCATCAATCAATCCACCTCTTGCAATATTTACGAGAACAGCTCCCTTCTTCATAGCCTGCAATACTTCACAACTCACCAAGCCTTTAGTGGACGGCAGTAATGGAGCAGTCACAACAATTACATCAAACTCCTCTGCACTTTCTTTTAAAGTTTCTATTAAAGCCATATAATCAAACCCAAAGGTCTCATTTGTATGAATATCAAACCCTACAGTTTCAGCGCCAAATGCATGAAAACGCTTAGCTACCTCTTGTCCTACATTCCCCGCCCCAATAACAGCTACCTTTGTACCGAAAATTTCTTTCAATTCTCTATGCTTAGTCCAACGGCCAGATTTCTGCTCTTGACCAAAGAACCATCCTCGTTTGTAATATTCTAAAACTCGAAATAAAGCCCATTCTGCCATCGGAGTACTGTATACACCACGAGCATTAAATAATTTTATCTCACGAGACTTAATCTTATCTACTGGTACTCGATCAAATCCAGCACTTGTCAACTGAATAAACTTCAAATTACTAAAAGTATCAATATCATGATGCAAAAAAAATCCATTACAAACTATTGCATCAACTTCTGATACAGACAAAGGTACGCCCTCTGCTTCATGTTGCATGAAGTAGATAGAATAACCAAGATCTTTCAACTTTTGAATCTGTAGTTCTGAATAACTAAAACATCCTGTTAAAAGTAAATTCATTATCTATTGTTTTTTACAAATTCTTCGATTACCTTTTTGGTGGCTTTCCGATTTTGCTCAAAATATTCCGCTGTTTGCTGTTTGCATTCCGATTCTAAAGCTCGTATTGCACTAATTCCATTTTGGAATATTTCCCGTATTTTGTTTATGTCAGTCACCTGGTCTGTATTACAAAAAGAACGACTCACAATTACTTGCTGGCTACCCAATCTATAATGTTCCTTTAAAATCATACGTCCTGGTACAGCACCACTGTCCAAAGCTGCAATACCACCAAATCCAAATGGAATATTTTTCTTCTTAATGAAATTTGTCCACTTATCTACCGATCCATTAGCCAATAATTCAAACATGAACTTCATTCCCAATGCTAAATGCATATCATTAAGCCCCAAGTGAATCATATCAATACCAGGAACAGCAATAATATCTTCTAGAATAGCAACTGCTTCAGGTGTCTCAAGAAGAAGACAGCACTTTACGCGACCACTTACAGCCTTAACAAAACGCTCCACCTCAATTACTGTTTTAAAAAAAGGCAACATAATAATATCTGCACCCGCCTCAATTACTCCATTTATTTCATCTTCCGATGATACATAATCCGGCATTGTATCATGTATGGGATTTACACGTACTAGCACCTTTGCCTTTTTGACAGCCGCTTTGATACTACGGACATCATCTACCGTATGGTGATTTTGTACAGTATCCAATCCTGACTGTCTGACATCCTTACCAATAAATTCCATATCCACAAAAATCCAATCTACACCTGCTTCTTCAGCAATTTGCGCAATCTCTGGATGTTTTGTGATATACATTAAGTTCATCATAATATTATTATTTTCCAAAATAGATTTCCTCAAGTTCTTTTTTCACAGAAGTAAAAGTGAAATCTTGAGCAAAAATTATAGCGTTTTGAACGATCCGCTTACATAAGTCATCATTATCCAATAAGTTTAATACACGATTACCCATTGCCTCATAATCATTTGGATCCACTATATAACCATTTATACCATCCTGAATAAGTTCTCTGTGACCGCGATTCAAACTTGCCACTACAGGATTGCCAGAGAGCATTGATTCAACAATATTTAGAGGTAAACCCTCACGCAACGAACAACTCACCTGTACATCTATGATATGTTGATAATCTTGAAGATTGGTCACGTAGCCAATCAACTTTACATTCCGTTCTAATCCTTCTTGTTTGATTAATTGTTCCAAAAACTTCTGCTTTGGCCCATTACCAGCCAACAATAATATAGCTTCAGGATATTTAGCAACCACCTTGTGCATCATTCGTATAGCCATTGACTGATTCTTATTGTCATTTAGTTCACCAATACAGAGCAATATCTTAGCATTTTTAGAGTACCCCATTTTTCCACGCAGAGACAGTTTCTCTTCAATGGTTACAGGTTTATAACGTTCTCCACTCACGCCTACACCATGCATATATGCTACCTTGCAATGAAATGCTTCAGAAGCAACTTTATAATCCTCATGTGTTATAGTAATGAGAATGTCAGTCATTTTACTAAAGAATTTTTCTATTGGATAAAAAATCATCCAATTCTTCTTAGGTGCCCCATCATAAAAATGAAAGCCATGAGCCGTATAAAACAGTTTTGTACCCTTCTTACGAGCAGCACGTGTAGCTAATCTTGCTATCATACCACCCATTGGTGTATTACAATGTACTACCTCATAATTACCTGAATCTACAATTGTCTTAAGTTGATTGTAAGCTGTTATATTCTCTTTGCTCTTTGGGGAACGTGAAAAACGTACATCAAAAACCTTATCAACAAAATCCAGCTGTAATCCATTCTTCTCCGCCAAATTATTTCGTGCTGCTGCATGCACCTCATATCCATGTGCATGTAATACTTCAGACAAAGGTCTATGGAATTGGGCAATATGACTTTGCACTGTTGCAACTAGTAAAATTTTCTTTGTCATATATAACAATATTATACAAGGAGGGCTGCGTCAATCATAATTACTGACGCAACTTTTATTTATCTAAAAAAAATTATTTTCTAATAAACTCTCTGAGCACAATCAAAGACTTAAAATCAAATAAAGTATCAGTCACTAGAAAGGATACCACTGTTACAATCGCAACGACTGCTGAAACCAAACACCACTCAATAAATGAATCAATCTCAGGAAGGAACCATTGAGCTAAATATACCAATACCACCATCCATACTAGATTAATACCCCACCGCTTATAAGTCTGCCAAGGTAAGCGATGAAGAATGTTCCAGTTAGCATAAATAATAACATCATTCGTACGATATACCAAGGCAGCTATTGTGCCCACTAATACACCATAAATACTTATATATTGTACCATAATAAGACTGACCATCAAATTGATAACACTCTCGATGATTGAGCGCCATTGAGTCTGCTTAAAGGCACCTGCAAAGTTTATGATTTGACTGGATGTTCGGCGAGCATACATCAACACATTAACTGCCACAAACAGGTAAGGCAGATACTCGTCAGTATAGTTGGCATCCGTAAACTCACCTGCATAAATTTCCATGAAAGAAGGTATCATAATCAATGCTATCGTAAACAATGCAAAAGAAAAGCCAAGATAATACGTTTCATAGGCTTCTTGCAGCCTCATAAACCGTTTACGATCAGAGTTAAACGCCTGCCCCATAACAAACTCAACACAACTGCATAATGTATCAATAATATTACCTACACTACAGAAAATAAGATTGTATAAAGCATACACACTTACCGTCTTCAAACCACAAAAATAGGTTAGCACAATCATATCCGTATTATTAAATACGAGACCTGATAGCTGATGAACAATCACGAATTTACTTTGCCCAAGGGCTTTATAATCCGGTTTTGCAGAAAGGTTTAGCCAAGGATATTGTTTCTTAACATACCATGTTATATAAATCATTTGACACAAATTGGTCAAGAAATAGGCTATCTGGACAGCTATAATGTCAAATCCAAGTACTATCAGAAGAATCTGAGCAATATAAGATGTAATAGTTACGGCTGTTTGAATATTAGTAGTCACATAACTTCGACCATCTACACGAAGCAAAATGACCAATTTACCCTGAAAGAAATAACGTATCACACCTGCAAATCCCTGCAGCAAGATAATGGCAGCTACGGTTAGTGGGGCAAGCTCTACTTTGAAAATGTATGGATATGCAAAAGCCAATACCAATACAGCGAGTCCATACAGAAATCCAGTCCGCCGGAAATAACGATTAGTAGCTGCCATGATTTCAGATGCTTTCAGCGTATCATTGATCGCTATGGGCGCATACATGGCCTGAAGTGCCGCTGTTCCAACGCCCGCCTCCAGCAAGGCTACATATACGAAAATTTGCTTAACTGATGAAAGTAATCCATTAACCTCTGAACCGAATCCTCCAATCAGCAACTTAGGCAACAGTATGCCAAGCAAAAGGGTTACTACCTGCGAAATGATACCAAAAATTAGAATCTGTTTACTCTTCTGCTTATTATTCATTTACGCTTACTTTTAGAGAGATATTCCTTGTATGGCAACTCAAAATTCACATATTGATAATGTGGCGCAAATTGCTTCTCCTTTGGTTCGCGAAAATCAGTACGGTTGTATCTAGTATGCAGATACTCATACATATCACGAACAATCATATATTCTCGTTCTTCAAATCTAACCATAACATAATTCTCGAATATTTCGGGAGCAAAACGTGTGGTATTGGCATAAGCACCAAACAGTTCCGAATAGGTATACTTCGACGAAGATTTGCTACTAAGTTCCACTACGAACTGAAAGAACTTCAAATAAAGTCTTTTGCTACGAAGAATCGTACTTAACATCAAGTTACGTAACCTCTGCTGCAAATTAGTAGGTTTCACCTTTCCTATCATGACAACCTGCGATACTTTCCATAAAAAAGTACTCATGGAAGCCAAGAAATTAGTGGGAATCCTATCGTAAACAGTTATATCCAAAAATACCCCCGACACACAACCGTCCTGCTGAACGATAGTTGTATGATCATTCATAATCTTAGTGAAAGGAGTGTCAAAATCAGTCCCTGTCTGATAGTTGTGTATAGAAAATCCTTCTGGTAGTTCGCTCTTTGCTACCTGAATGAAACAGTTATAATTATCACGTGTCATCATCAAGTCTATATCATCATCCCATGGCAGACAGGCGTTATGCAAATATGCGCCCACTACACTTCCCCCACATAAAGAATATTTTATTCCATACTTATGACAAATACCGTCAACAATATCCAGTATCTCCAGACACTTCTTTTGAATTTTTCTTACTTCCGTATCCATAGTAAGAGATAATATATTTTTAATTTCCAATGAATATAATTACTAAGAATTCCCTCCAGCGCTTTTCTTCTAATATACGAGCGCATATAGCTCAATAAATGGTCTGCTGTTTGAGATTGGTTTTCTACTTGCTGCATACGTGCTTTACTTTCGTTATATTTCAAAGTGCACACATCCAACAAAAAGGCTATTGCATAACCCTTAAGATGTGGGTAAGCACTGACAGTGTCCCAATACATCCGGTCGTGTACCTCAAATGAATCCTTCAGACTTTGTACGTTTAGCCCCCCATGTGTTGCACTACCTTGACGCACAAGATTACAGTATAAAGGATGATGCACAAAAACCGCAGAACTGACATGTTGCAAATAATCTAACAGAAAATTACCATCCTCTGCTGATTTAAGCTTCGTATTAAACTGCAAATTACCCATGACTGACTTACGGAACAACTTGGTTACCACTCCATGGCGAATAGTCGGAGGCATATCTGCAAGCTTGCGATATATCTCCTCACGAGACATCAACTCATCTTCCCTCACCTCATAAGCTCTGCTTTCATCACGCTGATACTCCTCGTTGAAATAATCATATCCGCACACAACCATATCTGCATGATGATTCTCCATGGCTCTTAGCATACATTCATACATATCTGCAGCACAAAAATCATCCGGGTCACAGAATCCGATATATTCGCCGTGGGCCTTGTACAAGCCTGCATTGCGAGCTGCAGAAACACCCATATTAGGCTGATGGATAACTTGAATACGACTATCTTGCTGTGCATATTCATCGCAGATTCTACCACAGTTGTCTGGCGATCCATCGTTTACCAAAATGATTTCCAAATCTCTATATGTTTGGTTAATTAAACTCTCTATACATTTAGGCAAGAATTTTTCAACCTTATAGGCAGGAACAATGATACTTATCATATTACTTATAACTTAGAATTTTCCGAGAATCCACGGGCATCGTCTATTAATGAAGGATACTACCGGATATAATAAAACACAAGTCAGTAAAACATTACAAACAGCCATACACAAACTAAGGCAAGAAATGCCATCATATGGAATTCCCAGTTTATTCCAAACAATAAAAAAGATTTCTATCGCCATACGATGTAAACCATACAACAGCAAGGAATTCACGCCTAAGAATATTAACATGCGAGGAATCGATATTTGTTTTAAAAGTAATACTGTGGCGTAGGTAGCGCTAATAGCACCGAGATAAAACAAGGGTAAACAGCCATAACTATTTCCCCAAATATCAACTCTATCCCATACGACAAAATTTATAGTCGATACCAACAATGAAAAACAAAACAGCAGACCTGCTATCCACTTGTTATTTTCAAAGGTCCACTTAACAGATACCCTTTTATATAAAATACCAAGAATAATATAAACGCTTGCCATCGGAACTAAATCAATATTCCAAATCAAGTTTACACATCCAGTACAAATAGTCAAGTAATGAATTAAAGCCAAAATTAACAAGATTACCCCTAATTTAATATTTGCCGTTAATTTAGCTCTACTCAATACATACACACAAAGTTCCGAAAGGAAAAGCACCGGCAAAAACCATAAATAGGTATGACGTTGCTGCATTAAAAATGCTAACGCCTCTGCCCCTATATCATAATGTCCTCCGTGAGTATGGCTTAATACACCATAGAAAATAAGATTACAGAACACAAAAAGAACATAAGGAATGAGTAATGCCTTAGCCTTCTGCTTGATAAATTCAAAAGGAGCACGTCGGTCAGAAAACGTATATCCCGCAAGGATAAAGAACAATGGCATATAAAATGAATAAAAATAATAACAATATTTCCAATCCAACCAATTATGACCAAACATCACCATAAGGATACCAATACCTTTTGCGGCATCCACCCACTCGATTCTCATATTAGAATTTGCCATTGTTTTCCTTACACTTCATTTAAGAATTTCACCCAATCAAACTGATCAATGGGGCGTTTGCCAAACCACCCCTTACCATCAGTTATAATACCAACACATTCTTGTTTCTCATATCCATGCAAATAATAGCAACTTGGATGGGAATCATCCGGTTGACAAGTGAACATAATCTTCTTGTAAGGAAGCGCCTCGAAACGATCTTTCAAAGCTACAGTCATACCTTCACGGTCATTATTAAAGATTACTATCTTCTCCCAATTGATCCGTTTTTTTCGACTATTCCACTTCTGTTGAGCTTCCTCCACCGTATGATAATGCACAAGATAAAGTAAGATATCGCCTAAGTAAGCTACAGGGTATTTACGGTCTTCTACAATGCCCGATTCTTTACACGGTGTCATCTTATCAATAGAAAGATAGTACTTAAGATTCTCACAGAACTTGATAAAGTCCCCTGCTTTTATATAAAGATTGACAGTTGGAGAAAGAAACTGAAGACCAAGATCATGATAAAGAATGCCCCCCGTGCAATTCATTGAAAGGATGGTTATATCTTGATTAGTAAAACGACTTCTATACTGCTTGTCTCTGTACTTTTTAAAAACCCGCCAAATGCGATATCTAAGTGATTGTATTATTTGCATACTTTTAGTCCTTGGTTTATAATTCTTTCAATAGTCGCTGCCGTATTGGCAATGGAATAACCTGCAGATATCAAACTCTCAGACACATCTACACGAGGCATAGAAGCTAGTTCAAGAAGCCTATCAGCCCACTCTTCCACCGATGCATTCAAACTCTTATATTCCACTAGACCTGTAATATTAGCTTCCTGTGAGACTGTATCAGAAACAAGACAACGGATACCAGCAGCTTGTGCCTCCACAAGAGCGAATGGTAACCCCTCGAAAAAAGAGGGCATGAGCAGGCAATTAATGTACGACAACCACTCATTCACATTATCCACACCACCTGTAAAAATGATGCGATGCTGTAATCCCAAAGCTCGCACTTTTGCTTCAAGTTCTACTCGACATTCACCATCACCTATAAACAAGCATTGAGTGTCTCTATCTCTTTGGCACAATACGGTAAATATAGAAAGGCTCATAAAGGGATTTTTTTGACGATCTAATCTCCCTAGACAGGCTACAACTTTTCCGGCTTCATTCTTTAATGTACCTAATACATTTTGATGCTTTGTACTAGAATAGACATATCTACTGATATCAATGCCGTTTTTAATGATTGTATATGGACGCCCATCAAACATCCAATCACCAGCAGTCTTCGAGCAAGCAAGAAGATCAGTGGCATACTTATGCAAATTCTTACGCGAATTTCTTTCCTGCCACTTATGGAGCCAACCAAGAAGACCACCTGCTATAACCTGATTACCTGTGTTATGAGAATGAATAATCCGCACTGGTACATCAGCATCCTTTGCAAACTTCAACAGATCAATACTCACTATATCACATGTATTATAATAAATCACATCAAACTTATTTTCATGGAAAAACTTCCGCCAGAACTGCTGATACTTAATGTAATTATGTCTATTCGCAGGCACTACCCATTCTTTACCATCAATATTCATAGTGGGCCAATGAAGGATAATCTCATATTTGTCTTCAAGCTGAGAACTAATATTTTTAATATAGGCTTCTACTCCACCCTTATCAGTCGAGTATCCTATCATGAATATTCTTTTCATTGATTACTTCTTTAGTTAAAAATAAAACGTCCCCAAAGATATCATTTGACAATTGATTCATATACATCAATATACGAATCAATCGTTTTGCTAATATCATAGTCCTTTGATCTTAAATAACATTGTCCTGCAAGAGTTTTATAAAAGTTGGAGTCATTTTTCAAACGTTCTACAATTTCGGCTAATCTCCTTTCATCACCTTGTGGAAATACGCAACCATAATTCTTCACAATATCCCTTAATCCCACAACATCACTGGCCACTACAGGTTTTCCCGCTGCCATACCCTCAACAGCAGCAAGCCCAAACCCTTCTAAATGCGAAGACATTACAACTACATCAGCGGCTTTTAACACATTCGGAATATCAGAACGTACACCTGTAAAAACCACACGTTCTTCCAAATTCAATCGCTTAACAAGTTCTTTACACTCAACTCGCCTATCACCATCGCCTACTAAACAAAGTTGTACATTCTTAGACAACAGAGTTAAAGCGCGAATAATGGTATCTTGATCCTTCTGATAACGAAAACCAGCAACCATCATAAGTAAAAAAGTATCGTTTTTACACCCAATATTCTTCCGTTCAACTGGAACAGCTGATGAATATCTCTCTACATCTATACCATTCGATATCGTATCAATCGGACATGAGATTTTTATATATCTTCTCAAATTTTCAGTTGTCGCAGATGAGATTGATATAATCTCTTTATATCTGCTATACATCCATTTGTCTATGGGACGATACCACTTCAAACTACGTCTACGATTAGAAGTGGTATGTTCCGTTGTACAAAGTACAACGGAACATACCAGACTCGCAATAGCCGCGAACAGCTGTGGAGCTGTGTTGTGTGTATGAATTATATCGTATTTATGGAAATAGGGCAATAATTTCAATATGTTTATAGGATTATATACTGAACCGCCACACCCCAATTCAAATATATTCACCCCGTCATCTTTCAGTAGCTTTTTAAAAGGAGTTTCGGTTCCATCAAACAAAAGCACATCAACATCGTACCCTCGTTGACGATACATAGGTACCATATCAACAATCAATTTTTCAGCACCACCTGTCTTCAGGGAGGTTATTACTTGTAATATTTTCATGATTTACTCTACTGTATAGACTAAATATTTTGCAGTCGGTGAAGAATTTCTAGTAATTATCCGACCTGGGTTTCCAATAACTATAGAATCATCCGGTACATCAAAATTTACAAAAGCATTAGGAGCAACCAATACATTATTACCAATTTTTACTCCTCCTACAACAACTGCATTTGCATTAATAATGACATTATCCCCGATATGCGGTACGCCTTTGTTCCTTCCATCTGAATAACCAATCAATACACCCTGCGCTATGTTAAAGTTCTTTCCTATCACAGTTTCTCCATTGATAACAATCGTACCCCAATGCGAAATTCGAAATCCCTTACCAATTCGTGTACATACAGGAATTTGAATGCCGGTGTTAAGCATACAACTCCGATGACAAATCCGCCAAAACAGACGAGAAACAGAATTGTTGGCAAGTTGTGCCTTCCTAAAATAATAAGTAAAACGAAATCCTGGCGTGAAGAAAAAATAACTTATCTTCACCATAAGATTCTTACTTCTTAGTCCTTCGTAACGAAAAAGATCATCTTGAATAATACTATTCATTTATCCTACCTTCATTTTAACTTGATGTTTAACACTATGTTTTATCTTCCAATACAATAAACAGCCCAATGGAACTGCCAAAATTGTAAGGAGTTTACACGGACTTTCTGCTATAAAATTCCTGTTTTTACAAATAATGGAACTTGATACATAATGTATGCACACCTGAAAACGGCGCTTAAAACTTAAGGAATGAGTCATCTCAAACTTACGGTAAAACGACCATCCCTTGGGATTTCTCCAATACTGCCGATACATGCTAGAACTTGACCCATCCGATTGGTAATCAACTATTATTAGAGGTTCATTCAGAACTAAAAGTTCATAGTTTTGATCAATAATCAGATACTTATAATTTAATCCCACATAGTTTTCTCCTCTGAATATGGGATATTTAGGAGTTTGTTTAATAATATCTGTGCGATAAACTAATTTTTTATCTCCTTTGCCTCCATCTTGATAATATCCACTCAAAGTTGTACTAATTAACCCTTTCGGAAATGGCAAACCTATGATTTCCTTATGCTTATCGTCTATATCAAGCCCAATAATGCCAGCATACTTTTGTCTGTCTTCCATTGATTGTGATTGCCAAAAAATAACAATCCTTTCGACAGCGTTGTCTGGTACATAATCGTCAGAATCTATGCACATATTAAGTTCAGTAGATAAGTGGTCGTATGCAGTATTATGCGCTCCGTGCATGCCTTGATTCTGTTGATAGATATAATGTATGTGAAGCCAAGGAACATCTTTACTATAACCTTTCAGTTCTAAAGCTGTTTCCTGAAGCGTAGCATTTGCATACCACGAACGCACGAGTTCACGCGTATTATCACTAGAACCATCATCTACTATAAGCCATTCAAAATCATGATATGTCTGCCGACATAAACTCTCGTATGTCCTACCTATCGTATGAGCCCGATTATAAGCAGGTGTAAATATTGTAAGTAATGCCATTATCTAAATAATCTTAGAAGCCTTCTTATGTATTGCTTTATCTTTTTCTTCCAAACAGGCTGAGGAGGTAACCAAGATGCCATAAACCAATGAATACTTCGTGTATTTGGGGAAACATGTAATTCACCGGTTCCAATATCAAGCGGATTGAAATACTCTGCAGGATAAATAGTGATATCCCCAACTTTCTGTATAGTATTGCTTTCCTGCATACCTAATTCTTTCAAAAGATCAGTTACTAATGGAATCATCGTGTATTTATTAAAACGTCCATCTTCTCCCCAAAAATTAAGCTTATCATATCGTTTGAGAACCTCTTGGTAGAAGGTCATATGTGCATATGCTCCAATGCACAAACCTGGTGCAACTTTTGGATACTCCCCTTTCTCTTTTTCACCATCAATTTCAGCACCTAGAAAAGCTCCTTCAGCAATAATGCTTTCCATACTTTTAATCACCTCTACATCGGTATCAAAATATAGCCCTCCGAATTTCTCTAATATCCAAAAACGGGCATAATCACTTACAAAGGCATACTTCTTGGCTTCATATGCATTTTTGGTATAAGGAATGATATTTATATCAAAATTATCCTCATTCCACTCCCTAATCTCATAATCAGGAAAAAACTTCTTCCAGCTCTCAATGCACTTGCTTGCCGATTCTGGCAACGGTTTACGTCCGAACCAACAGTAATGAATTGTTTTGGGTATCATATTAACCTCTTATCTTAAAATATAAGTCATGCAAAAACTTACTGCCATATCTGTATCCATCTATGACAACCTTATCTCCAAACACATTAAATGTATGGAATCCTTCAGGATACATCTTTGTAGGTGGATACAATCGCTTGATTTCATTTAATTGAATCTTATCACCTGTAAATGAAATTTCTTGAAAAGATACACCCTCTCCATAATTATGATTACACACTTGAGCCGGACTAATCAAATGTCCTTTCCAAGTGAAAACATTACCCGCTCTTCGTGCTATATTATTATCAAACTTTATCTCTTGATGGAAAATATATCCTGATAACGGCTGATTGCTACGATATATTTGCAGTATATTACCATTACAATTTTCCCCAATAGTAAACAACATATAAAAACTATCTTCATACTTAAAAATTGTAGCATCAGCAAGTGGCAAGCTTGACAACTTTCCACACAATTCTACAGTTCTCCCGTATTTGTATAATTTTGTATTCCTAGCTTTCCCATTTTCAGGATACATATACATCTGTCCGCTCACCTGTATAATATTAGGGAAAGAAAGATGTGTGGGTAAATCAAGTATAGTTTCGTTTTTGACAAGTTTACAATCATTTTTAGCTACTGTAAGTCTTGCCAAGCGTCCCTTTTGAGTATCAAGCATACACTCTTCAACAAGGATAATGTAGTTTTCATCTGTTTCATCTACAATAAAAGGATCAGCAAACCATCTATCATGATAGGAATGCTTCATCCATTTGATGTTTACAGGACTTAAATCATCTGCAATATCTGCAATAGCAATATTCCAATCTTGATAGACATAACGATTCAATAAATTTCTTATGACATTCATATTCTCTTTTTATTATTTAATAAATCCTGTTAACTCACTATTATAATAAAGCCCACCACTCATTAGGAAATAGAAAAGCAAATACAATAAACCTAAACCCCAATATAATTGCTTTTTCATATCGGTATAAACGTAACTAAATAAATAGGGAATAAGTATCAGACTATACAAATCAAAATATACTGGCAATCTACCTATCATAATTCCACTCGTAAAAATACCTATGACATAAATTCCTACTGAAATAGTACTCATATTAATACAAATATTTATAAATTGATTGTTTATTTTTTCAATTTTTTCTCTTCTTATAAAAGCAAAAACAATAGGAATTGCTTTGAACAAAACCCGCAGCGGATGCACACCATCATCCTCTGCAAATTGTTCAAGGTTAGATGCATAAGCTGTATTATGCAAAACAGTTTCCATTGCTTCAAGTAAAGGAGAAATTGCAAATACGCTCATGAGAATGAGCAAAACAAACAACATCATCTTCCTTTTAAATGGAGTCTCGAACACTATAAAATAAATTGGAAGCATAATAAGAATAGTTGTATGGACTGTAGAACACAAAAGAACGGCAACAATAAACAAAATCGTTTTTCTTTTGATAATCAAATCACACAATCCAAACATAATGGCCGCTACTAGAAACTGGCGGATGCCATTAAACATCCAGACCACAATCATAGATGTTACAAACAGATACATACTATAAAGGTAATTGACCGAATACTTACGGAATGTCATCATGATTGGTACTCCTGTAGCGACTGCAATCAAAGTCAGCCACCAATGGTAACTTTCAGAAAAAAGAGTTTTAAAAAGTATCTGTAAAAAATCAAATCCCTTCTGTTTTCCCTCTTGAAATAAAGCCTGTATTGCCTTATCAATACCTGTCTCTGCTTCATTAAAACCACTGATATAAGCAGCAGTATCTACAAATTGGATACGCAAACTTGCCCAAAATACAATATACCCCATCGTAAAATAAGCTACAGTTTTGGAGGTATAAACTTTATAGGAGATCCCATAGTTAACTACTTGTGTATGTGAGACACACATCAAAAGTAGGATCAAAAGAATCATCGAATTAAATATTAGCATACTTGTGCTGATGTTAGTACTCAGTTTTGGGCATTCCCTTTTATACAGACACTCTTACAAGTGTCTATGCCTTGAGTTTTTAAATTTTAAATGTTTGCTTAACTATTGGTACTACCAATCCAATCTTATATCTCTACAACCGTTAAGAATATCAGTAAAAACTTACTTAAGTATCTCAAACGAACCTGCCTTACAACTTTACTATACTAACTACACTGTGATAGCTAACTAACATTTCAGTCCTTTCGTCACTGCCGAAGTGAAGCATGAAATTGCGTTGGGTAGTCAGTAGATGAACCGCACTTTCGGCTGCATTATTATAGAGTATCTGTCGTCTTTAGGTAAGCAAATGTTTTATTCCCCAAACATCCAAATAGTTTAACACTGCAGACAGATAAGCCATAACCATATTGCCAGCCTTTGGAAAATAACCCCACTTGAGTTTATTTCTTTTCTCAACATACTGAAGCATCTCGAAACACTCTTAGATAAGACTCATTTCCAAATGAGGTCTTTTTGAGGATGTTTTTCTGTTTTTATGAAGAACATAGAGGGCCATATAATGACTAAAAAGAGAGCAGACCGAAAAGAAGCTAAATAAAACTTTTCAAGTAAAATTTAAATAGGCTCTCTGTATATGACCGGAAATCTTGAACGGTTCAGACTTGTATCCTTAGCATCACCTTTGCTCCCCCCATAACGCTATATGTGTCAGGCCGATTCGATAAATCACAATCTTTCTTTAGTGATTACGAAGAAAAGAACCATACTTTGGAAAACTTAGCAATAGAATTGTCCGGTTATGAGCGGTGATTAAAGCTATCCTAGGACACGACTACAGTCAGTTTCCTGACTATTGAAGCCTCTTCTTTCTTCAGACTCTATTGTTTGAAGCCAAAGTAGTTCTTGTTGGCAAACTTCAGTTTATCAGACAAGTCGCCCCCGATGTTCAACTACTTTACGTTTGGCTCTAGAGAAGCAATACGTATAAAATTTCATCGAATTTAACCTGATGATCAACATACTCTTTCTGCTTGCCAAGGTAATCCTGTAATACAGCATCTCTGACATATATCTCCTAACTCAGTAACATATGCACATTTGGTCAAATATTGATATAGCGTCTTTGTTTTTGAGACCAAAAGTACTCCCACGACATGTCCATGAGGCAAAATCTCGACCTGATACAGGAAATAGAATCTTTCTAAATCTTCGTTGTCGTACATATTTTTTCAGTTCAGCAACGAAAATATACATTCCAAAATTAAGATCTAATTTGACTACTTACTAATGAACGTACGGAAAGCGTTTTAAGTCATACGCTTACTATTTGGAGATATTTCATTTGATATTTATAACAATAAACATCTTAAAATAATTGATTACAAGTTACTTTTCCTTTACTTTATGCTCCCCATATCCGTAACCATAACCATATCGTTTACCATAGCCATAGTACTTGCCATATCTACCATAACCATAATAATAACCGTATTTCTTCTTTTGAAGATCCACCCCATTGATGGCAATACAGAGATTAGGCAATTTATTATTCTCGGCAAGTTCGTTAATCAAAGTGAACTCAGCCTTACGGGTGTAATCAGCACGACATACATAAACTGATAAGTCCGCTACACGTCCTATAAGCAAAGTATCTGTCACCATACCTATAGGAGCAGTATCCAATATCACGTAGTCAAAATTCTTCTTCAGTGTTTCAACAGCCTTCTCCAATCCGTCACGAGCCAACAACTCTGTCGGATTAGGAGGAACAGTACCACCGGGAAGAATATATAAGTTCTTGTTTATATCAGAAGGCTGTACCAAGTCCATCAGATTGATAGCAGGATTAGTCAGAAACTGGGTAATACCATGATCTTTCTTAGGTATGTTGAAGACCGTGTTCAAGCCCGGTTTACGGATATCAAGACCGACTATCACAACTTTCTTGCCTAACAAAGAAAGACTGATAGCCAAATTGGCGGATATAAAGGACTTGCCCTCACCACTAATG
>ERZ777011.2125-NODE-2125-length-17134-cov-3.122314_pt1 | contig 17134 bp, 17 predicted proteins | sample MGYA00374964_ERZ777011 | MGnify/ENA primary metagenome ERZ777011 (study PRJEB29310, sample SAMD00008975) | mouse gut metagenome | study: EMG produced TPA metagenomics assembly of the Metagenome analysis of fecal microbiota from mouse which was promoted...
CCACCCGCTCCAGATACCAGGCCCGGGTATATTTCCGGTTCATCGAGGCGAGCATCCGGTCGCTACCCGACTGCGCAGGCAGATGGACCGCCCGACACACGTTGGGATGCGAAGCCATCACCTCGATCAACCGATCGCTCAGGTCCTTGGGGTGCGATGTGGCGAAACGCACCCGGAGCAGCGGCGACACGCCCGCCACCCGTTCCACGAGTCCGGGAAAGTCGACTCCCTCTTCGGTCCCCTCCATCCAACGGTAGGAGTTGACGTTCTGCCCCAGCAGCGTCACCTCCCGATAACCGGCATCGAACAGCTCCCGCGCCTCGCGCAGAATGGTCTGCGGATCGCGGCTGCGCTCCCGGCCCCGCGTATAGGGCACCACACAATAGGAACAGAAGTTATTGCATCCGCGCATGATGGAGATGAATGCGCTCACGCCGTTGCGGTCGAGGCGCACGGGTCGTATATCGCCGTAGGTCTCCTCCTGCGACAGTTGCACGTTCACTCCGTGACTGCCTGCCGATGCCATCGCCACCAGCCGGGGCAGATCGCGATAGGAGTCGGGACCGGCTACCACATCCACGATGGTTTCGCGTTCGAGCAACTCCTCCCGCAGCCTTTCGGCCATGCACCCCACGATGCCCACCACCAGTCCCTTGCGGGCCCTTTTATAACGGTGGAACTCCCGGAGCCTTCCCCATATACGCTGCTCGGCATTGTCGCGTATGGAACACGTATTCACCAGAATGACATCGGCCTGCGCGATCTCTTCGGTATAGCGATACCCCTCGTCCTGCATGATGGAAACGAGAATCTCGCTGTCGCCGACATTCATCTGGCAGCCGTATGTTTCTACATAGAGCCTCTTCCCGTTACCGGAAAGAGGCCTTAAATCTTCGAGTTTCATTTGTCCTTATCGAATTGATATCTTCGCGGCGGTCCTGTCCCCCGCGACCGGCGGCGGAAACGCTATTCCGGGAAAGATTTGAATCCCTCGCCGAAGGTATCCTGCGCATTGACGACCACCACGAATGCGTTGGGATCGACGTTCTTCACCTGGTCCTGCACTTCGGAGATCTGCCTTTTGTTGACCACCACGAAGATCATGTCGCGGTCCTTGCCCGTATACATCCCGCGGGACTTGATGTAGGTGCCGCCGCGTTTGAGGTCGTTCATCACATAATCCTTCATCTCCTCCTGCTTGTCGGTGATGATGAAGAGCAGTTTGTCGTAGCTTGCGCCGTCCAGCACGAAGTCGGTCACCTGTGCCGCCACGAAGATCGAGATCAGCGCGTAGAGCGGCATGCTCCAGTCGCGCAGAATGATCATACCGATAATCACCACCGACGACTCCACGATGAACATGGCCGTGGAGAACTTCATCTTCATGAACTTGGAGAGGAGCATGGAGATGATGTCCGTACCGCCGGAGGTAGCACCGAACTTCACGATGATACCCACGCCGGCACCGATCAGCACACCGCCGAAGATGGCTGCCACCAGCAAGTTGTCCGACAGATTGAGGAACTGGCTGATGAAGGAGGTACCGTCGGCGGGATTCTCACCCACCAGGTCCGTCATGCCGTTCATCACGAGCGGCGTGATAAGCGCCGCGAATACCGTCTTGGCACCGAACGTCCTTCCGAATACGAAAAGACCGATAATCATGAGCGGAATATCCATCATCAGACCGAACGTACCGGTCTGTATCGAAGGCACCAGATGGTGGAACACACGGCCCAGACCGTACACTCCGCCGGGGATGATCTTATACGGGTTGGTAAAGAGCACGAAACCGGCCGACATGATCACCGCACCGACCATCACTCCCACCCACGAGAACCAAAATTGCTTGGAGCGCAAATCGCGCATTGCAGCACTGAAATCCATAACTTTATTCTTTTTTATATGCGGACCGACCCCCTCTCTCCACGGAAGGAAACGCCGGGCGCCGACGTTAATATCTCTCCGAAATGCACTACTACCCCCTTCGAGGCACGCAAAGATAATGATAGTTTCCATGCCCCACAATTTGTTTGATATTAAAAAGGAAGGAAAAACATCACTATCCAGAGGCTTTTTCGGGCGTATTTTTTCAGAAAACTGTTTTAAAATAACTTAAGAGCAATAACGAACATGTTGCCTCTAAAAATAACAGGCCACCCCGCTCCCGCAAGGCAAACCGCAGGCGGACCAAGCGGGCGGACCAAGCGGGCAGGCACACCTAATAAAATAGGTACGCAAAAAGAGATACGCCGCAGGTCACATGCCCTCGCCAGCCGCAAGCCACTATCCGCCGGCGCCCCACCGCACAAGAATGCCCGCCGAGGATTCGTCGGACGCCGCTCCGCTCCTCCCCGCAGCGGCTCGACTACGAGCCGACCGAATAGATTATCGAAAGACCATAAGTTCCTTTTATACCATACGCCTTATCTTTGCGGCGTTCATCGCCCTGCCCTCCTACCCGGAGAGCGGCATCCGACAACGACATGACAACTACACTGCTCATCGCCCTGCTGATCCCGGCAGCCTACCTGCTGGGCTCCGTTTCCAATGCCGTATGGATCGGCAAAACCTTCTACGGCACCGACGTACGCGAACACGGCAGCCGCAACGCCGGCGCTACCAACACCATGCGGGTGCTGGGACCCAAAGCGGGCATCGCGGTCTTCGCGCTCGATTTTCTGAAAGGCTTCCTCGCCGTATCGCTGGCAGCGTTTCTCCCCTACGGAGCCGGAAGTCCCGCCCTGTTCAACATGAAGTTCGCCCTGACCGCCGCCGTGGTCCTCGGCCACATCTTCCCCCTCTTCGCGGGCTTCCGCGGCGGCAAGGGAGTGGCTACCCTCGCCGGAGCGGTACTCGCCGTCTACCCGCCCGCCGTACTGCTGTGCCTGGCCTCCTTCGTCGTCGTTTTCATCCTCTGCCGCTACGTGTCGCTGGCCTCGATGACCGCCGGCATCCTGCTGCCCGTCTACACGGTATTCGTATTCGGACAGCACTACCCGCCCCTGGTGGCATTCTGCTGCGCCATCTCGGTACTGCTGCTCGTCACCCACCGCAAAAACATCCGACGGCTCCTGACCGGCACCGAGCCCCGCACCTACTTCCGCAAGCATCCCGACCGGAGGGAATAACCCGACATCCCGGCCCACAGAGCGGAAGGAGCGATTTTTGCTCCTTTGCTTTTTTATTTTATCTTTGTGATTTAACCGAATACGTTATGATGCAGGAAAACCTTATCAAGATATACGAACAGAGCTTCCGGGAGAACAGGGAACTGGCGGCTCTCACCGACTACTTCAAACAGGAGACCTTCTCCTATTTCGAGATGGCCAGAGAGATAGCCGGGCTGCACCTGCTCTTCGAGGAGTGCGGCATCCGGCAGGGCGACAAGATCGCGCTCATAGGACGCAACAACACCCGCTGGGTGATCGCCTATCTGGCCACCGTCACCTACGGCGCGGTCATCGTGCCCATGCTGCAGGACTTCCCGGCCAACGATGTGAACCACATCATCAAGCATTCCGAATCGAAACTGCTCTTCTTGGGCGACAACTTCTGGGACATCATCCAGGAAGAGGAGCTGGATACGATACAGGCAGCCTTTTCGCTCACCGACAACCACTGTATCTACGAAAAGGAGGGCAAACGGATCACCGATTTCCAGCGCAACATCCGCCGGCACTTCAACGCCCGCTATCCGAAGGGGTTCCGGGTGGAGGACATCGTCTACCCCGACATTCCCAACGAAGCGCTCTGCCTGCTCAACTACACCTCCGGAACTACCGGATTCAGCAAGGGGGTGATGCTCTCGGTCAACAACCTGACGGGAAACGTGGTTTTCGTCCGCCAGCACGACATCCACACCCGGGGCAGCCGCGTCCTCTCGTTCCTGCCCCTGGCCCACGCCTACGGCTGCGCCATCGACATGCTCGCGCCGCTCGCCGTAGGGGCGCACGTTACCCTGCTGGGCAAAATGCCGGCCCCGAAGATACTCATCGAAGCCATGGCGAGTGTAAGACCCAACGTGGTAGTCACCGTACCGCTGCTCATCGAGAAGATCGTCCGCAAGCAGGTGTTCCCGAAGATCAGCAGCGGCGTCGCCAAGGTGGCCGTGAGGATACCGGGCGTCAACACCAAAATCTACGCGGGAATCAAGGAGAAGCTGCTGGAAACCTTCGGCGGCGAACTGAGCCACGTCATCATCGGCGGAGCCCCGCTGAACGCCGAGGTGGAGGATTTCCTCACGCGGATAAAATTCCCCTTCTGCGTCGGCTACGGCATGACCGAATGCGGTCCGCTCATCAGCTACACCGACTACTGGGAGTTCATCCCGCGTTCGTGCGGCAAGATACTCGCCCCCATCATGGAGCTGCGGATCGACTCGCCCGATCCCTGCAACATACCGGGCGAGATCCTGACCCGGGGCGAGAACGTGATGATGGGGTATTACAAGAATGAAAAAGCCACGGCCGAGGTGCTCGAACCCGACGGATGGCTCCACACGGGCGACATGGGAACCACGGACGAGATCGGCACCATCTTCATCCGGGGCCGCTGCAAATCCATGCTGCTGGGCTCCAACGGACAGAACATCTATCCGGAGGAGATCGAAGCCCGTCTCAACAACATGCGTTGCGTGATGGAGAGCCTTATCGTGGATCGCAACGGCAGACTCGTGGCGCTCGTGGTACCCGACTACGAACAGGCCGACAACGAAGGAGTGGACCATGCGAAGCTGCAGGAGATCATGAACGAGAACCTCAAGGAACTGAACACCCAGGTAGCCGCCTACGAACGGATCGCGGAGATCATGCTCTACCCCACCGAATTCGAGAAAACGGCCAAACGAAGCATCAAACGCTACCTCTACCGTTGACGGTGCCGCCTCCCTTCGTCCCCGACGAACGCACGCGATACCTCCGCGGAACAGGAGCGGAACAGGAGCGGGGAGCATCTATATGCAGATGCTCCCCGCTCCTGTTTTTCCACCCCGCCAATCGCCTGCGGCCGATGACGGCCGCAGGCCTGCCGGGAGCCGTCTCCGGCAATCTGCGCCTCGGCCGGCCGGACCGCCGTTCCGCAACATTCCGGACGCTCCTCGCCGCAAAGCATGGACGCTCCGCGAACCGCACAGCCAGCCTCCCGTCGCCAATCGGCCTCCGGCTCCCGGAACCGACAGATGCCCGTTCGCCGCTCCGGCCACCCGCCGCCCTCAAAGGCGCCCCTCGGGGCGGAAAGTGAGTACGGCGGCATCCTCCACAGTCAGATAATCGTCGTCTCGGGCCACGATCGAACACACCCTCAACGGGTTGTCGCCGGGACGGAGCGTCACCCCTTCCCACCGCATCACCCCATCGCCGGCCGTACGCGTACCGAGCGAAACGCCGTCGAGATAGAGCTCCGCCACCGAAAGGTTGGTATAGACCGTAACGGTCTGCACGCTGTCGCACCGTACCCCGTCCCGGGCCGAAACGATATGCAGGAAAGGCTCCGTCGCATTCCAGTTGGCCTTATAAAGCCAATAGGCATCCTTGCGCACCTGCCTGTCGTACGTCACCAGTCCGCAGTCGCTCACCCCCCGCAACGTAGCCGGCTGGACCCGTGCGGAGCCGTGATCGAACATGTCGCCCACGAACACGCCCCAGAAGGCTCCGTCGCGGGCCAACGCCGCAAGGTGTACCTCGTGGACATATGCCTGCCAGTTCTCCGGATGCCGGCCGCGCACCGGGTCGGGTCGGGAAAGCTGCGCCGCATACTGCCCCGCCTCGCCGCCCGCGCGGTAGCTCACCGCCGAACGCACCGTGTTCCACACCGGATCGCGATGGAGTTGGTCGCGCCAGATGGCTATATCGGCCGGCATTCCCGTTTTCCAGCCGAACGCATGGTTCCACACCACCAGGTCGGTGATCCGGTTCACCTCGCCGTCCTGGCTGCTGACCCCCACCGTCAGGCGCACCGGGTCCAACAGTTTGACGATTCCGTTCATCTCCCGGATAAAAGGAATCGGATCGTCGCCCAGCAGCTTGGGCTCGGCAAAAATACCCCAAAAGAGCACGGAGGGATGGTTATACCGCTGATGAACCAACTCCCGGAACTGCTGCGCGGCATTGCGCCGGAACTCCGGCGTAGCGAAATAGCCCCGTTCGTCGAGCGTCGCAACGCCCGCGAAAGGCCCGTCCGCCAGCACCACGATCCCCTCCTCGTCGCACAGATCGTAAAAGGCGGGGTGGTGCGTTCCTCCGGCCACCCGGACGGCATTGGCTCCCATCTCCCGGATAAGCTCCACATCGCGCCGCAGCTCCCGCACACCGCACACCGGCCCGCTTCCCGCCCGGTCGCGCCACACCACAACGCCTCGCAGCGGATAGCGCTTCCCGTTCAGAAAGAATCCCTGCACGGCATCGGCGGAGAAAGCACGCAGCCCCGTACGGAACGTGACCGAATCGGTCCGCGGACCGTCCGCCAGCGCCACCGTCACGGTATAGAGGTAAGGATCCTCGGTACCCTGCCACAGATGCGGACGCTCCACCTCGAAGGGGAGCTCCGCCACCGACACGCCGGTCGGGGCACGGTACTTCGAATGGCCGGCGAACACGACGCTGTCGCGGGCGTCGCGGATGCTCAGGTCGAGCTGCACCGGCCGCCCCTCCGGAATGTTCACCGCCACCGAAGCGACGCCCGAAGCACAAAGGCTGTCGACCCGCTCCGCCGTGAAGCGCACGCCGCACCCGCCGTAACCGTCGAAACCTATCGCCGCCGGCTCGGTCACGACGATCTCCACCTCGCGGAAAAGGCCGCCGTAGACGTTATCCTCGCCCGCCGTCGGCAACACGTCCAGCCGGACGGCATTGTTCACCACTACCCACAGGAGGTTCTTCCCCCCGTAGTCCAGCAGGCGGGTGATCTCGAACTCGAAGGCGTTGTTGCCGCCGCGATGCTCCCCCGCATGGCGGCCGTTCACCATCAGGTCGGCCACCGTACCGGCTCCGTAGAAGCGGATGAACACCCGCTTGCCGCGCCACGCCGCGGGCGCTTCCAGATAACGGAAATAGTTGCCGGCCCCCCGGTAATAATCCCTCCGGCCCACGGCCGCATCCGCAGTGTTCCACGTGTGAGGCAAATCGACCCACGCCGAATCGCGCCGGTCCACGGTATAGAACTTCCACCCGCGACCGATGTCGTACACTTCGCGGGACCACGCCGCAGGAGCCGCCAGCAGCAAGGCCAGCAAGACGAAGAAAAACCTTTTCATAAACTGCTTTTCGGAATGAACGCTGCGACGGCTTCCGGCAGACCGCCGCAAGCCGTGCCCCGCCTCGGGAACCTCCGCCCGGATGCGGGCACCCCCGCCGCAACGCAACGCGGGTTAAAGGTAGCGATTTTTTTACTACTTTCGTGACATAATCCCATTCGCAGATGAACACACTCGACATCATACTGCTCGTCCTGCTTCTCATCGCCGCCGCGGCAGGATGGCGCAAAGGCATCATCGTACAGGCGTGCGGCATCGCGGGCCTGGTGCTGGGCATCCTCTTCGCCATGCGTTTCAGCCGGACGATAGGCCGATGGCTCGGTGCGGGCGACACGGTTTCTCCCGTACTGGGCTTCATTCTCATCCTGGCGGTGAGCATCCTCGTGCTGGCCCTCGTGGGGTATCTCTTCCAGAAGGTGTTCCGCCTCACCGGATTCGGCATCCTCGACCGCATGGGAGGCCTCGTCCTGAGCGTGGTGAAAATCGGACTCCTGCTGGCGGTGCTGACGGGATTCTTCGCCAGGATGAACGACGAGTACCATTGGGTCGAACCCGCAGCCATCAGCGACTCGGTCGTCTATCCCCCCCTGCGGAAGATGACCGACACGGTCTTTCCCTTCCTGCTCAAGGCCAAGGAGAAGCTCTTCGACCAGACGCCGGCACCGAAAGAGAACGAAGAGGGGGATACCCGGCTCCAATCGGCCTAACGAACAGCGAACACCATGAAGACAGGAATCGTCATCGAGAGTACCGGCAGCCACTACGTCGTCCTCACCCCGGAGGGAAGGACGCTGGAGACCAAGCTGCGCGGCAAACTTCGCCTCAACGGCAGCCGCACGACCAACCCCGTAGCCGTGGGCGACCGCGTCCGCTACGAGGAGACCGCCGGCACCGGCGCCACGATCACGGAGGTGGAACCGCGCCGCAACTACCTCATCCGCCGCGCCTCCAACCTCTCGAAGGAGGCACACGTCATCGCCTCGAACCTCGACCGGGCCCTGATCGTGGCCACGCTCTTTTCGCCCGTCACCAACACCGAGTTCATCGACCGTTTCCTGGTGACCTGCGAGGCCTACGCCATTCCGGCCGCCATCGTCCTCAACAAAGTCGACCTGGCCGCCCGACGCCCCGAAGAGCTGGAGGAGTTCACGGCGATCTACGAAACCGCGGGTTACCCGGTCTATCCCGTATCGGCCACCGAGGGAAGCGGTCTGGAGGCATTGCGCGAGCTCATCGCCGGGACGACCACCCTGCTGACGGGTAATTCGGGCGCAGGCAAATCCACCCTCATCAAGGCCCTCGTCCCCGGGGCCGACGTCCGCATCAACCGCATCTCGGACTACCACCACAAGGGGATGCACACCACCACCTTTGCCCGCATGTATCCGCTGGAGGGGGGCGGCAGCATCATCGACACCCCCGGCATCAAGGGGTTCGGACTGGTGGATATCGCTCCGGACGAGGTATTCCGCTACTTCCCCGAGTTCATGCGCTACTCTCCCGACTGCCAGTACTACAACTGCTCGCACACCCACGAGCCCGGCTGCGCGGTCACGGCCGCCGTGGAACGGGGCGAGATCGCACCGCAACGCTATATAAGCTACCTCAAACTGCTCGACGAAGATGGCAAATACCGCCAATAACCTCCCGCACGACCCCCTGTGGTACCGGTCGCGGATCGACTATCTCTCGCAATTCCTACTTCCCGAAAGGCTCGACACGCTCCGGGAGGTACTCTCCATGCGTACCCGCTGGATGACGGTGTGCATGGAAAACACCTTCCATCCGCAGAACGCAAGCGCCATCATCCGCACCTGCGAGGCATTCGGCATCCAGGACCTCCACACGGTGGAAACGCTCTGTCCCTTCAACCCCAACCTCCACATCGTCAAAGGGACGGACAAATGGATCGACCTGCACCGCCACGCCGATACCGCCGCCGCGATCGCCGCCCTGCGCGGCGCGGGTTACCGGATCATCGCCACCACGCCCCATAGCGGCGACACCTCCCCGGAGGAGTTCGACGTAACACAAGGGCCCTTCGCGCTGGTGTTCGGCACGGAACACGCCGGAATAAGCGACGAGGTAAAAGCGGCGGCCGACGGATTCGTCCGCATCCCGATGTGTGGTTTCGTGGAGAGCCTCAATGTGTCCGCCTCCGCCGCCATCCTGCTCTACAGGCTCTCCTCCTCGCTGCGAACGCGCGACATCCCGTGGCGACTGACCGACAGCGAGCAGCAAGCGCTGCTGTTGCGCTGGCTCATGGAGAGCATCCGCGACTCCGAACGCATCCTCGCCCACGGCTTTCCCGAATAGTTCGCAACAAGACCGAAGGGAGTCGTTCCTTTCGTCCCACGGCCCGTGCGGATGGACCGCATCTTCCGGACGAAGTCCTGCCGCCTCCGCGCACATCCATCTTCCCTCGCACGGTCGCCCGCTCCGCATCGGGATGCGACCGTCTCCTCTCGCCTCGGAGGGCTGCCGCACCCATACGATCCCGCCGTCTGCGGCAGAAGGCACACCCTCCTGACTCCTCCCCTCTCCCCCTCGCCCGAAGGCAAACTCCCCGCGCATCGGAACCGCATCTCCGACCCGCCCCGGAGCCTCCCGACGGCAACGCACCGACCCTGTTTTCCCGTCGTCCCCGTTACACGGTCGCCCGACGGAGCCTCCCGCCGAAGATTCCCGTTCCACAGCAACAACTGCCGCCCGTTTTTCCTAATTTTACCGCCGGATAAAACCATACGGAGACATGAAAGCAGAGATCATCACCATCGGCGACGAAATCCTCATCGGACAGATCGTCGACACCAATTCGGCATGGATCGCCGCAAGGCTGAACGAAGCGGGATTCACCGTGGTACGGAAACTCACCGTGGGCGACGACCGGCGGGAGATCGGAGAGGCCGTAGAGGGTGCCCTGCGCACCGCCGACGCGGTGATCGTCACCGGCGGCCTCGGCCCCACGAAAGACGACATCACGAAACAGACGCTCGCCGGAATCTTCGGCGGCGACATGGTGCGCGATTCCGCCACCTACGAACGCAACGAGCGGATACTCGCCGCCCGCGGCATCGAATACAACGAACTGAACCGCGAACAGGCGATGGTCCCCTCCTCCGCACAGGTGTTGCAGAACATGCACGGCACGGCCCCCGGCATGTGGTTCACCCGGGGCGGCAAGGCGGTCGTTTCCCTGCCGGGCGTCCCCTTCGAGATGAAAGAACTGATGGAGGCGGAAGTGATGCCGCGCCTGGCCGCCCATTTCAACCGGAGCAAGGTCGTACACCGTACCGCCATCACCTACGGACTGGCCGAATCGGTACTCGCCGCAACGATCGCCGAATGGGAGGAGGCCCTGCCCGATTACCTCCGCCTGGCCTACCTTCCAAGTCCCTCGCAGGTGAGGCTCCGCCTCTCGGCCTACGACATCGAAGGCCGCCGGGAAGAGGAGGAGATCGACCGGCAGTTCCGCTTGCTCGAACGACTGATCCCGGAATACTTCATCGGTTACGGCGAGGCCACCGTAGCCTCCGCGACGGCCGACCTGCTGCGAAGCCGCCGCGCGACGCTGGCCGTGGCGGAGTCGTGCACGGGCGGCGCCCTGAGCGCCTCCTTCACCGCCCTGGCGGGAGCCTCCGACTACTACCTCGGCGGCGTGGTGTCGTACAGCAACGACGTCAAAGCCTCCGTGCTCGGCGTCTCTTCCGAAACCCTGCGGCTGCACGGCGCAGTCAGCGAACAGACCGCCTGCGAGATGGCCGAGGGGGCCCGCCGCCTCTGCGGCGCCGACTATGCCCTCGCGACCACAGGCGTGGCCGGGCCCACGGGCGGCACTCCGGAGAAGCCCGTCGGCACGGTATGGATCGGACTCGCCACGCCACGCGGAACACGGGCATGCAAATCGGTGTTCGGACGGCTGCGGACACAGAACATCGAACGGGCAACGGCCACGGCGGCCAACATGCTCCGACTGGAACTGCTGGAGCGATAGTCCGCCTACCGGACCGTTCCCCCGGCGGAAAGCGCCCGCCGCTGCGGTCATGCATTCACCCGGCGTTCATACGATTGCCGCATAACACTTTCCGGGAGGCATTGCATTTCCTGAAAAAAGTCGTATATTTGCGAGCCTTATTGCGAAACAAGGCTTAACGAAATCAAAACAACAGAATGAAAGCTTGCGAAATCACCGGCAAAACCGCCGTTACCGGGAACAACGTTTCCCACTCGGTAAGGCGTACCAAACGCAGATTCAATCCCAATTTGAAGACGAAGCGTTTCTGGTTGGAGGAGGAAGGTCGCTGGATTACCCTGAAAGTATCCGCCGCCGGAATCAAAACGATTAACAAAAAGGGCCTCAAGGCCGCCCTCAAAGAGGCGAAGGCTCCCAAGAACGTCTACTAAATCATCGACTGAACAATGGCAAAGAAAGGAAAAGGCAACCGCGTCCAGGTCATTCTGGAGTGCACCGAGCAGAAGGAGAGCGGCGTACCGGGCATGTCGAGGTACATCACTACCAAAAACAAAAAGAACACGCCCGACAGGCTCGAACGCAGGAAATACAATCCTTACCTCAAAAAGGTAACCGTACACAGGGAAATTAAATAAGCAGACATACCATGGCAAAGAAAGTAGTTGCAACGCTCAAAACAGGTTCGGGCAAGAACTTCACCAAGGTGATCAAGATGGTAAAATCCGACAAGACCGGTGCTTACGCCTTCAAATCGGACATCGTGCCCAACGACCAGATCAAGGACTTCTTCGACAAGAAATAGTACGGAGGACCTTTTGCGCCGCATCCCGCGGATACGGCACAAAAAGCGCGGCCTGAGTTGTCAAGCCGCGCTTTTTGTATCGTCCCCTTCGCCGGCCGCCCAACCGGACGGACGGCTCCCCTCCGCCCCTGCCGGCGGAAACATGCCGCAACCGACCCGGACCGGTCCTCCTCCCCATCCCTCCCCCATCCGACGAAAACCGGCAGGACCTATCGAGCGGAGTACGACGGGAAACGCATCGCCCGTACATCCGTATCCGTCGAATCACCGCACGACCCCGCCCCCAGGCCAAAGCCCAACGGCAGCTCCCGACTTTCAGCGAATATAGTTGCTTCAAACGAATCACCGCACGACCCCGCCCCCAGGCCAAAGCCCGACGGCCGCTCCCGACTTTCTGCGAATATATTTCATATCTTTGGCTACGCCTTAGATACTCTCGCTCGGCAAAATGCGAGCAAACTCGCTTTTGCTCTCGCTTATTCGTATCTTTGCGGAGTTATTGAAGTTACGGAAAAGATGTTCATATCGCTGATCATACCGGTCTATAACCGCCCTCAGGAGGTCCGGGAACTTCTGGAGTCGCTGGTGCGCCAGACGCGGCGCGATTTCGAGGTGGTCGTAGTGGAAGACGGTTCCGCCCCCGAGTGCTCCTCGGACGAGGTGGTCCGGGAGTATGCCGATAGGCTGGATATTCGTTACGTCCGGCAGCCCAACGGGGGGCCGGCAGCGGCACGGAACACCGGTGCGGCCAATGCGCGGGGCGATTTCTTCGTCATCATGGATTCCGACTGCCTCGTTCCGGCCGACTATTTCGAAACCGTGTACACCGAGGTGGAGGCTTGCGGCATCGTCTTTTACGGCGGTCCCGACATGGCGGCTCCCGACTTCAGCCCCTTGCAGAAAGCGGTGAGCTACTCCATGACCTCGGTCTTCACCACGGGCGGCATCCGGGGAAACAGGCACAGCATCGGCAAATTCTCACCCCGGAGTTTCAATCTGGGTATCTCGCGCTCCCTTTTCGTGGAGGTAGGCGGTTTCAGCGACATGCGCATCGGCGAGGATATCGATTTCAGCATGCGTGTCATGGCCACCGGTGCCCAGGCCCGCTTTCTGCCCGATGCGAAGGTCTGCCACAAGCGGCGGACGAGCATACGGCTCTTTTTCAAACAGGTTTTCGTGTTCGGCACGGCGCGAATCAACCTCGACATCCGCCATCCGGAATCGAGAAAAGCGCTCTTCGCACTGCCTTCGGTCTTTACGGTGGGATCGGCGGCGCTGCTGCTCGCAGCCCTCTGCGCAGGTCCGTGGTTTCGGCTCGCCTTCGTTGCGGTGGCGGTTCTGTGGGCGCTCGGCACGTCCGTTCAATGGGGCGGACTGCTGTTGCTCCTCTTCGGCATCGCCTATGCGCCGTGGTGGTTCATCCTCCCCTTCGGAACGCTCATGGCACTATGGTTCGTCGATGCTGCGGTGCGCAACCGCAGCGTGACCATCGGCTGGCTGGCGGTGTGGACCTCGTTCATTCAGCTCTACGGATACGGACTGGGCTACCTCTACGGCTTCTGGTTGCGCCGCATCCGGGGCCTCGAGGAGCGCGATACCTACAAGGTGACCCGCTTCTTCTCGCAGAAGACGCGGTGATGCGCCCGTCCTTTCTGCCGGATTCTCTTTTCGTTTTCGGATCTTCGTCGTAACGCGCAGGCGGCCCTCTTTCAGAGGTGTTTCGCCCGAGGGCGGTTGCCGCACGGCTTCGTCCGCACGGACGCCATCGTTGCGGCATGGTATCGTTTTTGCCTCTTCGTGTTCCGAAGCACGCTTTCCGCAGCGACGGTTGGTCGGCGGGCGTGAATACTTGTCGAACAAAAAAAACGGACAGTTATGGCAGAAATAAGAGTACATTCGGACAGGACGGTGGACTCCACCGACAACAACGGCTTTGCGGACGGAACGCGCGACGAAACGAGAATCGACGCCGATCTGCTGGAGGAGATCTCCGTGGACGAGGAGATTCCCGAAGCGTTGGACGAAGCGGGCGTGGGCAACCGGCCCTTCTACGACGAAACCGGATTGCGCGGGAACGAATAAACGTATCGGCAACTGTTTTTCTCCGGCGGCACGACGATGCTGCGGAGAGAACACGTTGCCCGGCTCCGTTCCGTGCGAACGGAGCATGTCGCGCCGTGCCGTTTCGCTTCCTGCGGAGAAAATCTCCGCAGGAAGTACGGGCATGAAATTGAAATGTGAACAACAAGACAGACACGAAATAGGAACAACAGGCAATAAATAAACGACTTACAAGAAACGACAAAATTTCGTCGCGATCGCTTTCGGTGACTACCGTAACGCCGTATCCCGCCTCCCGGAGGTATTTGGCGTACGCCTGGATGCGGAAAGTGGCGACGGATTCGCAGAGATGGAAAAATTGCTGATAATCAGCATCTCCATTGCTGGCCGAATGGTGGTGAAATGACGCCGCGAATAAATAGACTCCCTGAAGGTCGAGAGCGGTCATCGGACTCCGGAGCGGCCGGCAGTCGCGTAGCGATTCGGTTGATGCAACTGTATTCCTTGAAAATCGAGAGTCCCCATCGGCCCGAAGGACCGGTGCACGGTCGTGCCATCCGACAACGCCGCCGACCGACTGCCGCACAAAAAAAGGGCGGCCGATCGGCCGCCCCCGTTCGTCAAGCGGGTATCTCACTCCGCATGCTTGAGGTTGTCCACCACCTGCAGGGCAAGGTACTCTTTGCCGTACTCTTTCGAGTTCTCCATCTCCAGACGATACTGGTCCATGTGCGACTCCTCGGTGGCGAGGATCTCCTGGAACAGCTTGTGGGAAACGGCGTCGCCGAGAGCAGCCACCTCTTTCGCCGACGCGTTGTAATGCTCGATGGTCTCCTTTTCGAGCTCGCGGGCATAATCGAGCATCGCGGTAACCTCCGTCACATGCTTCACGCCTTTGGCAAGCCCCATCTTCACCTCGCCCTCCAGGAACAGGATGCGTTCGGCAAACTCCTCGGCATGCCTCATCTCCTCGATGGCCGTTTTCTTGAAATACTGTGCAAGGGGACGATACCCTTTGTCCTCACAGATGAAGTGGAAATACATGTACTGCAGGGACGCCGTATTCTCCTCCGCGAGCGCGTTGTTGAGCAGTTCGATGCTGCGCCCATACTTGGTGTCGGTTGCCATAATCTTTGAAATTTAAGGATTGTGAGTGATGCAATTCAATAACAATTACCTTGTCACTTCGCAAAATCCATACCGACACGCCCGTTCCGTGAAAATAATTCGCGGCCTCCGGCCGGGAAACCAACCGGCGCTCACTCCATGCGGAACGCAAGGCGGCAAACGGCCTCGCCGGCTTCGCTTCGTATCTCGAACAGGGACTCGTCCTCTGCGGAGACCACGATGCGCAGCCGCTCCCCGTAACGCGCCTCGCGGATGAAATTGATGTCCGTCCGGGCGAAACGCCCCCTCTCCACCGCCTCCAGCGGCAACGTATCCACTGCCCATTGGATATACTTCACGCTGTTGACGTGGCAATTGAAATCGAGATCGCTGTAAACCACCGTATGCCCCCACTCCCGACCTCCGGCCACGGGACCGAGGCGACACGGCAGCGGTGCCGGCAGGGGAAAATCCTGCGTCATGGAGTCATAGGCCGGCAACGTATGCAGGTCGAGCATCCGCCGGGCCGAAAGGTCGATCATGGCCCAGTTGGTGACCGCACACGCCAACAAGGTTCCGTCGGCTCCGAACACCTCGAAATTACGGGTGGTCATGGCACGGGTAACGGCGCTCACCCATGTCGTCACCCGGACCGACTCGTACTCCGCAGGCATCCGCACCACCTCCAGGGCCATACGCGTCAACACCCAGGAGGCATTGTGCAGGTTGAGGTCGCGCACGCCGAAACCGTTGCGGTCGGCATCCTCCCCCGCCGTGTGGAGGATGTAGTCGGCGAGCGCCATGAGAGTGGCCCGCTTCATGAAATCGACGTCCCGCGGCTCTATTCTGTAATCATACGTCCTTTTCTTCTCCATAACCCGATAATAATTATTAACTTGCCGGAGTCCGCCGCCCTCCTCCGCGGAGGCGCGAACACCGGCGGCGTTGCGCCAAGGTACGCATAATCCCCCTCAACCGCAAGCGCAGGAGGAAGCAAGGGTCGATTTAAAAATAAAAATATATCGAAAATCAATAAATAACTATTGTTTTTACAGAAAACAATTGTATATTTGCATATCGCAAAACGATAAATCGTTATTGAGTCATGAAGTCCAAGAAGATCATACTCCGCCGCATCACCACCCTCTACGTCATCTTTTTCGTGGTGATAGCATTCGGTGTCATCCGCACGGTATCGCGCTTCTCCGGCGAAGACTTCTATACGGGCAGGAACGACGCACGACGCATGATGGCCGCCGAACGCATGGTGACCGGCCGCAACGTAGAACTGATCTACGACCTGCGGGTAGCCACCAGCAACACGGGATTCGACATTCCCATCTACCGCGGCGCGGCCGACAGCATCACCGTGTACGCCCGTCCGTCGCTTCTCGACCTGGAAGCCATCATGCCCGAAGGCACCGCCGACGAAGCATCCGCATTCGGCTCCTTCAGCATCGTGTACGGTCTGCTGGCCACGCTCACCTACGCGGCGATCTTCGTGATCCTGTTCATCATCATCGGCTCGCTCCGCAAAAGCATCCGCAACGACGACCTGTTCCGCAAATCGAACATCGCCCTCACGCGGGCCATCGGCATCCTGCTGATCGCAGCCTCGCTGCTCTTCTCGTTGATGAGCTGGCTGGAGGCCCGGGCCGCCGCACCCTATTTCGCAGGCAGTCCCTTCGCCATCAACACGGCTTTCCCGTTCAACTTCGGGGAGATCATCATGGGCGTGCTCATCTTCCTGATCGCGGAGATATTCTCCATCAGCTCGCTGCTGAGCGAAGAACAAAAACTGACCATCTGATCCCGGCTCAATGATACGTACGAACCTAAAAAGCATCCGAAAGGCATGGCGATCATAATCAACATAGACGTGATGATGGCCAAGAGGAAAATGTCGCTCAACGAACTTTCCGAGCGAGTGAACATCACG
>ERZ777011.2127-NODE-2127-length-17129-cov-3.105716_pt1 | contig 17129 bp, 17 predicted proteins | sample MGYA00374964_ERZ777011 | MGnify/ENA primary metagenome ERZ777011 (study PRJEB29310, sample SAMD00008975) | mouse gut metagenome | study: EMG produced TPA metagenomics assembly of the Metagenome analysis of fecal microbiota from mouse which was promoted...
CGCCCTGACCGATGGTGCTGGATGTTCCGTACATGATGTCCGCCCACCGCTCGTCCATCTGGTTGTAATACATCACCTCCATGCCGCCATCCGTGAACACCACTCCCTCATAGGACTGGCCGCTGCCACTGACATAATCCGCATCATAAATGCCGATATTCTGGTTATAGCCGTATTCCTGCTGGAAGGATTCAATGGCTGTGATCTCGTTGTCTCCCAACGCCCACTCCACAAACATGGAGATGGGGCTGGTGAGCAGATGGATGATAAAGGCTATTAAAAGCAGCAGAAACAAAACCGGTGCCAGTATCGCAATAAGCAGGCGTCTCCTCGCCTGCTTATCCGCTGCCGCCTGAACTGCCAGCTGTGCCAGTATCTTTGCTGTTACCGGGTCAACTGCCATTTTACCGCCCTCCTGCCCTGCCCATATAGAGCATCTTGTATTCCGGGATCTCGAAGCTGATATGCAGCCTCTTGGCTCCCACCATAAACAGGGCATGTCCCCGTTTCCTTGCCAGCAATAATTCCTGCTCCGCTTCCGTCAGATCGTAAAGGTCTGCGGTCTCTTTCAGGTTCTTTCCGTCCGTCCCCATCAGCACTTTATAGCAAGGGATATCCAGAAGCGCCTGCCCGTACTGCTTGATGCTCTCGCTTAGAAAATCCACAATACTGTGAGAGATGATAGCCAATGCGCCCTCATATTTCCTGGCCCGTTTCATCACATTCCGAAGATACACAAGGGACTGGGGTACTTTCTGGTCGATCATCAGATATGCCTCGTCACAGATTAAAAGCACCCGTTCCTCCCGGTTCCGGCTCATCTGCTCCCAGCACCAGGTCAGGATATTGAAATATTGCGTCCGTTTGATATGGTCGCTGGTCTCCTGCAGGGCATTAGTATCCAGCACAATGATGGAGCCGCTGCCGTTATCCGCCTCTGTACCATCCTTAATACTGCTCTTGCCATTCCAGATAAAGCTGTCGGAACCTTCTGCTATGTCATACAAAAGCAAGGCCAGATCCGCATACACCTGACGGTCGGTTTCTTCCTCCGCCTTTTTCTGTACCAGCTGATAAAGGTCGGAAAACACAGGGAAATCCCCTGCTTCCAAAAGGGAAATGTCCGTTTCCCAGACAATGCCGAAATTCCGGTATAGTTCAATCAGGCATTTCTTTAGTACCGCCCGCTGCATATCCGTGATGGACGGGATATAGAGGTTGAAAAAGATTTCCAGATTTTTCATGTGCAATGCCAGGTCATTCATCCCATACCCTTCGTCCCGGTACAGGCGGTCTGCCTCCTTCTCCTGCTCATCATCACGGGGCGATGGCCGGACCTGCAGGGGGTTGATCATGCCTGCGGAACCGCCCACGGCGTTGATCCAATCCCCATTCAGATTAAAGCACAAGTCCTTATACTCGGATTCCGGGTCTACCACAAGGATTTTTGTCCCTTTCATAAACTCGGACAGGATGATATGTTTGATGGCTGTGGATTTCCCCACACCGGAATTTCCCATAATGACAAAGTTGCTGTTGGTGCGGTCTCCACCCCGCCGCCAGGTGTCCACGATCACCAGCCCGCCGCTGGTATCCTGGGCAAAGTAATACCCCTCTCCGTCATTAAACCCGCTGCTGGCAAATGGAAAGCCGCCTACAAAGGTAGAGATTGGCACAATCTTCTGCAGGATGCTCTCAATCTTGGCATTAGTGGGAAAGGATGGGGAAATGTGCCGAAAACTCTCTTTCTGCAGGTTGGGGATCACCCGCATCTTACACTTCATGACACTCACCATACTCTCCGCACGGCGGCACACCTTTTTGAAAGTCTTTTCGTCCTTTGCTATGGGCATGACCGACACACTCATCAGCCCCACAGTCTCGCCCTCCCGGTCAATCTGCATGATGATCTTTTCCCCGTCATCGGCGGCCTTTTCCGCCCGCTGTCTGGATAAGGGGTCTTTGGCTCCGTCCGCCAGCCCCCTCTGCTGTACCACGCTCCGGGAGATAGCATTGATTAAAGTGGCATTATCCACCGGCCTCCATCCGATGGAAACGATAGTGGACGGGATATTGGTGATACGGGAGAGCCATTCCACCTCTACTTTCTGGGGATAGCGGATAATCCCGTACACCTTCCCCATATTTTCCCCCAGGTCAAGGCTGTTCTTGGAAAAGCCCAGCCCTACCGGGGTGATGACGTTCAGCAGGGCATTGTTCCTGTTCTCCTGCTCCTGCGCGTTTTCTCGTTTCAGCATAAAGTTCCTCCTGCTCTATATTCGTGAATGCATTCCCTTGACGTTTTCTGTCCTGGCTTTAATACTCTAATGTTGGGATGGCTGCGGAAAACTCCGTATCTTCCAGATGGGTATAGGACGGATTGTGGACCAGGTTCAAAAGCCGCACAATCTCCTTCTCCCCCAGTACGTCACAGGGAATGCCGCATCCGGAAAACTTCTCCGAAAACAATGCCGCCCGCTTTGACAGTTCTTTCTCCGCCCCTTCTTCCGCCCTCTCCCAGAGGGAAACATAAAACTGCCGTTCCACGATCTCCCCGGACAGGGCAAAACCGGACATCTGCAAAATCTCCTGCCGGAGCAGCTCTTTCCGCCTGTCATCCGCTTCCTTCAGCATGGACTGCATATCCATGATGACCGGGGAGATATCCACCGGCCGGCTCACTGCCAGAAACTTGAAGGGATACTGGATATCCGACAGTTCTGCCGTCAGCTGGCGGATCAGGCTGTTCTTCTCCGCCTTGCTGTACAGATCAATGCTGATAGAATGGATTCGCACAAAAGTAAGGATCAGCCCGTCCGTGGTGTAAAGGTATTTGTCCTGAATGTCCCTGACATTGATGAACTCCTGGGCTGTCTGTATGGCAAGGCTCTCCCCGCCGCCTTTGTTTTTAGGTTTGCTGTGTTTCAGTACAATCAGCAAAAGGCCGCCTCCCAAAAGGGTGACGGCCAGCATGATGATTGGAAAAATAAGTCCTTCCATATTCGTATTTGCTCCTGTCTGTCTGCTTTTGCAGACGATTTTCACTATTTTATCGTTCCATTTCCTCCTGCCCGCTCTCTGGTTCCTCCCGTTCCAGCATCTCCCGGTATCTGCGGCGCTGTTCCTCCGCCTGCGGGGATTCCAGATATTCAGAAAGCCGCATACTGGTACGGGCATCTTCCAGCTTTTCCGAAAGGCCGGTGCTGTTATGGTAGACAGCCAGAAGCTCGTTAAACTCTGTGATACCGTGCTTTTCCCCATACTCCAGCAGCCGCCTGACATTCTCCAGCCCTTTGTCAAGGTCTATGGAGTAACTGCCCATGGTTCGATACCAGGGGCAGTTAGGATTGTACTCCAAAATGCACTGGTTTTCCTCCACATCAAGGGTGATCCACATTTCCAGCTGCCTTCCTTTGGCATAGGCACCTTCATAAGCGCCCACTTCTCCCGGCTCAATCCCCGCAAAAAACATATCCCCGTCTGGCAGACGTTCCTCCTGATAGCAGCCGTCATAATCCAGATGCCCGAAGATATGCGCAAGGCTCTGTTTTCCCGGCAGCTGCTTTTGGATCTCCATGGCCTGCCACAGCCGCAGAAGGGGTGACAGGGAGTTTGCCCCGTAATGGGCATAAAAGTAAGTTTCCTTCCTGTCCTCTTTCAGACAGTAAACCGCCCGGTTTCCCATACGCACCTCCCCTATTTTATTGGACGGATATGCCAGTCATCATATAAGGAACCTCTGACCGTCAGCGTATCCGTCAGGTTGATCTGCAGCATCCCCGCCGGGGTCCAGGCATCCAGCACTTCCACATAGGTGGCATACCGCCCGTTTGGATACCATACCGGAGAAAAATGTACCGGACGGCCATAGGTGCTGTAAGGGTTCACCTGAAATTCAAAGGTACTGGAATAGCCGGTATTCTTCCGTTTGAGGAGCCGCCAGTATTCCCCGTAATCAAATTCCGGGAAATAGGCCACCACGTTCTGCGCCCCGGTGATATGCCCGCTGGGAGCTGAGGAACTGACACTGGCGGAAACATCGGCGTTCAGCCCGTACCCGCTCTTCATGGTCTTTCCCGATGCGGTGGGATTTTTGGCATCCGGCTTTGTAGAAAAAGAGGCGCTTAAGGATGCGGAATAGGGTTCCCACTCATATTCCCACCACCCATGGTCGCACCAATATCCGTCATCCTCCCCTCTGCTGTGCCATACCCAGTGCGCATGCCACCAACAGTCCCACTCGCCCCAGGTAAGATAGGTCACATTCTGCTTATTTGGCACTGCCGGAATGGAAAATCCGTCATTCCGGTCGTCCGCCTGCGGGTCCGGGGGAGGATTGTCATCCAGATCCACAATCAGTGCCCGTATCTGTCCGGTGCTGGTGCTGCAGTTGCTGGAAATGGTAATGGTCACTTCCCCCGGTTCGGTCGGCGTGTGCCATTTCACCCAGGCAAGCTGGGAACCGTTCTCCGGGATATAAATGTTGTTGTGGGAATATGTCCTTCCGCCCACCGTAAATCTGGCCCAGGCAGGGTTATCAGGAGTTTTCTTTCCTCCCGTGGTCAGCCGGACCGCCAGGATCACATCCGTATCCACCCGGTATACCTGGTCATAATCTATCACGGTTTCCGGCACCCCCTTATAGCTGATGATGCCGATCCCCAGGATGGAGACCATCTCCTGAGCCGTCCGTGCGCTCCCCGTGGGACCCGTCCATGCAGAGAACCCCAGGTCGCTCCGTTCCAGAAACAGGGCAAGGGCATGGTTCTTCATCACCACGGTAGGGAAATGGGAGCCTAAGTCCCCGCCCGTCATCTGGCAGTAAAGCCCCGCCTCCGTGGTGGTCATGGCAAAGTATAAATGCTGGTACACCAAATAGATAATGGGTTCAATGACCAGCTTATACTTCCCCTGCTCGATATCCTCAAAGGGAATCCCGGTGTCATTCGCCACCATCACCGCTGCCGCCTCAGAGCAGAAATACTGCCGGATAGCCGGGATGCTGGCTTTCCTGCTGTTGCCGGAGATGATCTGGGGGATAGGAGCCGCCGGTTTCCGGCACACATAACCGCCCACCTGCGGGGACAGCCCCGCCCCGTTCTTATAGTCCACCTTGCTCACCTTCCCGAAATGGCAGATAGCCGGGGATAATGCCCCCACATCCACGTTAGTATAATCCACCGGGACGCTCACCCCCTGCCCACTCTGGGCATCCACCACCGTGACACGCACCCCGTCATAGCCGATATCCGGCCAGTAGTAGCCGTCCTTGCCATGGTTCAGGCTGCCGCCTCCACCGTCCACGTTGCCGCTGCCTGCAGCATGGGCCGGAACCACAGAGGTCAGGCACACCATAAAAAGCAGCATGAACGCTGCCATTCTTTTTATCTGTTTCATCCATCCTCTCATTCTGCCGCTGTAAGCGGCGTTTCCGTCTGCAAAGAGCCTCTTCCTGCACATACAAAAAGGGCATGAACCCTTTTGAGATCCATGCCTTTCCGTATTTTTTATATTCTGTTAGTCATTTTGAAATGCTGCAGGCTCCCCCTACTGCATTGTCCCGATCTGCTTGTTCCAGTCCCCGTCCGTGTGGGAAGTCCCCTGCTCATTGGGGCCGGAACTTTCTATGTAGCCGAATCCCGGCACATAGACCGCCCCTGCCGGATTGGTGTCCCCGCCCTGTGGCTGGTTCTCCTGGGGCTGTGTATGCTCCGGCTGGCAGTTTCCGTCCCCGTCCAGGTTCTCCACCGCTACGGCGCTTTCTGTTTCGGCAGGCGGTACCGTAGGCGGCACAGCGTCTTTCGGAGACTGGGGCTTTCCGTCCGTGCGGACCGGCTTCGTTTCTGCCGGAACCGTGGCGGTTTCTTCCCCGCTGGTTTCCTCTGTGGACAGTTCCTCTGTCTCCGGCTGGGTTTCTTCCGGCTCTGTTTCCGGTTCTGTCCCCTGCTCCGGTTCTTTCTCCGGCTCCACGGTTCCGGTGGTGTCAATCTCCGGGACTGTCACCGTTTTTTCCGTTTCCGGCACTTCCGGCTCCACCAAAGGCAGCTCCGCCTTTCCCAGTGTCCCCACATACCAGACAAGGCCGGCAGCCAGACACACGGCCAGAACCGACAGGATGATGATAGTAATACGCTTTTTATTCTTATAATTTTTGTTCATAAATGGACCTCACTTTCATTTTCTGTGTTGGAATGAATGGTTCGGCCCTATTTACCCAAATCTTCTACCCGATTCCATTATAAGCGGACTCTCCCTGCGCGTCCAGGCTTTTTTCGGAATCCTCGGAATTTCCTTGGAATCTCCTTAGAATCCCCTTAGAATTTGGGCATATAGGCCGCCTTTGTCCTAAGCTCCATGGTCAGGGGCGGAACCACTCCCCAGCCGAAGGACATGGGGATCTCAATGGTGATCCGTGCATCCGCCTCAAAGTTTCTGGATGCACTCCCCGGAGCCAGCCCTGTATTGGCAATCTCCACCCGCAGGCCGGAGAGCCGGTATTCGTAACCGCCCTCCTGTTCCTTTACATGGTAGCTGCCGTCCCTCTCTGTCCCCAGCAGGCTGTCCAGGCGGTAATACACATCGTCATAGTCCAGATCCTCCACCCACTGCTCCCCGGACAGCCGGTAGCCGCCGGAATATCCCTCCCGCAGCCCCCGGTAGGTCTCATCATAGTTGGTGGTCGCCACACTGATGACCGCCTGCTGGAGTCCGTCCCGCACTCCCTGGGCAATGATCATCAGACGGAAAAACTCCGACATGGCGCAGATCAGGAACAAAAGCCCCAGGATAAGGGCAATGATGGTCGGGGTGGAATTTCCGTTTTTATCCCTCACAAGTGCTTTTCCATGGGAAAGCAGAGTCTTGCCCCTGAATCCCTTTCTCCTGCCATCCTCTTCCTTTCTCCCATGGAAAGATTTCGTTGATTGATTTTTCTTCAAGCCCCATCACCCCCCATCACTTATAATAGACTTCCGATTTGCCGGATGCCTTTGCCCGTATCTGGATGGGAAAGGAACCGAAGAAAAAGAATCCGATATCCACGGTATCCGTCAGTGTCACGGAAATATCGCCGTTCAGCTGCACCCGATTTCCGCTGAAATAATCGCAGTCCCATTCAATCTGCGGGTTCAGGCCGGTCTGCTGGCGCATGGTATTGATGCGGGATGATACATTGGTTCCCCCTGCAATCTCCGCCTCCCGGACAATCTCCGCCGCAAAGAGGTCAAGCTGCTGTTTGGTGGTAAAGACCGGGAAGAAGCTGACAGCCAGCGCCACCACCAGCATCAGGCACAGGATGCCGATGGCGACATCAATATACCCCTCTCCCCGCTTTGATCTCAAAATACGCTTGAACACGTTCCCACCTCCTGTCCCCTGTCTGCCCTTCCCGGCCGTCCTCCCTGCCGGAGAAGGGTATTCTGCTTCAACATTGTTTTTGACATGTTCCACTCCTTTAAAAAATCCCCGACATGGTGCCAAGGATCTGATATCCCATCACTCCCATGTATAGCAGGAGCATACAGCCCAGCAGCAGGAAAGAGTACCGCCGTATCTTCGGCGGCCGTTCCATTGCCAGCTTTTTCAGCCGCTGCAGCTCCAGCTGCTTCATATCATGGCTGAGCATCCGGAAAAATGCCACGCCGTCATCGCCACGCAGGACACCGATCAGTCCCCGGACCACATCGCTAAGCATGGCACTGGACACTCTGGCCTCAAACCTGGTCAATGCCCCCTCAAAGTTCCCGGTACGCATGTCCGCCACCGTGATGGCAAGTTCATTCTTCAAAGCTGCCCCTGCGTTCTTCTGGTAAGTCTCCAGCATGGAAAGCACGTCCCGGCTGGCCTGCAGTTCCTGGGTCAGCGTTGCCACAAACCGGGGCAGCTCGTACTCGATCTCCTCCCTCCTGGCCGTGATCTTCTTTTCCGCCTTATTGCTCTCGGAAAAGTAGATCCCGATACCGGCGATAACAAAAGCAGGGGAGATGATGGGAGCGATAAACAGGCAGGGGACGACACCCAAAAGCACCAGCCCGGCCTTCACCATGGCAAGGGAAACATACTGCTCTGCCGTCAAGGGAATCTCTGCCGATCTCAGCGTGGCGGTCAGCTTCCTCCTCTTGTAATCATCCATGGGCAGCACCTTTGCCAGCTTGGATGCCAGTTCCATCAATACGGCATCGGAATTTTTTGCCTGCTTTTTGTTCTTCTTCACGGTATTTAAGACCGCCTTTGTCGCCCGGTAGGTGGGTACATGGAACACTGCCGCCAGAACCAGGTACAGCCCCATGGCAAAAAACAGGGCGAAGAAAAGTAAGATAAGATCGTGCATCCCTCCACCCCCTACCGTTTGTACTCAATAGGCCGTGTATGCCTTGCCACCGCCGCCACGGAAACGAAGATCACCCCGCTGCATACTGCCAGCAGGATCTTCCCAAACTCCGTAAACATCAGCGTATGATACCACTCCTGATTGAGAAAATACATCAGCGGGATGCTGCCCAGGAGCAGGACCACCATGGTGATGTACTCCTTTACCGGCTCCATCAGCAGCAGATCCAGCTCCGCAGACACCACCCGCATGTCGGACAGCTTCGCCACAATGGGCGGCAGGGTGGATTTTAAGTTGTAATCGTCCTGGCAGGCGATCACGGCATCCACCCATTCATGGAACACCCCGTTGTCAATCCCCGGCTTCATCTGCTCCAGCGCCTCCTTTAAGTTGGAATTGATAAGTTTGGCCTGCAGGAGAAAGTTTCGGAACACCTCCGCCACCGGCGGGTTCAGGTAGGGCTGGTTCTCCTCTATGGCCCGGATAATGGTATTCTTTCCCCGCAGATAACTGGTGGTGATGATGGAAAGGGCTGTTTCCAGTTCCGTGTTGATCTGTTTCTTATGCCGCCCTGCCGTAAACTTCACATAGTAAAAGGGAAGCAGGGCAAGACCGGCCGCCAGTACCGGAACCATGTAGGTATTCTTCATGGTGAGCGCCATGAGAACCCCCACCACAAACGAAAAGCTGGACAGGACGCAGAGCATGGAGAACATCCCGCTTTTGCCTGTCACCCGCAGGACTTCCTTTGTTTCCAGAAATAAGAGTTTCAGTCCTTTGGGCTGCCTGCTCTTCCGGCTCTGCTCAATCCGGCTTTTCATGGACTGTTTTTCCGGCTTTATAAATGCCGCCAGCCCCTCCAGAAAAGAAAAAGGCGATAACCGGAGTATGAGAAAGCACCCCGTCACCGCCAGTAAAAACGCTATCGTTACCAGTGTTGTCAATCGTTGATTCCCTCCTTTTCGCTTTCATAAATGTTGTATCATGGTTTCTTCCGTTTTCCTGTTCCGCAGAAATTCTCCCGTTATCTTTTCAGACACCATTTCATGCCGTCCGCATCTTTGCTTCTGGCATCAATCCTGCTAAAACACAGGAGCTGCCTAAGCGGTATTGCCGCTTTCCGAATTCTTCCGGCTACCTTGCCAGATCCTCCAGTTCCTCCGCAAACTCCTCATACCCCTTATAGATCGTTACCGTGTCGGAGACCTCCTGCAGCTTATCCACCATGTCCCGATGGCTCTCCGGCAGGACTTCCCCGGCAATCTCTTTCAGCACATCCTCCAAATAGCCCAGGAAGCCCCAGCAGCTGTCGGTTTCTTCTCCGTTCTCATACAGGCGGTATCCGTAGCACTGGCCGGACAGGTAATAATCATAATACTGCACTTCCGATAACAGCCTCTGTCTGGCTTTTTCCACGTTCTCTGCCGACACGCTGCCATACTCCGCCCGGATCTCCGAAGCTGTGGCATAGATCCATCCCACCTGTCCGGAATCCCATTCTGCGTGCTGCGCTTTCCCTATGAAGGAATCCGCTGACATCCGCAGACCGGAGTGGTCATACAGGTTCAGGGGCAGTATCACATTTTCCACGCTGGCAATCTTCAGCAGATCGCTGTCTGACATAGCTTCGATCAGACAGTCCGCCACATCCCTGGTATTGTCCTCCAGACGACCTTCCACGAAATCCTCCCGATACCATTTCTTAAAATAGCTGTTATAGCTTTCTATGGACCAGCCATGGGCTGATTTATCATAAGAAAGACGGATGGTATCCGATTTCCCGAAACGGGCGTGCCGGATAATGGCATATTCCGATGCTGTCCTTTTCACAAGGTTCATCAGAAAATCATTTGGATCTGCAAAACGGTTCTCATCCCCCAGGTTATACCGCCTGTGCCAGCACATCATGTGACCGAAATTATCATAGTCCTCACGGGGGTTCAATGGCTCATCATCATACATGACCTGTAACAAATACGGCTGTTTCAGGGCAACAAGGCTCAATCCCATCACCTCCTGTCATCTAAATGCCGAAAAGCTGCTGCTGTGTCTTAAAGGACATCCCGTTTTCCCGCAGCCGTTTCAGAAGTCCCTCGGAGGGCGGCTCCACCTTTTCGTAGTGTCCGATGATCTTCGCCTTTCCTCCCACAATCCGGTTGTCCGTGATATTGAACCGGTACAGGGTACGCATCCTCTGCCTGCTCTCACCGGGCCGGGTGCTGTCCGGCAGGTACTCGCACTCGGAAATCTCCATGAGCCTGCGGCTGTTGTCCTCCAGCTTCTTCGCAAAGGCCACAAGGGGGAAGGCTTTGGTGGCAAGCCCCATCAGGGTGGAATCGTCCATGTCATAGGACTGCTTGCACAGCGTCACCATCCGGTAATAGGTATCCGCACAGGAATTGGCATGGATAGTGGTGATGACGGAATGACCGGTGTTGGCCGCATTGATGGCCTGCATACTCTCGGCACCCTTCATCTCCGCCACCGCCACACAGTCCGGGTTGATGGTCAGAGTAGTCTCTAATAACTTCACAAGGGTGATGTTCTGCTTGGGGTCATCGGAGAACCGGGTCACAAGATGGACCACGTTGTTCAGCACGTTCCCATCTCCATCCTCTGCGGTCAAATCAAACTCCCGGCAGCCCTGCTCCAGCGTGACGATCCGCTTGTTGTAGGGGACCTGCCCCAGAATCCAGCTCATCAGTGTGGTCTTTCCGCTGGACGTGGCGCCGGTGATGCACATGGATACCCCATGGCAGTAGCAGGCGGCCAGCAGATCCAGCATCTCCGCTGTTGCCGTCCCGTAGTCCACAAACTGCTGTTTTGTCAGTTTCCGGGGATTGACGATACGGATGGATGCGGACAGCCCCTTGTCCCGGTCGATCACCCCGTCCCCCATGACGGTGATGCGGATCTTGTTGGAGAGGTGCCCCACCACGATGGTCTGGGCGCTGTCAAAGATCATGCCGGACTTGTGGAGCATCCGCCTTATCACGTCAATGGCGTGCTGGGGCGAATTGAAATGCTCCTTGCAGGGCAGGATCTCCCCGTTGGAATAGGTGACTTTTACATCCTTCCACTGGTTGATGTTGATCTCCTCCACATCGTCCCGGTAAAGGTACTTGGTCAGGAAGGAAAAGCCGGTCATCTCCCCGTAGATCAGTTCGCATAATTCCTCCTGCTCCGTGTCCTCCACTCCCAGATGGTTGTTTTCCAGATATTTCTGGATGTAGGACTTTACAAGCTCCCGGCTCTCGTCCGGGTCGTCTTTCAGGGTGGAGGCATAGTTTTTTGTGATATGCTCCTGCACTTCCTTTAAGACTTCCGGAAACGGACGCAGGCGGATCTCTCCGCCCAGCATCCCCGCATAGCCGTGAATGTCAAATGTTTCCTGCAATCAGGTTCCCCCTTTCATTTGAGTTTAATTTTATAATGGCGCTCACCATTAAATGTTTCAGACAGACAAGACTGAGACCGGTTCCTGGATATCTGAACCCGCCATATCTCCCACATCAAAACTCACCCCGGTTCTTTGCAAACGGCACTTTAAAACCGCCTTTTCTGCCCTTCTCCCTGTGCTTTTCTTTTCCCGCTGTGGGTGCAGCCTCCGGCCTGTCCGATACGGTTCTCTTCACATCCGCCATCCTCTTTCCCGTCTGGCGGGCCGGCGCCACCTGAAAGTCAAACACATCCAGCAAAATCCGGTTGATCTCTGCCTGATATATGGTGCTTTCCTGGGAGAACATCGGCTCAAACAGCGCCATCTCATTATCCTGCTGTTCCAGCTCCGCTATGTAGGGCAGCATGTAGTCCACTCCCCCATACTGGCCGGATACGGATTCCCAGTCCTGCCCCACTTTCAGGTTCCCCATCGCCGTCACCTGCCTGCCCTTCCGATAACGGCTGTCTGCCAGCATAGGGGAATGGGTCTGGAACCAGGAGATTCCTTTTAAGTTGGCCGTCCCCATCTTCAACACCCTGTCCGCCGTTTCAATAGCCACAAAGGTTGCCGGGTCCGCTTCAAAGATGGTGGTGCCATCTATGATGATATAATCTGCCAGATACCGCAGGGACACAAACAGTTCCAGCGCCTTATCCCGTGTCACTTTCGGATAGTTCATCAGGCTTTCTCCTGTCTTGTACCCCAACAGGCTGATGTATTCGCTTCCCGGCGCCGGGACGCAGGCATTCAGGATGTTGCCCTGTGTCAGTCCCGGCGCTGTCAGAAGGAACCCCAGGGAAGTATCATGCACCGTCCCTGCCGGGAGCAGTGCAGGGATTACAGGCGTGAACGGGTCGCACAGAACCAGGATCACGTTCTTTCTCCTGGCGGCAAGGGTGCGGGCCAGCTTCACGGCGGTAGTAGTTTTTCCGCTCCCCGGACTCCCCATGATGGTCAGCATTTTGTCCTGTTCCATATGCTCCTGCCTCCTTATTCCTGATTTCCCGCATCATCAGCCTTGTCACTTCCGGTTTCTTCTAACTGTCCTGCCTTTTCTGCTTCCGCTTCGGTCGGTTTCTTTTCTCCATCTTCGGAAGTGCCTTTTTCATTGCTTTCTCCTTCAGCACTTTCACCATCCGCAGGATTTTCTCCCTCTGATCCTTCCTCTCCTTCCGTTTCCTCCGGCTCTTCCGCATACAGTTCCTCCAACACTCTGGCCTGCTCTTCCAGGAACTTCCCTGCGTTCTCACGGTTCCCACGGTACACAAGAGCCGCATGGATGCTTCCCTCCTGTTCCAGTTCTGCAAGGAGCCTTGCCTGCTCCGGGGTCACAAGGACGGTGATAGTGGATGCCAGCCCTGCATCGTCCTCTTCTTCCTGCATGTCGCTGTCCGTTCCGTCACTTAAGGTCGTGGCGATAATCTCCACATACTGCAGTTCTGCCGGGATAAGTGTTTCCCGCAGATCTCCCACGTCACTGGCGATCAGGGAAACAATATCTCCCCGCTCCAGCTTGCCGGACAGTCCGGCCGCAAAGCTCTTAATCGTAATAGACATGGCGCGGTTCGTCCCGTCCAGACCGGTAAGATATTCATTTTTCAGCTGGGGTGTGTCTGACAGCTTGCTGGCAAGGATATAGTCCCCTTTGTAAAGGTCGGTGTTGGCATATTTTCCCACCACATCCTCCGTCCGGTACACTACGTTAGAAGGCAGGTTATAACCGCCCACCTCCACGCTCGTCACCATCTTAGCCGTGATCTGGTCTCCCTCCTTAATCTCTGCGTTTACCCGGACAATCTCCACCGTGGAAGTCAGGGCATCATTGAACATGGGTGTCAGCCCGAAGCAGATGGCAAGAGCCACAATGATGCAGACCAGCCCTACCACGATCCGGTTCTTCAATAGATTTTTCATTTCGTTTTTATCCTCCAATCAAATTTGATACGCTCCTGAAACTGCCAGCTTAAACCAGCAGGATCAGGAGCGTTTTTTCCCTTTTCCATTTCACTTCTTAATTTTCTATACCCGAAAGCCTCACCCAGAGTTTTCTTATGAAACGGGCAGCAATACCACAAAACAGCCAAATGCCAGAAACGGTGCCAGCGGAAGGCTGCTCTTTCCCTGCCGCATGGATGCGTTCCACAAAAGCGCCATCAAAAGCCCCCAGAACATCATCCAGAAACCTCCGGACACCCCCAGGGCAAAGCCGCTGGCCGCCATCAGCTTCACATCCCCGCCTCCGATCTTCCCGGTTTTCAACGCCGCAACCAGAAAAGGCAGGGGAATCAGCAAAAAACCCAACAGCGCGGGAACCGGCTGAAATCCAATCAGTCCTGCCATGGCAACCAGCAAATGGAAAGCATCCGGTATCTCATGGGTGGCAATATCCGCCGCCCCTGCCAGTATCAGAACATAGCACAGCAGGACACAGCGCAATGCAGCCGGAGTAAACCCGTGGATTCCTATGAACACAGCTGTCACCGCCATGCCGATACCCGCCGTCATATGCAGTTCTTCCGTCTCTTTCAGATACCGGCGCATTGCCATATCACACAGCAGTCCGGCAAACAGGGAAAACATCGTACAGGTAAGAAACAGGTTCCATGTATCAGCGTTCCAGTCCATCTTCCTCCCTTCCGCCCCCATACCCTGCCAGATCCTCCCGTCCTCCGTCTACGATCTCCCGCTCTTCCTTTTCTGCCTCTTTCTCAATCTCCTGTTCCATGGCAAAAAACTCCTGCGCCTTCTGTATCTCTTCTGCAGATACCGGTTCCTCCTGTATCCAGACTTCATAAATATGCCTTCGGGTATCCGTCAGAAATCCGTTCAGCGCTTCCACCACCCCGTTTATCAGCAGCAAGTCCTGCTCCTGCAGACTATTGTAAAATGCCTCCAGCGGCCGGTCATAAAACAGCATGGTCTCCACATCTGTGGGGCTTCCGGCCAGGAATCCTTCCAGGTTCCGGTATATCATGTCCATAGCCGCAATCCGCTTTGCTTCTTTCAGCAGGTTTTCATCAGAAAGATCAGCGTTCTCCAGTAATTTCCCGTATTCCTCCTCCGCCCGCTTCATCAGCACATCCATCCGTTCCTGAAAATCCATCCTGCACCTCCTTCCCCTTCAGCTGTTCGATGGCATCCCGGATATCCATGCCGTCAATCTCATCACCCACGCAGACCCAGCCGGGATGCATCTCCCTGGCAAACAGCTCCGCACGGGGGACATCCCCCATCAGCAGTTCAATCCGCCTGCGTACCTCATCCGGCTTCTTGCTGTGCCGCTCCACCGGCGTGTCCACGATGCAGTGTACCGCCTTTGACATCCGCTTGGGATTCCCCCTGGCGGCGATCAGGCACAGTTCCGGGTTCGCCCTCGTCCAGAAGCCCAGCCCCCAGAACCATTTATCCGTCTGCTTCCGACACCGCTTCACCCAGCAAAACCCCAGTGTCTTATAAGTAAATCCCCAGCGCCGGAGAGCTTCCAGCCCCTGCAGCAGACAGGGAAATGTCACCCACAAAAACAGGGCGCAGTCCTCCGCCGCAATCCCGCCGATATCCAGCGCATAGATATCTTCTATCTGCATGGTGCGGTAATGGTTCTCTGCACTCCGCCCCTGCCCCTTTTTGGAATAAACCTGGTAAGCCCACGGCGGATCGATATACAGCACGTTAAACTTCATCCGCCACCCCGCTTTCCGCCAGCTTCAAACCAATCTCATATACCACGTTGACAGTTACGGCATTCCCGGCCTGCTTGTAAAGCTGGGCATCGCTGATCCCCGCCGCCTTCGCACGGTCAAACAGGAAGTCATCAAATGCCTGCAGCCGCCAGCACTCCCTTGGGGTCAGCCTGCGGATGCGGCAGCACAGCAGAACGCCCATGCTCCCGCTGGTCAGCAGGGTCTGGGCGCACTGTTTCCCCACCCGTCCCCGGCTGACGGTGCTGTTGGGATAAGAGAGATTGATGCCGTCCCCATGCACCGCTTTGGTATATCCGTCCTTTTTTGCTTCCCGGATAGCAAGCCCCTCTTCCATACAGCATAAAAGGATGCCATGCCGGTCCTGGCAGGTCAGGGTGAAGCTGGGTTCCCCCGGCTCCTTAAACCGCCGCCCGTTCTGCCGCTTCTCCATGCGGTCGGGAGTGATCACCGCCCGCACACATTCCGGGTGTCCTTTACAGATAAAAATGCCGGAAGTCTCCCCCTTGTGGTTGGTGATCCCGGCATACTGTTTTGCCATGACGCTCCGGGAAAGTTCCGTAAATTTGGGTTCCCGGCTTAGGTCAATGAAGGATGCGCAGGACGGCATTTTCACAGAAATTTCATTCTTTCCCTGTCCATGGTTTTGCCCTCTGATATCACTGAACGTGACTGCTTCTTCCTGCTCCCCGGCATCGCTGGCTGCAGATATACCTGCCTGCCCCGGCTCCCCGGTAACGCTCTCATTTGAATTCACCGACACGGCATATAATCCTGTCCTCCCGGCAAATCCCCCGCCGTTTGCCGTCAGGGTGATAGATGTTCCTGTGGTGTCGTAGACCCGCTTTCCCTGTTGCCCGTCCAGGAGTCTTTTAACAGGCGCCGGGTTTGCTCCGCTGAGAGGAAATATTTTTCCTCCACCTCTTCCTCCAGGATATCCAACAAGGTACACTCTTTCCCTGTGCTGGGGGACGCCGTGGTCTTTGGAATTAACAACGCACCATTCACAGTCATACCCTGCCTCCCATAGCTCAAAGAGAACGGTGGTAAAATCCCCGCCTCTCTCGTTAGACACAAGATGTTTAACATTCTCAATGATAAGGTATCGGGGCTTATCTTCGGGAGCCGTGCCTTTGAGGAGACCAGTAACCGCAAAAAAGAGTCCACTTCGCGCCCCATGGAGCCCTGCCATTCGGCCACTGATACTAATGTCGGTACAAGGAAATCCGAAAGTCCAGATCTCAGCTTTTGGAACCTCTCCTGCTGCGAGCTGTTTAATATCCTTTGCGTACCACTCGCCTTTACATTTCTCTCCACATCCAGTCCCATCACAGTCCTCCCTCACCTCCTGTCTGCACATCCTGCAGCTGTTCGCGTCCGGGCCGCCTGTCCCATAAGGACAGGTTTCCAGCCCATACATTGCCATATAGCTTTTATTTGCGTATTTATCAATTTCGACATGCCCCACACAGGTATGCCCGCTTCTTTCGAGACCTCTGCGGAATCCTCCGATCCCGGCGAAAAGGTCAAGAAACGTCAATTATATGCCCTCCTGTTTCTTCTTAATTTTTATTTCTTCACTGCCATTCGTCCAGCATCCGGTAGGGATAGATCTGCTGGCTGCGGCCAAACCGCACCATATTCCCAATCTGGTCTACCA
>ERZ777011.2128-NODE-2128-length-17128-cov-2.978270_pt1 | contig 17128 bp, 11 predicted proteins | sample MGYA00374964_ERZ777011 | MGnify/ENA primary metagenome ERZ777011 (study PRJEB29310, sample SAMD00008975) | mouse gut metagenome | study: EMG produced TPA metagenomics assembly of the Metagenome analysis of fecal microbiota from mouse which was promoted...
TGGCGGCGCGTTATGCGCCCCGGCCGCTGCCCGGGCGGAGGTGCCGGACGATGTTCGCCGGCCTCGAACCGCTCGTGGTGGATGAGGCGACGGGATTCGTGAATGTCGGCGAACGCACCAATGTGGCGGGGTCGGCCAAGTTTGCGAAACTGATCCGCGAAGGACGTTTCGAGGAGGCGCTCGCCGTGGCACGCAGCCAGATAGAGGGCGGTGCGCAGGTGATCGACATCTGTTTCGACGACGGGATGATCGACGGGCCGGCGGCGATGCGCAGGTTTCTCAACATGGCGGCCGCCGAGCCGGAGATAGCACGCGTGCCCGTGATGATCGACTCCTCCTCGTGGGAGGTGCTGGAGGCGGGACTGCAATGCGTGCAGGGCAAGGCGATCGTGAACTCCATTTCGCTCAAGGAGGGCGAGGAACTCTTCCTGCGCCGGGCGTCGCTCATCCGGCGTTACGGTGCGGCGGCGGTGGTCATGCTCTTCGACGAGCGCGGTCAGGCCGACGTCTACGAGCGCAAGATCGAGGTGGCCGGCCGGGCTTACGCACTGCTGACGGCGGCGGGCTTTCCGCCGGAGGACATCGTCTTCGACCCCAATGTGCTGGCCGTGGCGACGGGCATTCCGGAGCACGACGTCTATGCACGCGACTTCATCCGGGCGACCGAATGGATGCGTGCCAATTTGCCGGGGGTGAATGTCAGCGGCGGCATCAGCAACCTCTCGTTCGCCTTCCGCGGCATAGACCGCGTGCGCCGGGCGATGCACTCGGTGTTTCTGTACCACGGCCGGCGGGCGGGACTCAACTTCGGGATCGTCAATCCGGCCATGACGGACCTTTACGAGGAGATCGAACCGGAGCTCCTTGCGTTGGCCGAGGATGTGGTGCTGGCACGCGGGGAGGATGCCGCCGAGCGTCTGGCCGCCTATGCCCAGCGCATCCGGGGAGAGAAAGAGTCGGGCGGCAAGACCGCTGCGGGCGGGGAGTGGCGCTCGTTGCCCGTGGAGGAGCGGATATATCATGCGATGGTGAAGGGGCTCGACGAACGGATAGGCGACGATGCGCTGGAGGCCGTGGGCGGAGGAATGACGCCCCTCGAGGTGATCGACCGTTGCTTCATGCCCGCCATGGAGCATGTGGGCGAGCTCTTCGGGCAGGGAAAGATGTTTCTGCCGCAGGTGGTGAAGACGGCCCGTGTGATGAAAAAGGGAGTGGGCGCCCTCACGCCTCTGCTCGGGGAGGGCGGCCCGGAGAACGGCGCCAAGGAGAAGGCATTGCTCGCTACGGTAAAGGGCGATGTGCACGACATAGGAAAGAATATCGTATCGGTGGTGATGGCCTGCAACGGCTACCGCATCCGCGACCTGGGAGTGATGGTCGAGTGCGAGGAGATCGTGGATACGGCCCTCGGATGGGGAGCCGACGTGATCGGCCTGAGCGCCCTGATCACCCCCTCGTTGGGCGAGATGATCAAGGTGGTGAGGGAGCTGGAGCGGCGCGGGGCGGAGATTCCCGTCATCGTGGGAGGAGCGACCACCTCGGCGGTGCATACCGCCGTCAAGATAGCGCCGGAGTACTCCGGTCCGGTGATTCACTGCCGCGATGCGTCGGAGAACGTGGTGGTGCTCGGCAAGCTCTTCGGCCCGGAGCGGGAGGACTTCCTTGCCGAGGTGCGGAGGAAGCAGGAGGAGCTGCGCCGCAACTATGCGGCATCGCACGGCGAAGGCCGCCTGCTGTCGCTCGCCCGGGCGCGGGCCAACTGCCATGTGAAGCGGGTCGAGGAGGTCGCGGAACCCCTTTGTCTGGGTACCCGGCACCTGCTCGACTATCCCATCGGCGACGTGATCCCCTACATCGACTGGAGTTATTTCATCTCTTCGTGGGAATTGAAGGGGCGTTGGCCGGAGATTCTCTTTTCGTCCGACAAGGGGGAAGAGGCGCGGAAGCTCGTGGACGACGCGCAGACCATGCTCTGCCGGATGGACCGGGAGAAATTGCTGACGCTGCATGCGGTCGTGGGGATATTTCCCGCCTTCTCGCGCGGGGACGACATCGTGGTGGAGTGGAAGGGCTGCCGGGTGGTGCCCCCCCAGCTCCGCAATCAGTCGGTCGCGGCCGAGGAGAACCGGTCGCTGGCCGATTACGTGCTTCCGGAGGGTGCAGGACGCGATTACGTTTGTCTTTTCGCCGCCAGTGCCGGTTTCGGATTGCGCGAACTGGTCGAGGGGCTGCGCAGGGAGGGCGACGAATACGGCGCCGTTATGGCCAAGTTGCTCGCCGACAGGCTGGCCGAGGCGTTTGCCGAGGCGCTGCATACGGTCGTGCGCCGCGACTTGTGGGGATTCGAGAAGGGAGCTCCCCTGCCGGTGCGGGAGATCCTGGCGGGGAACTATCGGGGCGTGCGGATGGCGTTCGGCTACCCGGCCGCGCCGGATCATTCGCTCAAGAGGGAGGTGTTCCGGCTGCTCGATGCGGAGCGCGTCACGGGAATGCGGCTCACCGAGAGCTGCATGATCGATCCCGGGGAGTCGCTTTGCGGGGCGATATTCGCCGATTCGCAGATGAAGTATTTCGATGTAGGGGCGATCGATGCGGAGCAGCTCGAAGATTACGCCCGTCGGCGGGGAATCGACGTGCGGGAGGCCGGGCGCTTGCTGCCCAAGAATGTCGGATAGCTCCGTCGCCTCCGCCTGGTTGTCGTCGGGAGCGGCGAGAACGTGGCCGGGGATGTTTCCGGCTCTTGGGCGGAGGCGGTGCGGGGAATGTTTGTTGGATATAACGTTTTGCAATTCGGGTCGGGGAGGCCCGCGGAGATATGGAAAACAGGGAGAAACAGACGATCATCAACGAGGCGCTCGGAGAGTTCCTGCATGTGATGATGTGGCGCAGGAATCTGCATCAGCACCCGGAACTTTCGTTCGAGGAACACCGCACGTCGAAGGTCATCGCCGAGGCGTTGCAGCACGAGGGAATCGAATACCGCAGCGTGGCGGGAACGGGCATCCTCGCCCGCATCGAGGGGACGAAAGCGTGTGCGGGGCGCGAAAAGGAGGCGCTCGTGCTGCGGGCCGACATGGATGCGCTGCCCATTACGGAGGCGACCGGGGCCGAATTCGCGTCGGTTCACAAGGGGGTGATGCACGCCTGCGGACACGACATGCACACGGCCATTCTGCTCGGGGCGTTGAAGATACTCAACCGTCACCGCGACCTCTTCTGCGGTACGGTGTTCGGACTCTTCCAGCCGGGCGAGGAGCTGAATCCGGGCGGGGCCTCGCTGGTGATGAAGGAGCGTCCGTTCGACGGATACCGTGTCGTGGCGTTCGTCGGACAGCACGTGGAACCCATGCTGAAGACGGGAACGTTCGGTTTCCGGAAAGGAAAATACATGGCGTCGAGCGACGAGCTCCGTTTCCGTGTGAACGGCGTCGGAGGGCATGCCGCCCTTCGGGAGCGGATCAAGGACCCGGTGAGGGCAGGGGCCGAGCTGGTGCGGCTGCTCTACGACATTCCCGCCGCGAATCCCGATCCGGAGCTGCCCACCATCGTGTCGATCGGACGGGTGACGGCCGACGGGGCGACCAACGTGGTGCCCGACCGGACCTATATGGAGGGAACGATGCGTACCTTCGACGAGGCGTGGCGCCGGAGGGTGAAGGAGATGGTGCACGAGGCCGCCGCCGAGGTGGATGCCCGGTTCGGGGTGGCGACCGAGGTGGATATAAACCACGGCTATCCGTGCGTGTACAACGACGAGGAGCTGACGCAACGGGTGGCGGATGCCACGGCCGGGCTCTTCGGTGAGGATGCGGTGGTGTCGCTCGGCCTGCGTCCCACGGCCGAGGATTTCGGATACTATACCCTCGAATATCCGTCGGTCTATTACCGGCTCGGCGTGGGCGGCGACGGGGAGTATTTCGAGAACCGTGCGGCGGGCAGGATCCATACCGCCGCTTTCCGGCCCGACGAGAAGGCGCTCGGCTACGGCGTGGTGCAGTTCATCAATATCGTATTTACCATACTCGGCTGATTATGCTCACGAAAGCACGTATGCGGTTGGTGAGGTCGCTTTCGGACAAGGCGGCCCGCAACGAGAGCGGCCTTTTCGTAGCGGAAGGGCGCAAGATGGTCGGCGAAGCCCTCGCGGCGGGCGCCGACATAGACCGTATCTATCTCACCGACGGCGGCACGGCGGCGTGGCAGGACGAGGCCCTGCGCAGCGGTCTTGCGGAGCGCGTGGCCGGGAGCGAAATGGAGCGCATGAGCCATTTGAAGACCCCTTCCGATGTGTTGGCCGTGATCCGCATCCCCCGTTACGAGGGCGCTGCGGCGCTGCCGGCCGGGGAGTTGTCGCTCTGTCTGGACGGCGTGCAGGACCCCGGCAACCTGGGGACCATCATCCGCATCGCGGACTGGTTCGGGATCGGTAGGGTCTTCTGTTCGCCCGATTCGGCGGACTGTTACAATCCCAAGGCGGTACAGGCTACCATGGGGGCCCTTTTCCGGGTGTCGGTGGGATATGGGGAGCTCGATGCGGCCCTTGCCGAGGCAGCGGAGCGCGGCGCGGCGGTCTACGGTACGTTCCTCGACGGCGACGATCTCTACCGTACGGAACTCACTGCCGACGGCGTCATTGTCATGGGGAGCGAAGGGCGCGGCATCTCCCCGCAGACGGCGTTGCGGGTGAACCGCAAACTCCTTATTCCGCCTTTCCCGCCGGAAAGGCACGGCTCCGAATCGCTGAATGTGGCGGCGGCTACGGCCGTGGTATGCGCCGAATTCCGCAGGCGGGCTCTCGCAGCGAAGTGAGGCGGTCCGGCGCGGGTTCGGCTGCAAATGTGGGAATGGTACAGCGAGACACTGTTCCGGTGACCATGGTCGCCGGAACAGGAGGTGATGGCATCGGGCGGATACCGGTACGAGGTATGCTAAAGTAATGAAAGAACCTGACAATCGTCAGGTTCTTTGCATGATTGAATTGGCTTTTTGTGGCAAAATATCTGGTCTGCCGTTTTTCTGCGTAGCAGGTTATCTTGGAAGTTTGCGCCCTTTTGCTGTACGGCGCGTGCTTTCCTGAATGTCTTTCTTGCGGAGTTTTATCAGGAGACAAGGTGTGTACGTATCGAACTGTTCGCCTCCCTTGCGAAAAGAGAACTGGTTTGAGAACTGGTTTGAGAATGTGTTTGGAACGGAGTAATTGTATCCACTATTTCCGTACACTATTAGGTTGTCTCCTGTATGAGAAATCAATGTGAACGGGCAGTCGTTTCCGGTGTTGCGGATTGCTGCGAATTGAAGAGTTTTATGGTCGTCCTCTTCAAAAGCAACATGGAGTATATAAAAGTCAATAGGTTTGTCCCATCGGTAAAAGACGACTACGCCAGGAGTGGATTTCTTGAAGGTTATCCGGTCTCTAACGGTCTTTCCGTAATAGAGGCTTGTCCCTGTACGATGGTTGCGTCTGTCGTATTCTCGGTTTTGGATAATACGATGTCGCGGGAAATATAGTATTGGAAATTTTGTAATTGTTGCGCACCTCCGACTTGTTCGATAATCCGGTCGGTAACAGGAACGATACTTGCGCAGCTACAGAGGAAACAGACGCATAGAAACAATAAAGGAGTTAGAAGTTTTCTCATTTTTTTTCGTTTTTTGCCAGTGCCGTGTCCCGCGGCGTCGTTGGTGTGCAGCCATAAAAAACGTGGGACATTGCTTTCGTTATTTGTTTCTGAGGTTCTGGAATACCCTGCAACGAAATATGAAAGTAAAGCCCACGTCGTTGGACGTGAGCGCAGACTTTACTCTTTCGTTGCGGTAGAAATGTACCAGATTTCAGAAACAAGAGTAAAAGCTAACGCTTTTTATGTGGTCGTACCCGCAGCCGTTACTTTACTTCGTGGCAGGATACGGTGGTAAATCAAGTGGTGTGTCGTTCCCGTTATTTACTCATAGGCAAAAGTTTGGTATATTCCGGATGCAGATATACGAAGATTTTCGATGAGAATCGGCGGGCGTTGCCGGGCTGAAAATCCGATATGCGGCTCCAACCCAATTCAGTTGAGATAAGTATAGGATAAATTCGATAAAAAAGCTACCTTTGTTATTTAAAACGGCGTTCCGCTTGTCGGCGGAGGCTTTCGACGAAGAGATTCTATATGGCAGATAACAAAATGATAAGGGTCGGCATTACGCAGGGCGACATCAACGGCATCGGACCGGAGGTGATTATCAAAGCCCTTGCGGACCCGCGGATGAGCGAACTGTTCGTCCCGGTGGTTTACGGCTCCTCCAAAGTGTTTTCCTACTACCGCAAGGGACTTTCGGAAGGGGAAACCTTCTCGTACCAGATCGTGAGCGGTGCCCGCGAGGCGCGTCCCAAACGGGTGAACCTGGTGGAAACCGGTACCGGAGAGGTGCGCATCGAGCCGGGTACGGCCACCCGGGAGGGCGGCATCGAAGCGGTGAACGCGTTGCGCCGGGCGGCCGATGACCTCGCGGCGGGCGATATCGACGTGGTGGTGACGGCTCCCATCAACAAGGAGAACGTGCAGGAGGCCGGTTTCGGCTTCATACGGAGTTTTTTGCCGATCGGTTCGGCGGCGAGCCGCTGATGGTCATGTGCAGCGAGCGCATGAAGGTGGGGCTCGCGACGATCCACGTGCCCTTGGCACAGGTGAGCGGAATGCTCTCTCCGGAGCTGATCGTGCAGCGTCTGGAACAACTCAAGCGCATGCTCGTGACCGACTTCCGGATCGTCGAGCCGCGCATCGCGGTGCTGGGGCTCAACCCCCATGCCGGCGACGGCGGCCTGATCGGCGGCGAAGAGGAGACGGTGGTGCGTCCGGCCATGGCCGAGGCCGTGCGGCGCGGAGTGCTGGCTTTCGGCCCCTTTGCGGCGGACGGTTTCTTTGCGTCGGGCGGGTATGCCCGGTACGATGCGGTGCTGGCCATGTACCACGATCAGGGATTGATTCCCTTCAAGTCGCTCAGCACGGGCGGTGTCAACTTCACGGCGTCGCTGCCGGTGGTGCGGACGAGTCCCGACCACGGTGTGGCCTACGACATTGCCGGGCGGGGCGTGGCCGACGAGACATCCTTGCGGGATGCGCTCTACGCGGCGACGGATATTTTCCGCAACCGACGCTGGTATGCCGAGATCAGCGCCAATCCGCTGAAACACTACGAGCGCGAGCGCGGTGCCGACGTTTCGGTCAAAGACCTCAAGTTGTCGGAAGGGCACGAGGAGTGAAGCGATAACACGATAGATAGCAGGACAATGTGGCGGCCGGGTTTGTAGCCGGTCGCATTATAATAGAGAAAAAATGAGTCAAAACAGTGTCAAAATCACGTTCCCGGACGGCAACGTCAGGGAGTATCCGCAGGGGGTGACCCCTCTTCAGATTGCAGAGTCGATCAGCCAGCGGCTTGCGCAGGAGGTGCTGTCGGCGACGGTGGACGGCAAGGTGACCGACCTGGCCATGCCCATCGAACGGGATGCTTCGGTGAAACTCCACAAGTGGGAGGATCCGGAGGGCCGGGCGACTTTCTGGCATACTTCGTCGCACCTGTTGGCCGAGGCGCTCGAAAGCCTCTATCCGGGGATCAAGTTCGGCATCGGTCCGAGCATCGAGAGCGGGTTCTACTACGACGTGGATTCGCCCGTGCCCATCACGGAAGCCGACCTGCCGAAGATCGAGAAGAAAATGGAGGAACTCGCCCGCACCAAGGAGCCGCTCGTGCGGCGGGAGGTGAGCAAGGCGGAGGCCATGCGGATATTCTCCGAGAAGGGCGACCAGTATAAGACCGAGCTGATCGGCGACCTGCAGGACGGGACCATCACGTTCTATACGAACGGTTGCTTCACCGACCTCTGCCGCGGTCCGCACCTCCCCAATACGGGTTTGATCAAGGCCATCAAGCTCACCTCCGTGGCCGGTGCCTATTGGCGCGGCAACGAGAAGAACAAGATGCTCACCCGCATCTACGGCGTCGCTTTCCCCAAGAAGTCGATGCTCGACGAACACCTTGCCATGCTCGAAGAGGCCAAAAAGCGCGATCACCGCAAGCTGGGCAAGGAGCTGGAACTCTTCATGTTCTCGCCTCGCGTGGGGCAGGGCTTGCCCATGTGGCTTCCCAAGGGGGCCGCACTGCGGGAGAGGCTCCAGAATTTCCTGCAGAGCGTACAGAAAAAATACGGTTACGAGCAGGTCATCACGCCGCATATCGGCATGAAGGACCTCTATGTGACCTCCGGACACTATGCCAAGTACGGCAAGGACTCCTTCCAGCCTATCCGGACGCCCGACGAGAACGAGGAGTTCCTGCTCAAACCGATGAACTGCCCGCACCACTGCGAGATATACCGCCACAAACCGCGTTCCTACCGCGACCTGCCGTTGCGTTTCGCGGAGTTCGGCACGGTGTATCGCTACGAGCAGAGCGGCGAGCTCCACGGACTGACCCGCGTGAGGGGATTCACGCAGGACGATGCGCACCTCTTCGTACGTCCCGACCAGTTGCTCGAGGAGTTCGAAAAGGTGATCGATATCGTGCTATATATCTTCAAGACGCTCAAGTTCGAGGATTTCATCGCACAGGTGTCGCTGCGCGATCCGGCGAACAAGGAGAAGTATATCGGTAGCGACGAGAATTGGGAGAAGGCCGAACGCGCCATCATCGAGGCGGCCGAACACAAGGGGCTGAAGACGGTCGTGGAGCTCGGCGAGGCCGCTTTCTACGGGCCGAAGCTCGACTTCATGGTGAAGGATGCCTTGGGTCGCAAGTGGCAACTCGGTACGATACAGGTGGATTACAACCTGCCCGAACGGTTCGACCTGACCTACACCGGTGCCGACGACCAGCCCCACCGTCCCATCATGATCCACCGTGCGCCGTTCGGGTCGATGGAGCGTTTCGTGGCCGTGTTGCTGGAGCACACCGGGGGCAAGTTCCCGTTGTGGCTTACGCCTCAGCAGGTGGTGGTGCTGCCCATCAGCGAAAAATTCAACGATTATGCGCAGAGTGTTTCAAAATTCCTGAATAATTCCGATATTCGTGCCGAGGTAGACTGCCGCAACGAAAAGATTGGCAGAAAAATACGTGACAACGAGCTCAAACGGGTGCCTTTCCTGCTTATCGTGGGCGAAAAGGAGGAGGCCGAAGGTACGGTTTCCGTCCGCATGCAGGGCGAAGGCGACAAGGGCACGATGAAACGGGAGGAGTTCGCCGCCTATCTCGCCGACCTGGTGAAAAAGGAGGTCGAGGCATAAGCAGCCGGAACGGTTCTTGCAGACCGATCCGATACAGAATTGGATGTTTTATTAATCGAGGAGGACAAAACTATAAACACCGTAAAGAAAACTTACCGTCCGAAGCCGGCTCCGTCGGGTGCCGGTCAGCAGCGCAGACCGTACCCGGGAAGGGTCGAGAAGGAAGCGCCCAACAGGATTAACGAACGGATCACCGTTCCGCAGGTACGTGTGGTGGGTGACGGCGTCGAGGGCGGTTCGGCGGTCATGCCGACCAGCCAGGCGCTCAGGCTCGCCCGCGAACAGGAGCTCGACCTGATCGAGATTTCGCCCAAGGCGGAGCCGCCCGTGGTGCGTATCGCCGATTACCAGAAGTTCCTCTATCAGCAGAAGCGTAAAGCCAAGGAGCTGAAAGCCAAAGCGGTAAAGGTAACGATCAAGGAGATTCGTTTCGGTCCCCAGACCGACGACCACGACTACAACTTCAAGCTCCGCCATGCGCAGAACTTCATTAACGAGGGAGCGAAGGTGAAGGCGTACGTCTTCTTCAAGGGGCGTTCGATCGTCTTCAAGGAGCAGGGCGAAATTCTGTTGCTCCGTTTCGCGACCGATCTCGAGGAGATCGCGAAGGTGGAGATGATGCCCAAACTGGAGGGTAAGCGTATGACGATGATGCTCGCCCCGAAGCCGAAAAAGTGATCGGTCGGCATCGATTCGTATAACGGAGTTCCCGCTTACAGTCGGGAGAGAAAAAGCGAGGGAGGCATTCGTGCCTCCCTCGCTTTTTTGTGTCTTTCTGCAAATAGCTGGTTATTAGTTTTTATCGCGTTATCCCGAAGGCTTTTCGGGCGTCTTTTATAGATTGTCCCGATGGTATAGCCGGGCATACGAACGAAGTGTACGGCAGTACGAAGGGTATTTTAGTGTGTAAGTATTTGATGGCTACTTCGGTAGATGAGTACATTTGAGTGGGCTTCAACCGAAGCGTACAAAAGGTTGAAGTTGGTTTAGTCTTGCTTTAAGAATGAGGGCAAAGTGTTTGCGCAGATGTTTCATGCGGCTTTGCATCGGGTTTGAAGAGCCTTTATTCGCATGGACGATCAGGGAACTATCGGGGCTTCGGCGGCCTTCCCAGCATTTTTCCTGTGGGGGAAAGGAAAGAGGAATCGTCGCTGGCGGAAAATACCTTTCCTCAGGAGCGTAGCGGGAAGATCGCGGTTTCGGCATCGGGCAACGGAGCGGTGCCTTGTTCGGTTCGCGTGACGCAGCGGGCGGCCGATATCGTCTACGGACTCACCGTTGCGCCTGCCAACCTGGAGTTCGTCGGTAGGGATGCGCCGGCGCAGCAGGTGACGGTCACTGCCCAGGGGGCGGGGCTGACCTGGAAGCGGAACCGATCGCGGCGGGCCTCGATGCGTGGAACCGGATGGGGAGAGGAAGTTGTTGCCGGGCCGGAGGATGTGGTCGGCGGGCCGGGGCGATTCGTGCCGTCGCGGAAACGACGGAAGGCCGGTGGGGAAGATGGGCAGGAGCGTGGCGGAGGGAGAGTTGTATATAATATATTATCTTTGCATGGCCGGTGCGAAGGCGGCCCGAGAGGTCGGGTCCTTGCCGGAATGGCCGGGCCGAAGAGCTGAGAAAGAGAAAAATATATGAAGATTAGCGGATTTACCTTCATCAAGAATGCGGTGATTTACGACTTTCCGGTGGTGGAGAGCGTGCGGTCGGTATTGCCTGTGGTGGATGAATTCATCATCGTTGCCGGCGACAGCGCCGACGCAACCGACGAATTGCTGAAAGCGTTCGCCGACGAACCCAAGGTGCGGATCATCCGCACGGTGTGGGATACGCAGACCTACGACCGCGGAGGCATGATCTACGCGCAGCAGACCGATGTGGGGCTGCGGGCCTGTACGGGCGACTGGTGTCTTTACATTCAGTCGGACGAGATCATGCACCACGATGCGTTGCCCGTGATACGGGAGGCGTGCGCGAAGTATCTCGACGATGAGCGTGTGGAGGGTTTTCTGTTGAAATACGTCCATCTTTACGGCGACTACCGGCACTACATCGATTCGCTTCACTTCGCCTATCCGCGCGAGATACGCATCGTGCGCAATCGGCCCGACATCCACTCGTGGCGCGATGCGCAGTCGTTCCGCGTGATGCCCGACTTCAACGGGCTGGATTACGACCGGGAGAAGGGAACGCGCAAGCTGCGGTGCATCCTGCTCGATGCGCTCATCTTCCATTACGGGTGGTCGCGCGACCCGCGGTGCATGGTGCGCAAGGCGAACCATCACAATTCGCTCTACCTGAAAGATTACAAACCGGTCGTGGGGGTAGATTACTACGATTATGGCAACCTCAGCATGATGCCGCTCTACCGGGGGAGTTTCCCGCAAGCGGCGGAGGCACGGATGGCGGCTTACGACTGGGCGGAATATGTCCGGTACGACGGGCCGCGGCCCAACGTGGGCAAACGGTACGGCCTCAAGTACCGTACGGTGAATTTTATCGAAAAGCATATCCTGCGCGGCGGTCGGCGTATCGGCGGCTTCAAGAACTACAAACTGTTGAAAGGGTAGCGAGACCGGGAATCCGGTGCGTTCGTTTGGCCCGTCAGCTTTTCCTTTGCCGGACGGGATGGGGGATAGGCATTACGATCGAGGGGGCTGCGCTTTTCAGAGCGCAGCCCCCTCGTGTCGTTCCCGACGGGCATACGGTCAGTTCTCCGGGACGGCCACCTCGCCCGAGTATTGGAAGGCGCGCAGGTTGAAGAGCGGCATCACGGCATAGATGTGGTCGAACAGGTCGGACTGCACGTTTTCGTAGTCGATCCAGCTCTGCCGGGCCGAGAAGCAATAGATCTCGATCGGCAGGCCGGTGGGACCCGGCTGGAGCTGGCGCACCATGTGGGTCATTCCCTGGTGGATGTCGGGATTGTTTTCGATCCACTGCTCCATGTATTCGCGGAACGTGCCGATGTTGGTGAGGCGCCGCTCGTCGAGGTCGCTGGCACGGTTGGCGTTGTAGCTTGCCAGAACGGCCAGCTTTTTCTCCATGTAGCGATGCAGCAGCTGCGATGCGCCGAGCGTGGCGAGCTCTTCGTCGGAAAGGTAGTGGATCGAGGCGACGTCGATGTTCACCGAGCGTTTGATGCGTCGGCCGCCCGACTCCTCCATGCCGCGCCAGTTGGTGAAGGACTCGGAAACGAGCTTGTGCGTGGGGATGGTGGTGATGGTCTTGTCCCAGTTCTGTACCTTGACCGTGGTGAGGCCGATCTCCCGGACCTCGCCGTCTACGCCGCGGCTGGGCATGACGATCCAGTCGCCCAGACGAACCATGTTGTTGGAACTGAGCTGAATGCCGGCTACGAAACCGAGGATGGGGTCTTGGAAGACGAGCATCAGCACCGCGGCGAACGCCGTCAGTCCGCCCAGCAGCACCGCGAGGCTTTCGTGGGTGAAGATGCTGATGATGATGAGCACCACGGCGCACCAGATGACCACCGCGATGACCTGTGTGATGATCTTCACGGGTTTGTCGCGTACGTTGGCCATCTTTTCGTAGACCCGGTTGATGCCTCCCAGAAATGCCGATGCGAGCAGGGCGCTCGCCACCACGATCCAAATGTCGAGCAGACGGTTGATCGTGGGCATGTGCTTCCATTGGATGGGCGAGAGGCCCGCACGCAGCACGATGGGCATGAAGAGCAGGGCGAGCCGGTTGAAGAATCGCTGGTCGAGAAGCCATTCGCTCCATTGGTGGCGGGTGGTGCCGGCGATCCTCCGCACCAGGCGCGGCAGCAGTTTTTTGGCCGCCACGTAGGCGACCCATCCGATCAGACTGACCACCAGCATGGTGAACAGAATGTTGACGGTTTCCGTGAGCCTCCCCTCCTGGAGGCCGAAACGTTCCAGTAGACTGTTTAGATTCATAAAAAAGCACGTGTGCGGGAGAAAGTCCCGTTTCGACAAATATAGGGCATCCCCCTCTTCTTTCCAAAGCGCATTCCTTATCTTTGCCCCGTTAAGAAAATCTGCGTATGATGATAGAGAGTGTGGTGTTCGACCTGGGCGGTGTGGTGATCGGGCGCGATTACGACCGCTACGGTCCCGAAATAGCCGAGTTTTCGTTCTTGCAGGGCGACCGTCCCTTTCCCGATTGGTGGAAGCGGTACGATCTCGGTACGGCCTCCCGCAGCGAGGTGGTGGAGGCGGTATGCGCTGAGAGCGGGCTGGCGCCCGACCGGGCGTCGGCGAAGCTGGACCGGCTCATGGAGCTGTTCAACGAGTTCGACGATACGGTGGAGCTGATACGCGAGCTTTCGGCGAAAGGGTACGGACTCTACGTGCTCTCCAACATGCCGGCCGAATTTTACGACTACGTCAGCCGTTTCGACGTATTCCGCTACTTCGACGGTCAGATCGTTTCGAGCCGCGAAGGGCTTGCCAAGCCTGATCCGCGCATGTTCGCGCTGTTGACCGAGAGGTATGGCCTGCGTCCCGAAACGACGCTTTTCGTAGACGACAAGCCGTCGAACACCACGGCGGCGGCCCGGCTCGGATTCGCCGTCCACACCTTCGTGCCGGGGTGCGGAAGCTGCGACCGCATTCGGGAGCTGGTGGCTGGGGAACGTCGATGAGGAGTGCGGAGGAGTTGCTCGGCTGGCTCGAAGCGCATCGGGATGCGGACAGGATTGCGGGCATGGCGCGTGTAGGCATTCGTACCGACCGGGCGCTGGGGGTGCCGCTGCCCCTCCTGAGGGCCCGGGCGAAGGCATATCGGCGGCAGCGCGAGGCGGCCCTTGCGTTGTGGGAGTCGGGGGTGCACGAGGCGCGGATACTGGCTGGCCGGCTCGCCCGGGCGGAGAGTGCCCCGGCACGCTGGGTGGGGCGCGACGCCCTGCGGGAGTTGACTGCCCCGCGGACGCTGGAATTCATTGCCGTTCACAGACGTTAGCGCTGCGGTCGGAGCGGCGTGTCGGGCTACGGTGGAACGACCGATACGAAGAGTCGGGAAGGAAAAACGATTTCCTTCCCGACTCTTGTCGTTTGTGCGATGCACCGGTGTGTCCTGCCGGCGTCAGAACCAGTGGGTATAGGTAAGCGAGTACCCTCTGGCTCGTTGGCGCGAGAGGGTGTTGCCGGTGAACGCTTCCCAGGCGTGCAGCATGTCGCGGTTCCAGGTGCCGGTGAAGTTCTGAATGAATTGAAACGTGAAATGGCCGTAGCCGATGCCCAGGACCAGTCCGAGCGACAGACGGTTGAAGGAGTCGCCTGCGCGGCGCGGAGTCCATTCGCCCGCCTCGTTGCTTCCGTTTACACGGATCGTCCCGCCGGCGACGATGCCCGTGAGGAGACCCGCCTGCAGGAAAACGGGGATGTAGGCGTCGCGCTCGAAAAAGGTGAGCAGAACGGGAATATCCACCGTGTAACGTTCGGTGCGCATCGATACGGAGGAGGAGCGGTAACCGGCTCCCCACCACGAGAAGTTGACGCCCGTGTCGAACGTCCACACCTCCCCGAAGGGACAGGAGGCCGAAAAGCCGGCCGTCAGCCCGGGATGGCTCCGGATGCGGTCCCGGTCGTTGTGTTCGACGCCGCCGGCGACTACCAGCCAGTCGGCCGTCGAATGGAGGTAGCCGGCGTTGATGCCGAACTGCCACCGGTGTTCGCGTTTCGGTTTCCGCTGTCGGACCGGGGTGTCGGTTGAGGCGTCGTCGGGCGCGGCGGTTTCCGTCGGCGTCGGTACGGCGGCCGGCAGTCGTTCCAGGTGCAGCTCCGGTTCCTGCGCCCGCACTCCGGTGCAGGCGGTCCACAGGAGTGCGATGACCGTCAAGGTTCGTTTCATGTGCGGGTAGTAGTGCGTGTCCGTCGGTCCTGTGCCGACGGACACGGAGGGGATTAAAAGAGGAAGTTGAGCGTCGCGGTGATCGTGTGGCGGTGCAACGCTCCGCCGTTGATGTCGTCGACGGGTTTGTAGGTGACTTCGTTCACCATGCCCTGCGGCAGGCGGGCCGGACCGTTATAATAATAGAGTCCGTAGGGGGCGATCTCGTAGCGGCTGTAGACGTAGGCGATGTCGAGGGTCGTGGCCCGACCCAGCCATATGCCCACACCGGCCGAGATGTGACTCGACGAGGTGGTGAAAATATTCTTGAATATCAGGTCATTCCCTTCGCTGTCCTTCTCCTTGACGGGCGAGCCGTAGTAGGCGTAACCCGCACGCAGTGCGAAACCCGGCAGCGGTTTGACTTCGATGCCCGCGCGGAAGTTGTCGGCGGCACGGTAGTCGTGGGCGATGGCGGTACGTAAGCTCTCCTGTATCTCGTAGCCTTCGCTCGTGTAACGCATCTTGTTGTACCATACGCGTTCGTAGTCGAACGAGAGAGCGAGGTAGTCGCCCAGCGTGAGGGCGACTCCCGCGAGCAGCCGCGAGGGGGTGTTGAAGGAGTAGTCGTAGCCGGCGATCTCGGATGTGTAGTGTTTGCTCTGGGGATTGCCGTAGTAGGCGGTACCCATGCTGCCGTAGTATTTCTTCCGTACCGAAGAGTAGGAGGGGCTGTGGTAGGCGAGGCCTATGCGCAACTGCGGAACCGGACGGAAGATGGCGCCTATCTTGAAGTTGAAGGCGGAACCCTGCATGAGCAGGTATTGATTGTAGTTCATCTGTTGCAGATAGAGCTGAGCCGTCCCCGAATAGTTGCCTTCATAGGCTTCGGTATAGTAGAAGGACATCTTCTGATAGATGTCCCTGAAGCCGAAGTCGAAGCCCAGGTAGAGGAGGTTGTTGATGTTGAAGCCGCCTGCGATGTTGTATTCGCTGACCGATCCGCGACTCTCGTAGCGGAGCGAAGGGGTGTTGTTGCTCCCTTCGGGCAGACTGTTCAGGCCGTACATGTTGTCGCCGCCCAGCCCCGGAAAGATGCCGGACTGGTAGCCGAGGACCGCACCCCATTCGTCGATGTAGATGTTGCCGTTATTGAACGGAGCGTTGTTGAGATCCTTTTCGGAGAGTCCCCGCCACGTTCCCGTATCGAGGAAGTCGTAGAGGCCGTTGAGCTGGAGCTGGAAGACGTTGAGCAACGAACCTCCCGCCGCCGCGGGCAGCCGGACGCTGCCGCGGTAGTTGAAATCCTCCGCCTTGTTGTAGGAGAGTCCGAGGTTGAAGCCGGTCAGCCCGCTGCTGCTCTGGCTGAGCCGGAGTACGGTGCCGATGTTGTTGAACCCGAAACGCGAGGCGTGGTTCTCGGTCATGGTGGAGTAGGCCTCGTGGTTTTGGGTGAAAGTCATGGCGGGAGAGAAGCTCCACACGGAGGTACGGTACATGCCCAGACCGGCCGGGTTGATGCCCGCCGAAGCCATGTCGCCTCCCAGCGCGGTGAAAGCACCGCCCATGGCGGCGACGCGACCCGTGGTGAAGGAGTAGTTGTTCTGCGAATATTTCATCATGTCCACCGGGGTGAACTGGCTGGCCGTAAGGAGCAGTCCGTCCAGTTGGGCGTTCTGCGCATCGGCGGAGATCACCGGCAGGAGCAGTACGGCCAATGCCGACGCGAGGTGTTTGATACGCTTCATAATCGATTGCTATCGTTGTGTCCGGCGGAACGCGTTCCGCCGGATGGATGTGACGTTTATCTTCTTATCTTCTGCTTCCCGATGATCGTGAGGAAGAGCTCGAACCGGAGGAGCGTCCTGCGGAGCCCGAACCGAAGCTGCCAGAAGAGCGGCTTGTGGAGCTCGGACTGAAACTGCTTCGCGACGAACTCGAGGAGCTGCCGGAGATGGTAGCGGACGATCGGCCCGACGAACTGCCCCTGCTGACACTGCCTCGCGAAGAGGTGCCCGATGAAGAGCCGGCCGAGCGGCTGGGAG
>ERZ777011.2129-NODE-2129-length-17124-cov-2.991446_pt1 | contig 17124 bp, 20 predicted proteins | sample MGYA00374964_ERZ777011 | MGnify/ENA primary metagenome ERZ777011 (study PRJEB29310, sample SAMD00008975) | mouse gut metagenome | study: EMG produced TPA metagenomics assembly of the Metagenome analysis of fecal microbiota from mouse which was promoted...
TGCAATTTCTCAGGCTACGGAGAATTTTCAAAACTGGTTTTTATTTTTGATATGCTTGCCGGAAGGCTTGAAATACTTCCCATGATGCTTTTGTTCACTCCGAGTACATGGCGGCGGCGGTAAAAATGAAAAATCAATTCAGAAAGGAAAAATTATGTGCGTATTCTGTTCGATCGCCAGACATGAGATAGAAACAAATACAGTGTTTGAGAATGAAAATATAATTGCCTTTCTCGATATGGCTCCGATAAATGAAGGACATGTATTAGTCGTTCCTAAAGCGCATTTTTTGGACGTCGATGAAATGCCGGACGAACTGCTTCATGAGATAACGGATGTTTCAAAAAAACTCGTATCTTCGATCAAAAAAGTCTATAATCCCGACGGTTATTCGATCATGCAGAACGGCGGAAAATTTAATGACGTCGGACACTACCATATGCATATTTTTCCCAGATACGATAACGACGGTTTCGGATGGACAGAGTCCGGAAAAGAACAAAGAGCGGACGCAGATGTTGCGGATAAGATAAGATGGAATTTATAATGCCAATATACCGGAAATATTTTTTGAAAGCGGAGAAAATTAATTATGACAGACAAAGAACTCAAGGTCGAAAATTACAGGAAGCAAAACAGAGCGACGGAATGCGGGCAGGTGGTTTTCACAGGCTCGTCGCTTATGGAAATGTTTCCGATAAATAAATTTCTGGACGAAAGCGGGGACAGAACCGTTATCTACAACCGCGGAGTGGGCGGCTTCATATCCGAAGAGCTTCTTGAGGTTATAGACGTATGCGCCACTGATTTAAAGCCCTCAAAGGTATTTATAAATATCGGCACAAACGATCTTAGCTGGTCAAGCATTCCCGTCAGCCAGCTTATGGATAATTATGACAAAATAATCACCGCCATAGAAGACGCGGTCCCCGGCGTAAAAATTTATCTTATGGCGTATTATCCGGTAAACCCCGAAGCTGCCGACGAAAGCATGAAGGAATGTCTGCGGATACGCACGAATGAGAAGATCACCGCCGCAAACGAAGAAGTCAAGAAGCTCGCAAAAAAACACGGTCAGCGCTATATCAACATCAGCGCCAATCTTAAAGACAACCAGGGGCGCCTTAAAGCCGAATACACGATAGAAGGCGTGCATATCAACGAAAACGGCTATCGCGCAATCTACGGCGACATAATGAAATATGTAAAAGAATGAGCCTTATTTTCCGGCTTCGCGCACACGCGCACCCTTTTTCCGCTTCGGCGCGGTAAGCCCGAAGCTTGCTTCAAGCAGCGAAAAAATATTCTCCCTCCCCACCGTGCCGTCCAGCAAAACGGTGAGCCAGCAGCGCTTATTCATATGGTAGCCCGGAAAATAACCCGGCGTTCCCGCCAAAAGCGCTATCATTTCCGAATCCGCCTTTACGTCAAGTATGTCCACTCTTTTGCCGCTCTCAAGTCCTAATTTGCCGCCGTCGATATTCATCACCACGGCAAACCACTTTTTATTGTCGCCTCTGCGAAAGATAAAAGCGTCGGGCGTGCTCTCCCATAAATGCTCGTCGCAAGCCTTGTAGCGCTTCCTCGCTTCGCTGATAATGTCATTTTTCAAAGAATTTCCGTCACTGTTCATTTACTGACTTCCTTTTTTATTTTTGACCATATAAATATTCAGGCTGACAAATGCCGTTATAATCAAAAGATGCAAAACAATATGGTAAGCATCCGGAATATATCTTCGCCTGCTTTCAAATATTTTTAGACTGTCCTTAAAATATTCTATTTTGCCCGACCCCCGTCCGGTCAAAGTATACAGCCAGTGAGAAATGAACTGCGTCGCAAACCAAAGCAGGAGCCAGACGTCCAAGATATATTTCCCTATTTTTTCTTTAAAAATAAAGAGAACTAACGCTGTTAAGTAAATTATAAAATAAATTCCGTCTTCTGTAAATGACCGCGTTACCAAATATTTATCGCCAAAATCAACTCCGACCATGTCGAGAAAAAACCATAATAACAATATCATGCAAAAGATAAGGACATACTTCTTTTTCATAAAATCTCCACTTCATTTCTCAGAATAAATGCGCCTGAATTTCGCCCGTCATATATTCCGCGAATCCTTGAGCGGATTCACGTCCCGGATTCATTTCCTCGTCAGAGAGATAGCAGTCAAGCGCCCGCCGCACAACGCTGCGGTATTCATCCGGCAGATGAGAGATTCCCCACTCGCCGCCCCGCGCTTTTGACAGGCATAAGCCGTCTTTGAGAAAAGCAAGGACCCTGCACAGATTGAGAATCATATAAACGGGCTCCTCCGAAATATCCTCAATAGCGTTTTCTACGTCAAGACATATGCTGTCGACATACGCCGCCTTTGGCACCTCCCCGAATACGTCGGAAATCTTTTCTCCGAAGAGAGCGATCCCGTATCTGTTTATAACCGTAAAATGCGCCGCAAGATCCCTGTCCTCTCCCTTCATGCTGCGCACATAATCTTCAGAACCGTCCTTATAGCGCCGCAGATGAGCGTTTGAAAAATGCAGCTCAAACGGCGTAGGATAGACAAAAGGCTTGCAGTATTCACGCTTAACGACGCTGACTTCCATTCCTTTCGGGGGCGCTTTTTCATTCAGCTTTACAAGTCCGCCCATAAAATCAAGCTTCTGCGCGCCGCTTACCTCTCCGTCCACGACAACGATAATATCTATGTCGCTTTTGAGAGGATTAAAACAGCCCATCGCCAAGGAACCGTGAAGATAAACTCCGGTCAGCCCGCCGCCAAAAATCCTCAAGCACATATCCGTAAAATCGTCAAGCAGTTTCTGATATTGCATTTTTCCTCCTAAAAATCTGCTCACTCAAGCATTATTTCCTTGACTGAAATTTTCTTTATTCTCTGTGAATAAAAATACATCACCAGTTCGTAGACCGCCGCAAATAACGCCAAAGAAATAAACATTGCGGCAATGTCAAATTTGTACTCCGGCACGCCCTCAATATTTTTAAATATGATTTCCACTGCGATTTTCAGTATCGCGTACTGATAGACCGTCCCTATCGCAAACCCGATGTACGCCGTCGGTCGGTAGCCGCTAAGCAGCGCCCCACCGCATTCTTTTTGCGAATAGCCGAAAACTCTCATCATCGCGATCGTCTTGGTGTTGCCGTTTATCACCGCGGTTATCGCGAGAAAAAGCATCGTACATGCAAGAATCAGACCTATCATTATAATCATAGCCGCGAACATAACGCTCGCGAGGTCCCTCATCGCAAAGGACATCTGCGTCATCGACGAGAAGCAGAAGGCAGAAAAAATCACAAAGAAAACAAGGACTTTTCTGCTTCTTAAAGTATTGCTCCTGAGTTCGGCGGTAAACGAACGCTCTTTGCCCGTTTTTTTGCCGCGCACAGGCTTTCCGAAACGGCTCTGCATACTGTCCTTCAAAAGCGTGAGTACCGGTTTTTTCAGCTTGAAAAAAGCATACGCTATCGACAGAAGAGCAAGCGCCGCCGCAGGCACAAGCACAAGTCCGGCAAAAAGCGCCGGATGAAAGCCCACCGCAATATCGGGAAGTATCTTATCATTGTTCTGCACCTTGTAAAAAAGCGGCATCAAAGCGAACGCCCCCGCGTATCCGATTGCGCCGCCTATCAAAACACTTATGCCGAAAATCCAGAAATTCCGCGCTATTTTTATATTGGAATACCCGATAGCCTTCAGTATTCCGAGTTCCTTTTTGTGAATGTCTATGTAATGCCTTACATAAAAAGCAAGCATTACCGCCGAGGTCGCAAGCAGACAGAAGCCGGAAAGCGAGCTTACCAGCTTCGCGGTAGAGACCTGAGCGTTGTAAAAGCCTATGGCCGTCTCGGAAACTATCTGCTCCCTGACCGAAACTATATCAATATTGTAATTGAGAAACAATGTGCAGACAAATACGGCGCAGCAGGCAATTATGCAGATTCCGGCAAGCTTTGCGGCATCTTTTATTCCGACCACCATAATATCACCACCCTATCTCATACGCGCTTTTCGGAGCTTCATTAGAATAAGCGCCCGATATTTTTCCGCTGTTCATCATTATGACGTCCTGCGCCATATCCGCAATATTCTGGTTATGCGTCACCATTATAACCGTAAAGACGTACTCCTTCTGCATTTTGGAGATATAATCCAAGACCTGTCTTCCGGTCTGCTCGTCAAGCGCTCCTGTCGGTTCGTCAAGAAAAAGAACCTTCGGTTTCTTGGCGAGCGCCCTCGCGATAGCGACTCTCTGCTGTTCTCCTCCGGAAAGCTCGCCCGGATATTTGTTAAGCTTTTCCCCTAATCCGACCGCCTCAATAACGGCTTTATAATCCTTATTCTGCGCCAAATCGGCGCCCATTCTTACGTTTTTGTCAACGTTCATATTGGGCAGAAGATAATACTGCTGAAAAATAAATCCGATATTTTCTTTCCGGAAATCAGTCAGCTCCTTATCGGAAAACTCCGCTATGTCTTTTCCGTCATACAGCACGCTGCCTCCGTCAGGGCGTTCAAGCCCCGAAACCACATTGAGCAGCGTTGACTTGCCGGAGCCGGACGCCCCTAGTATAACGTAAAAGCCGCCGTCCCTTATATTAAGGCTTATACCTTTAAGCACTGAAACCTTACTTTCTCCCGAACCGTAATCTTTGGCGACATCCTTTACCTCAATCATTTTTTCCCTCCTTGTCAACACCTAAAAGCCCTTTGAAAACCTCCGTCATCATACCGCTTATCTCCTCCGCGGTGAAGCGGCACATTCCTGTGGCGCAAAGCGTCGCTATGCCGTGACTGTATATCCACAAGTGTCTGTACAGTTTTTTTGCTGCCCCGCTGTCAAGACCGTAGCTTTCCTGCACCGAACGGACTATCCTGTCATAATTTTCCTCTATCAGCGGCAGCACTCCCGATATTGAAGGAACGCTCTCCTGCTCCTCCATAAAAAGAAGCTGAAAAAGCTTGGGCTCTTTTATCGCGAAAAGAATATACTGCGTTCCCACTCCCTTGAACGCGATCTCCGCCTTCAGACCCCTGTCAATATACGAGGCGTAAAGCCTTTTGACCGAAAGTCTGACCTCATTTACCACCTCGTCCATACTTTCAAATACCGTAAACACAGGTCTTGGCGAGCTTCCGAGCCTCGCGCCAAGCGCCCTTGCGGTCAGAGCTTCGATCCCTTCTTCTCTGACTATTTCCAGACCCGCAGCCACAATTTCCTCACGCGTAAATTTCGCTTTCGGCGGCATAAATATTCCTCCGTAATTTATTCTAAATCAAACGTTTTGCAACATCAGTTTTAATTATAATCACAGTTCAGCCCGATGTCAATAAAAAAAGACGGTCACCCTTAATTAAGTGACCGCCGCAAAAACCGTATTAATTTTAATCAATAACGTATCTGTCGATATTCTCTTCTGTAAAATCGTACCACTCAAGAGGAGTTAAACCGCCTGTAAGGTCGTTTACATACGCGTAATACTCATCTTTCGTTACTCTTTTATTGTCGATCTCATATATATCCGAGCTGAATTCCTCGTATCTGCCTTCGTCGCTGTACGCTAACATATCGACATACATAGCTCCCTTTGCCGGATAATACGCGTCGTGGCACAAGCTCCACGCGCTCCATTCTTTGTTTGTGCATACACCGTTTTCGTATACCTCCGACGGGAACATTGCCGAGGGCATGGCTGTGAAATAGACCTCGTTTCCCGCATAGTGAAGTATTGCCCTTACACCTTTTCCCCCTTTTCCTACCAAAAGAACCTCTTTAGTTCCGTCCTGATCCAGATCGACACAGAGAAAACACTGCCATTCAACGCCGTCGGTAAGAGACAGCTTATAATTCCTGCCGTATTCAAGAACATTGACCTTCGTAAGTCCTGTATCAGGCATATCCTTAACCTCTGCGGCATACCTCGTATCCGAAAATCCTCCTAAATCAAACAGTCTTTCGTCCTTTGTAAGCTCAAACACGTCGCGCGTTCCCTTCATCGCGCTTCTTAACGCCTCTGCCGCGCCCGTTTTGAGAGCGTTTTCATGTACTGAATCCGCAGAGGAGGTCGCCTCTGTAAACCTTAGATCCGTGACCTGTGTTTTGGCGGTTTCTTTTTCAGTCGCAGCGCCTTTTCGGGTGCAGGAGATACACAAAACTGCCATTGCCGATACCAATAAGTATATAAGGAGCTTATTTCTCATAATATGCCGTTCCTCCTTTTTCAAAAAATACCAAGGACGTGGCGTTTCCCGAAATCAATACGCCGCCGCTTTGTCCGCACCTAGAGTTATTTTTATTATATTATTTTGTTTGCCTCCTGTCAATGTGGTATAATAATCGCAAGCGACTCTGCACTTACGAAATTGGAGGATGCCGAATATGACTTTATACCACGGAAGCCCCGTCGGAGGGCTGACTGAATTAAAACCGTTTCTGTCAGAGCACGGAGAGCCTTATATTTATTTTGCCACAAATCCCTTGGTCGCTCTTCTGTACGCGGTAAAGCCCGTCCCGAAGCCGTTCAGCTTCTATCCTTACGGCTTCAATAAGGAGGGCGCCGTTGTTTTCTCCGAATATTATGAGAACGCTTTTTATGACATTTATAAAAATAAAAAGGGCTGGTTATATTCCTGCGCCGCGCCGCAGGGAGTCGCAAACCCCACGCAGATAAACTGCGCGTATACCTGCGCAAAAGCCGTGAAGCCGGACAAGGTTTCCGAAATCCCTGACTTATATGATTTTTTTATGCAGGAACAAAAGAAGGGCGGCTTTATCGTAAAACCACGACGTGAAATTTCCGAAAAAGAAATGGATTTTGTTCTTTCCGAATTAAAACGCGATATTGACAGATATGATCTTAAAAACGCCCCTGAACACGCCATGAGCGTTTTTATCAAAGAACATTTTCCCAGTATATGGGAATGAATTTAAATAACGTTGATTGTGCGGCAGCGCCCCCACAACCTTCTTTACATTATTTTCGCGCTGTGATAAAATATTCCGCAGGTTATGATAATTTGAGGACCGCGGGGGATCGCCATGTCAATAATAGAAGTAAGAAATATAGCAAAAAAATACGGCCGCAAGGAGGTTCTGCGCAACATTTCGTTTGAGGCGGACAAAGGCAGCTGCATAGGGATCGTGGGCGCGAACGGCTGCGGCAAATCCACTCTGCTCAAGATACTTTCGGGCGCTCTGCGCCCGGACAAGGGCGAAATAATCTGCAACGGTACAAACCCTCTTGCGCACAAGTCTTTTTTTGGCAGACACATCGGTTATGTACCTCAGGAAAACCCGCTTTTTGACAATCTCACCGCGCTCGACAATCTCAAGCTCTGGTACTGCGACAGCCGCCGCAGTCTTAAAGACGATATATTAAACGGCGTTATCGCGGATTTCGGAATAGACCGCTACCTTAAAAGCACAGTACGCAACCTGTCCGGCGGTATGAAAAAACGCCTGAGCATTGCCTGCGCAATAGCAAAGGACCCCGACGTGCTGATCCTCGACGAGCCGGGAGCTTCCCTAGACATAGTCTGCAAGGAAGATATCAAAAAATATATGCGCCGCTATCTCGCCGCAGGCGGCACAATAATAATTGCCAGCCACGAGGAGGGCGAGCTTTCCGTGTGCGCGAAAATGTACCTTATGAATAAGGGCGTGCTTAACGCTCTGCCCTCCGGTACAAGGCTTTCCGACCTTATAGGAAGGATGGGCGGTCTAAATGGTTAAAAAACATCTTCTTCTGCTTCTTTTTCAAATAAAATCGACATTCCACAGTATACCGCGACTTATTATATGTACGGCGCTTTTCGCCGCGGCAGTTCTCGCACTCGGAATATGCGGTAACGCGATCCTCGGACGCAGCGCCGAAGATACCGTGAACGTCAAGGTCGCCGCGGTAATTCCAAAGGACGATCCTGACATAGCCCTTGCTTTCAATATCATAGCGAATATGGACAGTCTCAAATCGGTATGCGAGTTCGAAACTCTTGATATGGAAACAGCGCTAGACAGACTTGACAAAGGCGAGCTTTCCGCGATCATTCAGATTCCGGAGGGTTTTATACAAAGTCTTTTGTACGGCAGCAACACTCCGGGCAATGTCATCGTCCCCGAGAACGCCGGCATGGAGTCCATGCTTTTCTGCTCGCTGATAGGGGCGGGCGCGCAGTTTTTATCGTACTCCGAAGCAGGAATATACGCTGTCGGCGATCTGCTTCGTATGAACGGTTTTAACTCTTCCGCGTCCTCCGCGCAGGACGCGCTTTATGATTATTATATATCTTATACCATGAACCGCGGCAATTTCTTTAAGCCTGAGCCTGTTTCCGCCACCGGAAGCTTGTCGATCGCCGGATATTATATATGTTCAGGGATCGTTCTTATGCTGCTTCTTTGCGGCATGACAGTGTCCGACCGTTTCTCAAACCGCCCCGCGGCGGTAATGGAATCGCTTCGTACAAGCGGCATTTCAAAAGCATATATTAAAATCAGCGAGCTTACAGGCGTGACTCTGATGTTTTTCGTACTTTTTGCGGCGGTACTGATTGCGGCTGGTAGCGGCTTCGCTTCTGAATATATTGAGCTTACGCCCGGCGGCATATTGATTTTCCTTGTGCTTACGGCGTCGGTTTCAAGCTTTATCATGCTTTTAAGCTGTCTTGCCGACGGCGGGCTTGTCAGCGTGCTTCTGATGTTCCTTTCTTCCGCGTTTATGATGTACGCGGGAGGCAGGATAGTGCCCTCGTCATATCTTCCGCCCGCAATCGAAAATATCGGTAAAATGCTTCCCGCATACAGCTGGTGCAGACTCGCCGAATCCGTAACCTACGGTCAAATTAACACAAACTCTCTTGTTATGACCGTCGCATACGGACTTGCCTTTATACTTATAAGCATTATTGTCACCGTGATAAAAGGGAGGGAAAAATAGATGAAAAAATTTTTCACCTGGCTTTTGCTTCTTACTAAACGTCAGCTCAAAAATCCGGTTTTTATCATTATTCTTATCCTTATACCGGCAGCTTCAGCCGCCGCAGCTTCAATTCCCGCGTTTAGCGAAGGCTCGGACATAGTCGCCGGGGTTTATTCAGACGGCAGCGACGCGACCTCCGAGGAGCTTGCCGAAAATCTCGTTAAATATGAAGGCTCGTTCGATTTTGTCAGATACGACGACCTTGATTCTCTTTACCGCGACGTAGAAAACACAAAGCTCAACTGCGGCTATGTTTTTCCTGACGATTTATCCGAGCGCGCCGAGGGCAAACAGAAATCCGAGAGTATACTGGTGCTTCACCACCCTTCAAACACGATACAGGCGTCGATCAACGAGGTCGTTTACGCCGAGCTTCTGCGCATACAGGGGCGTTATATAATAACGGAGCATGTAAAATCTCTCGGTCTTTTTGCGGAAAGCGACACCGGATATATCGGCGAGCTTCTGCGTCTGTACGAAAGATACCTACACGGCAACGCTACTTTTAAGCTTGCCTACCATACTTACGGCGCGGGCGGTCTGACCGAAAAAGACATAACCCGGACCGCAGTTTCTTTTCCCGTGCGCGGAATACTTTGCGTAATGGTATTTCTCGCCGGACTTTTCGGAGGCGTCACATGGATGCGCGACAGGGAAAAAGGAATTTTCGCAACGCTTACCGGCTCCTACAACAGTCTTTGCAGAATACTGTACGTTCTCATTCCGACATTCCTTTTCGCCGCGGTCTCGCTTATAGCGCTCGCGATCTTAGGACTTTATGTGTCCGCGGTCGAGTTCGCGGCAATGCTTGTTCTGATCGTGCTGACATGTATTTTTTCAATTGCGATGACGGTCATCACAAGACGCAGCCGCAGCTTTGCCTCGTGTATACCGATAATTCTTCTGGGTTGTCTGCTTTTCTGCAATATTTTTATAAACGCCTCAAGTTATGTCCCGGCGGCAAAATTTGTTGAAAAACTTTTTGTGCCTTATTATTATCTTAACTTTTTCTCTTAAAAAGTGAAAACCCACTGCAAGCAAGGTTAATTCCCTGCTTACAGCGGGTTTTCTAAATTTAGAAATAATCGGTCAACGATTATTTAGATGACATCTGCTCTTCCTGCTGCTTGATCATCTTTCTTACCATCTCGCCGCCAATGCTTCCGGCCTGACGTGAAGTAAGGTCACCGTTGTATCCTTCCTTCAAAGGTACTCCAAGCTCAGATGCAACTTCCATCTTAAACTTATCCATTGCACCCTTTGCCTCGGGAACGGTCATTCTGTTGCTAGAATTTGAATTGCTTGCCATGATAGTTTCACCTCCATGCGTGATTCTGGTTGCCGGAGCTTTCCCGTATTCGGATCGCTCCTTTATATTCAACAGTTTTTCACTGTTGTAACCCTAGTATCTGCACATGCCGACAAAATATAATGGCAATTTCAGGCATAAAATCAATACTGAATTTTTGATTTAATTTCCGCAGCGTTCTCCTTGTCCGTCAGAAGCTTAAGTATCGCAAGCGCAAAGTCGATCGTCTTTCCCATGCCTTTTCCGGTTATTATTTTGCCATCTACGCAAAATCCGCCTCCGGTCGCCATAGCGCCGTCAAGATCCTCCTCGTAGCCCGGATAACAAGTCGCTCTTTTTCCTTTAAGTATTCCTCTGTGTCCGAGTATGCTGGGCGCGGCGCATATAGCGGCGATGTATTTTCCTTCGGCAAAAGCTTTGTCTATAAGCCTGCAAAGTCCCTCATGGGCTTCGAGCTTCTTTGTTCCTGGCATTCCTCCGGGGAGAAAAATGACATCCGCGTCAGAGAAATCGCAGTCCGCAAACAGCTTGTCCGCAAGCACCGTTATGTTATGTGAGGTCACGACCTCAAGCCTGTCCGAAATCGACACTGTGCAGACCTCCACTCCCCCGCGCCTCATAATATCAACCACGCCGAGCGCCTCCACGGTCTCAAAGCCGTCCGCCAAAAACGCGTATAATTTCATAATTTTTTTCCTTTCTATGGTTATTTTTGTTCTTATGTGTTATTTTATACTTTAAGGAGTGATTGTTCAATGGAAATCGAAAGAAAATTTTTAATCGGCGAAATTCCTTTTTCACTTGAAGGCTATGTATGCCGTGAAATTGAACAGGCTTATCTATGCACCGAACCGGTAGTGCGGGTGCGGCGCGACAACTGCGACTTTTATCTTACCTACAAGTCAAAAGGACTTATAGTACGCGATGAATACAATCTGCCGCTTACCAAAGAAGCCTACGCGCATCTTCTAGCAAAGCATGACGGAACCGTGATAACCAAAAAACGCTACGAGATTCCCGATAAGGACGGGCTGACGATTGAGCTTGACGTTTTTGAGGGAGATTACGCCGGACTTATACTTGCCGAGGTCGAATTTCAGTCGGAGGCTCAGGCTCTCTCCTACGCTCCACCCGCATGGTTCGGAGAGGAAGTGAGTAATTCGGCGGAATATCACAACAGCACGCTTAGCAAAAAACCCTCTTCGAGGATACCACTATGTGCTAAAAAACAGCGCAATAATAAGGAAAGGAAACTAATATGAGCGATTTACTGGAAAAATTCAAGGATTATCTCAAAAAAATGCAGTATCTTGAGCACGCCAACACTCTCATCTACTGGGACATGAAAACGGGAGCGCCTAAGCGCGGGCTTGAGGCGCTTGAGGATGTGACGGCTTATTTTTCTACGGAAAGCTTTGCCATGTCCACCTCGGACGAGCTTGGACAGATGCTGTCGGGTTTAAGTCAGCCGGAAGAATTCGACGCCCTTGACGACACCATGAAATTCATCGTCAAACAGATGAAGGAGGATTATGACAGGGACAAAAGAATCCCGAAGGATTTCTATGAGGAATATGTAAGAACTGTAACGGCGTCCGAAAACGCCTGGGTCGACGCGAAACAGAACAATGATTTCGCTTCGTTCGCGCCTCATCTTGAAAAGGTCATTGAAGCGACCCGCAGAATGACTTCATACACCGACCCCGACAAGGAGGTTTACGAGGCTCTTCTCGACGAGTACGAAAAAGACATGGATTCCGCGACTATCGACGGACTTTTTGAGCGTATGAAGGAGGAACTTATTCCTTTGGTAAAAAAGATTTCCGAGCGCGAACAGCCGGACGATTCGGCTTTTAAGGCTTATTATGACCCCGACGCGCAGCGCAAGGTCCAGAAAATGCTTCTTGAATATATCGGATTTGATTTTGCATCCGGAAATGTCGCGGAAAGCGAACATCCGTTCACGCTTAACTTTTCCTCAAAGGACGTGCGCGTAACTAACCATTATAATGAAAACGACGCGATAGACGCGATATTCACGGCTATTCATGAGGGCGGCCACGCTATTTTTGAACAGAACGTAAATCCCGAATACGACGGCACCGTTGCGGGAAGCTGTCGCTACATGGGCATACACGAAAGCCAGTCGCGTTTCTACGAAAATATCCTTGGACGTAACCGCAATTTCTGGCTTCCTATATATGACAGATTGGGTGAGCTTCTGCCCCCGTTCAAAAAAATAAGTCTTGACGATTTTGAAAGACAGATAAATCATGTGCGCAGCAGCTTTATAAGATGCTCCGCCGACGAGCTGACTTACTGCTTCCATATAATAATCCGCTATGAGATCGAAAAGGCTATCTTCCGCGACAATGTTCCGGTATCCGAGCTTCCCAAGCTGTGGAATTCCAAAATGGAGGAATATCTCGGCATAACGCCCGACAGCGATACGAACGGTATCCTTCAGGATACGCACTGGTCCGACGGCTCTTTCGGATATTTCCCGTCCTACCTTCTCGGAACGATCTACGACGGAATGTATCTTGAGGCTGTGGAAAAGGACCTCGGTCCGGTTGACAAAATTCTTGCCGACGGCAGGATAAAGGACATCACCGCATGGCTCAATGAGAAGATACACCGCTACGGCAGCACCCGAACCCCCGCCGAGGTGATCGAAAACGTCTGCGGACAAAAGGTAAGCGCCGAGCCGATAATCAGATTTTTCAAAGAAAAATACAGCAGACTCTATAACTTATGATAACTAAAGGAGCCGCCGCAATCAAGCGGCAGCTCCTTATTTTTATTTTGAGCAAACAATCATTTTGTAAATTCCTTGCGATAATACTCAGAAAGCCCTTCCCGTCGCTCACCGCAAAATTTTCTATGCTTTTTATTGCGGAAAACAGCGTAAAATCGTTGTTCTCTACCATTATCATTGTATTAGGACACATTCCAGCAGGATACTCAGATTTATACCATTTCCGCTCTCCATTTACCGAAAAAATATAGGGCATGGCAATCTCCACGCCCCATATATCTTTAAAGCCTTACTGAATAAGCTTCATCATATCGTCCTTTAAGAACTCAAGCTTCTTCTCGGCGTCCTCAAAGCTGTTTCCTTTGACGCCCATATAGAATTTAACCTTGGGCTCGGTTCCGGACGGCCTTGCGCAGCACCACGCGTTGTCCTCAAGCTCATAATAAAGAACGTTCGACTTGGGAAGTCCGGTTCCGGTCGTAGTTCCGTCCGCGTAGGTGATAACATCGCAGTCATAATCCCTCACAGCGAGGACCTTATAGCCGCCTACCGTCTTAGGAGGATTGCTTCTGAGCTTCTCAAGCATGGACTTTATCTCCGCGATGCCGGAAACGCCCTTTTTCTCTATGGACACAAGAGTTTCCTTGAAATATCCGTATTTCTCATATATATTGAGCATCTGGTCCCAGAGCGTGATTCCCTGCTTCTTATAGTACGCGGCGGCCTCGCAGAGCATCAGTACGGCGACGATGGCGTCCTTATCCCTCGCGTGCGTTCCGACAAGACAGCCGTAGCTTTCCTCAAATCCGAACATATACTCGTAGGTGTTCTGCTCCTCGAACCACTTTATCTGCTCGCCGATATACTTGAATCCGGTAAGCACTTCTATAAGCTTGAGTCCGTACTCCTTTGCGACAACGTCCGCAAGATTTGTGGAAACAATTGTCTTTACGAGCGCGCCGTTAGCGGGAATAAGACCTTTTTCTTTTTTCTGCGAAAGAATATACTCGGCGATAAGCATTCCCGACATATTTCCGGTAAAGGACATATATTCTCCCGTCTTGGAATCCTTCGCGTACACTCCGAGCCTGTCTGCGTCGGGGTCGGTGGCAAGCACAAGGTCCGCGTTCTTCTCCTTGCCGAGCGCAAGCGCGAGCGCGAAAGCCTTGGGGTCCTCGGGGTTAGGATAGCCGACCGTCGGGAAATTTCCGTCGGGCTTCTCCTGTTCGGGAACGACTATGATATTATTGAAGCCGACCTCCTTAAGCACGCGTCTGGCGGGAAGATTTCCGGTTCCGTGGAGAGGCGTATATACCGCCACAAGGCTGTCGCCCATCTCCTTTATAACGTCGGGATTAATAACCTGTGACTTGAGCGCCGCAATGTACCTGTCGTCAAGATCCTCGCCGATAACAATGTAAAGTCCCTTCGCAACCGCCTCGTCCTTGTCCATGGTCTTGACAACATTGTAATCTGTGATAGCGTTTACCTCGGAAATTATCTGTTTGTCCTTGGGTGCGGTGATCTGAGCGCCGTCCTCCCAGTATACCTTGTATCCGTTATATTCGGGAGGATTATGGCTTGCCGTAACGACAATACCGGCAACGCATCCTCTGTCCCTCAACGCAAAAGACAGCTCCGGCGTGGGTCTGAGCGACGGGAACACATAAGCCTTTATTCCGTTGGCATTAAGGCATAAAGCCGCCTCGTCCGCAAATTCCGGCGACATTCTTCTCGAATCGTAAGCGATAGCAACGCCCTTGTCCTCGGCTCCCTCTTTGATGATAAAATTGGCAAGTCCCTGAGTGGCTTTTCTGACGGTATATATATTCATACGGTTCGTTCCGTTGCCTATAACTCCGCGAAGTCCTCCCGTACCGAACTCAAGGTCCTTGAAAAACCTGTCCTCGATCTCCTTGTCATTGCCTGCGATCGACTTAAGCTCCGCTCTCGTCTCCTCTGAAAAATAAGGATTCTCGCACCATTCCTTGTATGTATCCTGATAAGACATAAACCCATCCCTTCCCAAAAAATGTTATTTTTGAATAGACTAAATACAGTATAACTTTACCATAAACGGCAGAAATTGTCACTATAAATTTACCCAAAGCTCATCCGAACGCGCGCAGCAATTTTATTACATTCCTGCAAAGCTCCCTCTGCACCCCGCGGCTGTTATCGGCGCATATCCCGTCGAAATCGGTCTTTTTTATGCCTGAAAGACCGCCCGCGGCGCTTAAAACCCCTTTAGCGTAATCTTTTCCAAGTCCCTTCGAGGCAAAAAACAGCGCCTTGACAATAATGCCCGCAGACACGGGTATAAAATTGACCGCCTTCTGCCACGGCGTTGCGCGCGGCAAGACTTACCTTGAAGGAATTATGCCTTGAGCCGCTCGCGCCGCTGCCGACATGGAGTACCTTCGCCTTATGCGCAAAAATATTGCGGTAGCCGTAGAGCTTCGCCCTGTACCCCATATCCACGTCCTCAAGGTACGCGAAAAATTTCTCGTCGAAATATCCGATTTTCTCAAAGACGGCTCTCCTGTATATAGCCGCGCCCGCGCAGGACGAAAAAATATCGCAGTCCTCTTTGTAAAGCTTTGCGGGCTTATCCTTTCCCCTCGAAAAAGCCCAGCCGAACAGACAGAAACAGTCCCCCGCGCTATCGGTGAGCCTGCTGTCGTCATACCGGAGCATATGCGCCTGCGCGGAAAAAATATCCTTGTGTCCTTCGATCGACTTTACCAGTTCCTCCACAAAATGAACGCCCGCTTTGGTATCGTTATTGAGAAGTATCACATATTCCGCGCCGCTCGCCTTTATGCCCTCGTTCACGGCTTTGGCGAAACCGTAGTTTATATCGAGCGTTATCACCCTGAGTAAAAAATTTTCTGCGCAGGAACGTGCAAGCTCAACGCTTCCGTCCTCAGAAGCGTTATCCACAAAAATAACGTCAAAGTCCTTAAAGCTCTGCTTTGCCAGTGCCTCAAAGCATTCGGGTATAAATTTGGCTCCGTTGAAATTAGGTATGACCACACTTACTTTTCTCATTTTCCGCCTTCCTTTCGACGCTGCGCTAAGACCGCCGTCAGATTTCTTTAATGGAATAATCCTGCTTTTTAAGCGACAGGTTACGGTTATAGAACGGGTCCCCGTCCGTAAAATATTCCTGCCAGCGGTTCCTTATATACGCTATCTCACGGTCAAAGCGCGCGAGCTTTTCGGGGGAATCCTCATGCCCTCTGGATTTCGACTCGTAATGATACGCCAGAACCTTCGGATCGTATACCACAAGATAGCCTTTTTCACGCGCCTTGAGGCACAGATCCACATCATTGAACGCCACGGTAAGCTCCTCCGTAAGACCGCCGACCTCAAGGAAAACACTAGTTTTTATCATAAGGCACGCTGCGGTGACAGCGCTGCAGTTAAGCTGTATGGACGCTTTGTGAAGATACCCCTCAAAGTCCGCCGGAAGGTTTACGAACATATTTCCCGCTATGCCGCCTATTCCGACGACGATCCCCGCGTGCTGTATCGTTTCGTCGGGATAAATAAGCTTCGCCCCGACGACGGCGACCTCATTGCGCTGACAGCAGCCGAGAAATTCCTCAAGCCACTCGGGATTCAGCAATTCTATATCGTTGTTTAAAAGCACAAGATATTCGCCGTTCGCGTACTGGCTGCCGAAATTATTTATCGCCGAGTAGTTGAAGGCTCCTTTGTAGGTAACGACCTTAACGGGCGCACCGTTTGAAAGCTTTCCTGAAATTTCCTTATCCGCCTCGTATTTCTGTCCGGTAAGCTCTTCATAATATTCCGTTATCTCGCGCGTGACGCTGTTGTTTTCTACGATTATGACCTCGTATGCAGGGTATGTGCTTTTAAGAACGGAATCCATGCATTTTCGCAGCGTGCCGGCTTCGTCCTTATTCGGAATTATTATGGATACCAAGGGACTCCCCTTGACCTCGTATTTTACGCGGTAAAAGCCGTAGTCCACGGACTGCTCGACGCTTCCGGCCTCGCCGCAGACTTCGAGGTCCGCCTCTAT
>ERZ777011.2134-NODE-2134-length-17102-cov-3.155335_pt1 | contig 17102 bp, 15 predicted proteins | sample MGYA00374964_ERZ777011 | MGnify/ENA primary metagenome ERZ777011 (study PRJEB29310, sample SAMD00008975) | mouse gut metagenome | study: EMG produced TPA metagenomics assembly of the Metagenome analysis of fecal microbiota from mouse which was promoted...
ATCCATGATAAAGGCTGACGGAGACGGCAACGTAAGTTTTCCCATGTACGGAATTACGCTTATGGATAAAGAACATAAGATAGTAAGAGAATACGGCAGCGACGGCGCGTATGTCACGGGCGTTATATTTAACGCGGGCAAGCTTGTCATAGAAAGAGTAAAAGAGGACGGAGAGGGAAACCTCGTCGAGATGCCGGACGATCAGCTTATAAGCAATATTGATGAAAGCACAAAGACGCTTCAGATAAATATAAGGTCAACAGATTTCAGACAAAAGGAAAATTATATTTCGCTGGTATCGCCCGGAACCGGAGGAAAGTGCACGAACAAGCCGGTCAAATATGAATTTCCGTCCGATTCGGTCGTACATATTGTGAACAGTGCCCCGAAGGACGAAAAAAAATATTACGCGTACGGCTTCGGAAGTCTGCATACGGTTTCCGATTCGTTAGCCGAGGCTATCTCAGCCGCAAGTCCGCGCGGAGGCGTAGTGGTGGACGGTTCGTCGCGCGTTGTATGGGAGAGATATAAGCCTCAGGAAAAAACGATAAGCATTGCCGATTCCACGGTCGTTACGGCGGAGAATACGCAGGCAGCCGCGACGGACGCGCTTTTTGCGGTACTTGGAATCAACAAAAGCTCAAAAGAGATATACGACAGGGGCCTTTCCACGATGGCTTGCCTTGAAGAGGCGGGAGTAAACGTTATAAATCTCACCGGAGGCGGTATTGAGGAAGCGCTGTATTTCGTGGGGAAGGGGCTGCCTATTATCGCGAAGACCGACGCGCACAAATACGAGTTGGTTTACGGATATTCAAGCAGCAATGTATCAACGATAGATTTTAGTACAGGAACAAGTAAGAGCTACACTAAAACGGAATTCAACAATGTCATTTCAGTGTACGGAAGCGTTCTGATTACGGCTGAAAACTGACGGACAGGGAGAAATTATGGCTAAGGGAAAAAAACGTAAGAAAAGAAAAGCTTTAAAAATTATTCTGGCGATAATTGTAGTATTGCTGGGAGCTCTCGGTATAGTCGCCTTAGTGTACGGCGGAAGCGTGAAGAAGCTTCAGAAGAACGCAAAGGCGCTGACGAAGGACATCACGGCGGATACTTTCAGACAGATAGAGACAAGTATAGTTTATGATATAAACGGGGAGGAGATAACCTCTCTTAGCGGAATAAAGCAGCTCTATTACATATATGACGAGGATATTCCCGACATACTTAAAAAAACCTTCGTGCTTCTTGAGGACAGGGATTTTTACAAGCATGACGGTGTGGATTTTTCCGCTATCATCAGGGCTATGATAGCCAACGCGAAGAGCAATTCTTTGTCGGAAGGCGCCAGCACGATAACGCAGCAGCTTGCCAAGAATATTTTTCTTACGCAGGATAAAACATGGGAGCGCAAGATAACGGAGATGTTTGTTGCCGTTGAGCTTGAGAAAAAGTTTGAGAAGGACGATATACTTGAATTTTACATAAACAATATTTATTTTGGTCACGGATATTATGGAATTGAGGCTGCGGCGCAGGGCTATTTCGGCAAAAGCGTGGGAGAACTGAGCCTGTCGCAGCTTATTTATCTTTCGGGAATGCCTAAGAATCCTTCGAGATTTGATCCCGTAAGCCACCCCGAAAAGGTCATTGACCGCAGGAATTTTATACTCAAACAGATCTATGCCGACGGTCAGATAAGCAGCCTTGAGTATTACGAGGCGGTTGAGGAGCCTATAGTTTTAGTAGACAGTACGGACGACAGATACAATTATGTCGATACCTATGTTTTCTACTGCGCTACGGTCGCGCTTATGGAGCATAACGGTTTTGTTTTCCGCGAGGAATTTGCTTCCGAGGAGGATAAAGAAAAATACGAGGAAAAGTATGACGAGTGGTATTCTAAATATCAGGCGTCGCTGTTTACCGGAGGATATAGGATATATACCGCTATTGACATGAAAAAGCAGGGGCTTTTGCAGGATGCCCTTGATAAGAACCTCAAGGATTTTAAAGAGGTTAACGAGGAGGGCATATATAAGACACAGGGGTCCGGAGTCTGCATCGACAATGCGACCGGGCTTGTAACCGCGATAGTGGGCGGGCGCAGTCAGGATTACGACGGCTACACGCTCAACCGCGCGTATCAGAGCTTCAGACAGCCGGGAAGCGCCATAAAGCCTGTAATAATTTACGCGCCTTATCTTATGAGCGGGCATACTCCTGACGAAAAAATAGACGATTCGCCTTTTGAGGGCGGTCCGAGAAATTTTGACGATCAGTACAGAGGAGAGATAACGCTTACCGAGGCGCTTGCGTGGTCCTCAAATGTATGCTCATGGAAGATCATGGAGGAAATGACGCCCGCTTACGGAATGTCGTTTCTGCATCAGATGAAATTCAAGAAGACAGCCGTTGACGATAATCTTCAGGCTGCAAGTGTCGGAGGATTTACAAACGGCGTTTCAGCGGTCGAGCTTGCCTCGGCTTACGCAGCGATTGAGAATCACGGAACATACCGGAATCCCACCTGTATTTCAAAAATAACGGATTCGCGAGGCTCGGTCATAATTGACAATACCGGCTCGGAAATCCGCGTATATGATGAAAATTCCGCCAAGGCGGTCACAAAAATGATGGAATACGGCGTGAACTACGGTCTGCTTACGGGCGCCAAAATAGACAACGCGATAGTGGCGGCAAAGTCGGGAACGACCAACGACGCCAAAGACGGATGGCTTGCCGGATATTCGAGATACTACACCACAGTGGTCTGGGTCGGCAACGATATGCCCGTGGCGATAGATGGGCTTGCGGGCGGTACATATCCGCTTTATATCTGGAAGGAATTTATGACGGAAATACACAAAGGACTTAAACCCTGGGCATTTCCGAACTATGAGAATCAGAGCCAGATGATAGACGAGGGCACGACGCAGCCCGAGACTACCGCGCCCGGACATGAAAAGGAAACGCACCCCGGATACGGAGGGGCAGGAATGGATATATGGGACGGCGACCGTTTTATTACGGTACCTGACGACGGCGATAAGGACGTCGATCTGTCGCCGTGGAGAAGATGAGGAAGCATTTTATGAAAAGGGTATTTATCTTATCTGCCTTTATGCTCCTTGCCGCCGCAGGCTGTACGAAAGCTGAAAGCACTGCTGACTTTGGTGCCGGAGCATCTGCGCAGGATAGAACCGATATTTCCGCGCTGGAGGTAGGATATACAAGTCCTGATAGATCCGGGCGACCTGAGCGCGCGGCAAATTCCCGGAACACGAGGACCCTGACGGTTAAGGGAGATCTGTGGCTGAAAAATGACTCTGTTATATATACGAAGGACGGAGAGAATATTTACGCATATGTATTTTCGGACGGAAAATTTAAGGAACAGCCGCTTGAAAATGGTGTCTTCGATATCGGAGAAGAGCGCGGAGTAACTTTGTATTATTATTGTGCTGACGGGAAAGTTACGGCGATAAGCGAGTATGAGGACAAAAGCCATACCGTGTACGCCATTGACAACGATACCCTTTTACTTGTTGACGAGGGTGCTTGGGAAAAGAAGATATATAAAATAAATATGGATTCGATGAAGGGAGAGGAGCTGAAATTTGATTTCGGGGAATCAAATGAAGGCGTGCTGTCGCGCGTGGATATTTCTCCCGACCATACCAAAGGCATACTGACCTTGGATAGCAAGGGCGCGGAATCCATATATTATCTGGCGGATTTTATATCAGGTGAAGTCGCCGCGCTTGACGGATTATTTGATGTACCTGTTTATAAAACCGATAAAGGAGCGGAGGTGCTAACCTCGCAATTTCGGTTTGCCGACGATAATACGGTTATAGCTTCGGTGAAAAACAGCGTGGACTTGTCTTTTGAGCTTGTAAAATACTCGATTTCCGAACGGCGCACGGAAAGAACAGCGGTTTTTGAGGGGTCAATGAACGATATGGTCGCCGGAAGTTTGTACACTGTTGTTGAATGCAATGATAATATGGCTTTTGCCGTGAACAATATTACCGGAGAAAAAGAAACCGTCGATGTTTTGATCGACGGTTACACTCAGATGTATGCGTTTTCGGACGGCGGATATGCGCTGATAATGAACCGCGTGACGGGGAAATTTTATGTGCTTGATCTTGAAAGCGGAAAAAGCCTGGAAGGCGACATGGGAGGAAACACTTTCTCATTTATAATTGCAAAGGACGGGAATTTGGTGAGATATGACGCTGAAAACGGACTTTTAAAATATGAAGCTACGGATTATTTTATGCCGTGAAAACAAAAATAAACAGACTAAAAACAAATACCGCGGGAATCCGTCTTGGATCTCCGCGGTATTTAATATTTGTGATAATCTATTTTCTGTTTTTCCTGTACTCGCTGACCCTTGCGTTTATCCTCTCAACGGGATTGAGGAGATTGCTGATGGAGGCGTCGTGATTGAGAGTGTCAATAAGCAGCGCGATGTATTTGCTCATATCCACATTGACATAGTAATCTCTTGATAGGAGTTCGGGAGACTGATAAACGAGGTTCGTTGTGAGCATTTTGTCAAAAAGACCGTCCTCGTATGCCCTGTCGAATTTCTCCATTCCGTTCGTAAAAAGTCCGAATGTGGCGGCAAGATATATTTTTCTCGCCTTGCGCGCTTTTAATTCTCTTGCTACGTCAAGCATACTTTCACCCGAAGAGATCATGTCGTCTATGATAAACACGTCCTTGCCTTCTACGGAGGAACCGAGAAATTCATGCGCAACGATGGGATTGCGCCCGTCTACTATTCTTGAGTAGTCGCGGCGCTTATAGAACATACCCATGTCAAGACCGAGCACGTTGGAATAGTATACGGCTCTGCCCATAGCTCCCTCGTCGGGGCTTATTATCATCATATGCTCGCTGTCAAGCTCAAGGTCGTCTATATGCGTGAGCAGAGCTTTGATAAACTGGTAAACAGGCTGAACGGTCTCAAACCCGCTTAAAGGAATGGCATTCTGAACGCGCGGGTCGTGTGCGTCAAAGGTTATGATATTGTCAACGCCCATGCCGATAAGCTCGCGCAGAGCCATTGCGCAGTCAAGCGATTCGCGCCCGCTTCTTTTGTGCTGACGGCTTTCGTAGAGGAAGGGCATTATGACGGTGATCCTTCTCGCTTTTCCTCCGAGAGCGGCGATTATTCTTTTTAAATCCTGATAGTGGTCGTCGGGGGACATATGATTGATCTCTCCGCAGAGGGAATAAGTCAGGCTGTAATTGCATACGTCGACAAGGATATACAGATCATATCCGCGTACGGATTCGTTTATAACGCCCTTTGCCTCTCCTGAGCCGAAGCGCGGAACCATTGTCTTTACGATGTAATTATCTCTTTGATAGCCCGCGAAGGCGATAGTGGTCTTGTGCTCGCTCTCGCGCTCCCTGCGCCATTCGACAATGTAATCGTTGATCTTTCTGCCTAACGACTCGCAGCCTCTGAGCGTTATAAGTCCTAGAGAGCCTACGGGAATAGTTTCAAGATCGATTTCGTTTCTCTGCATCACATGTTTCCTCCATAAATGTGTTATTTTTTGATCAGTCTTATGTCGTCTCCGAATAGTTTGTATATTTTAAAGGAATTTTTAATACGGGAAAAAATTCTTTCCGAATAATTATCCATCAGTTCTCTTGGAGAATAATTGGTGGAGATGATGGTGGACCTTCCTTTAAGAAGACGGTCATTAATACAGTAAAAAAGCTTGGAATTGGTAAAGGCATTGGAAAGCTCCGTTCCCAGGTCGTCTATTATAAGAAGGTCGCAGCCCGTTATCTGAGATTCGGAAAGGTCGCTATCTGCGCGGTCTTCTTTATCGTATTCGGATAAAATATTGAAAAGCTCGATCGCCGAAAGATAAAGCACCCCGAAGGATCTGTCCAAAAGCGCCTTGGCGATGCAGTTGGAGAGAAATGTTTTACCTGTTCCGGTGTTGCCGTAGAACAGGATATTTTCGCCGGCGGGGAAATCATGTACAAATTTCTGACAGGCTTTATATAATCCTGCGGCGTTCTCTCTTGAAGAAAGTCCGGCGGATTCGTCATAAACCTCCGGATTGAAGCAATCAAGCTGAAAAGTGCCGAAATTCTCGGTTTGGAGTATTTGGCGTATATTGGACTGACGGTAGAGCAGATCTATCGCCGCCTGTTTAAAGCAGCTGCATTTTTCACTGCCGATATATCCGGTGTCCTTGCACAGAGGACATTCGTAGACCGGCTCAAGATAGTCGGCGGGAAAATCCGCGCCCGTCAGAAGCTCTTTCATTTGCCCTGCGATTTTATCTATGGCTTCTTTGATTCCGTCAAGCTCAGAGGTATTGCCGTGTATCGACGCTTTGGCGGAATCGGCGGCAAGCGCTCCGATTCGGGAAACAAGACGGCTGTATTCGGGCACACGCTCATAGACCTCGGCAGTCCGTCTGTCAAGCTCGTGTCTGGAGACGGTCTGCTTTACGCCGTATCCGCGCATTATTTCATCGTACTGTGAATTGGTGAGAGCCAAAATGCCTGTCCTCCGTATGCCTACTTATTATTGCTTATAAGGTCCTTTTCCATAGCGTCAAAGTCGTATGTGCGCTGTGAAAAATTGTTGAATTTGTTGGTCTTGGCGGGCGCCGCCTGCGGCTTGGTGCCGGCGGGAACGGTGATCTTCGCCTTGAAAGCGGAGGAAAGTTTTTTGACGTCCTCCAAGGTATGTACCTCCGCCGATCTCCATTTGCAGAGGATCCTGTCGGCGTACCTGAAATTGGGCTTGCCGAGCGTCAGCACTGTCTGCTGGCAGGCTTCGGTTATTATGGCGGCGTCAAAGCCGTATTCGTCATACCAGCGGTTTATGAAATCAAGCTCGATGGGAGTCAGCTTGCGGTCGGACATACCGAACGCTTTGATGACCGGATTGTTGCGCCTGACATATATCGCCGAGGAATTTTTGGCTTCCTCAACTGACGTTATTCCCTTGTCGTACCATGCCAAAGCCACCTTTTCCATATAATAAAGGCTTGAATGTTGGTTGCTCACGCAGTATTCCACAAGATACTCGATAAGCTCGGAGGGGAATTTAAGCGATTCGCGAAAATATAAAATCTTATTTATGTCCGAGGTCGTAAGGGGTTTGCCGATGTATTTTTCTATAATATACAAAAGCTGCTTGATGTCCTCCTGCTCCCTGAAAAATTTAAGCTGAGCGGCGGAGTAAGACGCGGCTGCGGGAACAGAGGGTTTGTCCGCGTCGGGAGAACCCGTGGAAACGTCGGCTCCGGAGCGCGGTTCACAAACGGTATCCGGTATCTGCGCTATCGCGGCAGCCGAATTATTGTCGGAATCAAGAGCGAGAATAGTTATCGAGGCTGGCTCGCCTGTCTGCGAGTCAAAAACAACGTTCAGCACGTCTGTTTTGTTCCAGTATTTGAGAGCCCTTATTATATCCTTTTCGGTGAGATTAAGCCTGTCCGCAATATCGGAAAGAGCGATGCCTGTGCCGGTGGGAGCGCCGTTCATACATCTGAGCAGGTACAGATAGACCTTGACAAACTCTCCGTTCGCGTCGCACATAAAGCTGTCAAGAAAAATATTGGACACGGCGGTCGTGTTATTCTTTTGAAATGAACTCAGCGTCAATTTTCCCACAATAAATATCCTCCTTTGATGCTGTGCTATTGAAGTATACCACAGCGTTCCGAAAAAGAGAACATCTAACTTTTCAAAAAATGAAAGTTGTGGAAATTGTGGATAAGTCTAATAATTTCGTACAGTATTTTCCGCTCTTTTACCTAAGTTTACTATGTCAATATAATGGTTCATGCTAGTGAATTTCTGATAGTATAAATCATCGACGTTCAGTTCGATTTCCGTTTCGCCGTTATTAAGCTGGCTGACGGTTTTTTCAAGGCTGCGCGCAGCCCGCGCATCAAAACCGTTGATATTGTAATACGCAAGCGTGATATGGGGAGTAAAGGGATAATCAAGCTTTTTCACGCTGTCGAAAACCGAATATAGCTCCGCCAATATGCGGTATCCGTCTGAATTGGCGGGATAAAGCCCCATAACAAGGCTTGTGTCTACCATATTGAAAATATACTTGCTTTTCATTTTTATTGCTGCGCCCGCGTATTTTTGAAGCTGCGCCGTTTTCCCTGTTACCGCGCGCTCATTTTCAAGCATTTCCTGCGCCGCGCTGCTTGGATCCCCGGTATTAGAGAGGTCGTGCAGGGTTACGTGGAATGTGTGCATAGCCAGTTTTTCACAAAAACATTGGGGAGCTCGAAGGTATAACAGATCAGTATATTCCGCCAGCTTTTCTTTGACGGGATCCTCAAGTGCAAAAACAACGGTATCCCCGTAAAAATTTCTGAACTTATTGTCTTTGCCTACTTTTTGCGCAAGGGAGGGATTTGCCCTGAAATATTTGTCTCCGTAATTTATTTCTTTTATCTCAAAAGAGGTTATCCTGTCCAGAAATTCCTGATATGTTTCCATAAAATCTCCTGCCTGCCGGTTTATTTTTCAAAAGAAAAAGATGAGGAGAGTCCCCTCATCTTTATATACATCTAATTGTTCTTAAGCAGAGCCTCGCCGACCTCCACGATATTTCCGGCGCCCATAGTTATGACAAGATCGCCCTCGCCGCAAATGTCGATTATTTTCTGCTGGATTTTCTCAAAATCAGGTTCGTATATGCATTCGGTTCCGAGGCGGTCTATTTCTTCTTTTAGGGCCTGCGAGGAGATCCCTATGGTGTTGCGCTCTCTGGCGGCGTAAATGTCGGCGAGTATCACTGTGTCCGCGCGGCTCAAAGAGCTTGCGAAGTCTTTAAGGAAGGCGGCGGTCCTTGTGTAGGTGTGCGGCTGGAACACGCACACTATCTTCCGGTGCGGGTAATTTGCGGCGGAATCAAGCGTAGCGTTGATTTCGGTAGGGTGATGCGCGTAATCGTCTATTACGGTTATGCCCCTGACGGTTCCTTTTTTCTGAAAACGGCGTTCCGTACCGCCGAAATTCTTCAGCGCGCGCGACGCGACATCCCTTTCACAGCCGAGCCAGTCGGCAACGGCGATCGCCGCGAGGCTGTTGTATACGTTGTGGATTCCGGGAACGCCCAGTTCGATACGCTCGCCGGAGATCCCTTTGCAGACAGGGGTGTAGGAGCAGCAGCCGGTCCGGTTATAGCATATATCGTCGGCGTAATAATCGCTGTTCTTTGTTGAGCCGACCGTGATGACGGGACATTTTGCCTCGCTGCTTATGTATTCGTAATTGTCAATATCGCCGTTGATAACGAGAAGTCCGTTCTCCGGCAGAAGATTGGCGTACAGCCGGAAAGAGTTGCGTATATCGTCTATGTCCTTGAAAAAATCGAGATGATCCTCCTGCACGTTCAGTATCACGCCAACCGTCGGCAGAAAGGAAAGGAAGCTGTTCGTGTATTCGCACGCCTCGGTGATGAAATTGCCGGAACCGCCTATGCGCAGATTGCCGTTTATTGAGGGCAGTATTCCGCCAACCGTGACGGTCGGGTCAAGTCCTGCGCCGACCATTATTTCGGTAAGCATTGAAGTGGTCGTGGTCTTGCCGTGTGTTCCGGCGACTCCGATCGCTACCTTGTAATTGCTCATTATTTCACCGAGCAGCTCCGCTCTTGTCAGCATCGGTATGCCGCTTTTGACCGCCGCCGCAAATTCGGGATTGTCTTTTGAGATCGCCGCGGTATATACGATAAGGTCGATGCCGACGCGGATATTATCAGCCGACTGACCGATGCCTATGCGTACTCCTTTGTCCGTGAGAGCGGAGCGCTTCATATCCGAGCCGGATATTTCAAAGCCCCTTTCAAGCAGTATCTCCGCAAGACCGCTCATGCTTATTCCGCCTATGCCTATAAAATGAACGTGGACAGGCTTATTGAAATCTATATGATACATACTGGGTTCTCCAATCTATTCCTTTACATTATATTACATTGTTTTGCCGCCTGCAAATTCCGTCAGCAAGCGGCTGTATTGCCGCCTTGCGGTTTCGCAGTGCGCGCTCAAAGGAGCTGCGCCCTTTTCGCTCGCGGGCGTCCGCCCTATGAAAGTACAATCCGTCAAACCCGTCAGCAAGCAGCCGGATTGCCGTCTTGTGCTTTCGCACTGCGAATTGTTTTATGAACATTATATACCATGTCAGCAGGAAATCAAGCGGCTGCGAAGCAGACATTTGATTTCACCTGACATGGTAACGAAAAAATCACAAGCGCGCAGCGCGGCAGACGCGAAGCGGCTGGATTTTTGAGTTCATTATATACCACTTTTTGCGGGTATGTAAAGCGGGTCTAAAAAATTAGCATTTAATTCAAAAATCTACATATAGTATAGTACAAGCTTTTCGAACTATATATTGTAAAATATATACAAAAAAATTAAAAAAATTCCCAAATTTTGAGAAAAATGACGAATTTTACTTTTATTTATTTTGCAAATATGGTACAATATGTATACTACGATAGCAGACTAGTAAATATACTGACTAGAGGTGATTGATATGGTAAAGAAGGAAATGATAGCCATGTTGTTGGCTGGCGGACAGGGAAGCCGTTTGGGAGTGCTTACTTCCAAGGTAGCCAAGCCCGCCGTGGCATTCGGCGGCAAGTACAGGATAATCGACTTCCCGCTGAGCAATTGTATTAACTCCGGCATTGATACCGTGGGTGTTCTTACGCAGTATCAGCCTTTGAGACTTAATACGCATATCGGAATAGGTATTCCGTGGGATTTGGACCGTAATGTCGGAGGCGTGACGGTGCTTCCGCCTTACGAGAAAAGTACAAGCAGTGAGTGGTATACGGGTACGGCTAATGCCATTTACCAGAACCTGGATTTTATAGAGCTGTATAATCCGGATTATGTACTTATTTTATCAGGCGACCATATTTATAAGATGGATTATGAGATAATGCTTGATTATCACAAGGCGAACAACGCTGATGTGACGATTGCCGCTATGCCGGTTCCGCTTGAGGAAGCGAGCAGATTCGGTATCCTTATTACGGACGACGACAACAAGATAACCGAGTTTGAGGAGAAGCCGGCGAATCCGAGAAGCAATCTCGCTTCGATGGGTATTTATATTTTCTCATGGAGGACGCTCAAAGAGGCCCTTGTCAAGATGAAGAATCAGAAGGGCTGCGACTTCGGCAAGCATATTATCCCGTACTGCTTTGAGAACGGAAGAAGATGCTTTGCTTATGAGTATAACGGATACTGGAAGGATGTCGGTACGCTCAGTTCGTATTGGGAGGCCAATATGGAGCTTATCGATATTGTGCCTGAATTCAATCTCTATGAGGAGCTTTGGAAGATATACACCAAAGCGGACGCTCTGCCGCCGCAGTTCGTGGCTCCGGGAGCGTCGATCGACCGAAGCATAATAGGCGAGGGCTGCGAGATATACGGCAGGATAAAGAATTCCGTTATCGGTTCCGGCGTTACCATTGAAGAGGGAGCCGTTATCGAGGATTCAATAGTCATGCAGAATTCCGTGATAGGAAGGAACGTTAAGATATATAAGTCGATCGTGGCTGAGAATGTTGAGATCGGGGAAAATACCGAGATCGGCGTAGGAGAATACGCGGACAGCGAGCTTGACGTTAAAGTTTACGCCTCGGATCTGGCGACTATCGGAGAAAATTCATATATTCCGCCCAATGTCAAGGTTGGAAAGAACACTGCGATTGCGGGAGTTACAGAGATGTCGGATTATACCGACGGAGTATTGGCCTCGGGCGGCTATATAGTGAAGGCAGGTGAAGACAGATGAGAGCAATAGGTGTAATTTTAGCAGGCGGAAACAGCAAGATGATGCGCGAACTCTCCAACAAGAGAGCGATAGCGGCTATGCCGATAGCAGGAAGCTACAGAACGATAGATTTTGCGCTGAGCAATATGTCCAATTCCCATATCGGAAAGGTCGCGGTGATCACGCAGTATAACGCGAGGTCGCTTAACGAGCATCTCAGTTCATCAAAGTGGTGGGATTTCGGAAGAAAACAGGGAGGTCTGTTCGTATTTAACCCGACCATCACGACCGAGAACAGCGTGTGGTACAGAGGCACGGCGGACGCGCTGTATCAGAATCTTGATTTTCTCAGGAACAGTCACGAGCCGTATGTGGTCATAACCTCCGGCGACGGCGTGTACAAGCTTGATTACAATAAGGTTCTTGAGTATCATATCGAAAAGAAATCGGACATTACGGTTGTCATTAAGGAGCTTGATTCCACTGAGGAGGCTACCCGCTTCGGAGTTGCCAAGCTTGCGGAGGACAACAGGGTGATCGATTTTGAGGAGAAGCCGGTCGTTACTGACAGCACGACTGTTTCGACGGGAATATATGTAATTAGAAGACGTCTGCTTATTGAGCTTTTGCAGAAGGCGTACGAGGAGGACCGTTACGATTTCGTTAAAGATATTCTAATAAGGTATAAAAGCGTAAAGCGTATTTACGGTTACAAGCTCGATACCTACTGGAGCAGCATTTCCACGGCGGAGTCATATTACAAGACTAATATGGATTTCCTTAAAAGAGACGTCAGGGACTTTTTCTTCAAGCAGTATTCCGAAATATACTCAAAGGTTGACGACCTTGCTCCGGCAAAATACAATCCCGGCTCGAATGTTAAAAACAGCCTGATAGCGAGCGGATGTATCATCAACGGACGCGTCGAGGATTCGGTTATTTTCAAGAAGGTTTATATCGGCAATAACTGTACGATCAAGAACTGCATTGTGCTGAACGATGTTCATATCGGCGACAACACATATCTTGAGAACTGCATAATCGAGAGCAGGGACACGATCAGACCCAACACCACTTACATCGGTGAGAACGGCGAGATAAAGATCGTTGTCGAGAAAAACGAGAGATTTTCAATTTAATTTTATGGCAACAGCGCCCGCCGAAGCCGTCAGCTTTGGTGGGCGTAAGGATATAGGAAGGACAAATGCATAGCAGGAAGGGGCATACATATGGAGATAACGGATATCAGGGTACGAAAGGTTGATAAGGAAGGCAAGATGAAGGCCGTCGTATCAATTACCATAGATAATGAATTTGTTGTTCATGACGTAAAGGTAATTGACGGAGACAAGGGACTTTTCATCGCGATGCCGAGCAAAAAATCGGTGGACGGAGAATACAGGGATATTGCTCATCCTATTAATTCCGACACCAGAGACAGAATTCAGAGGCAGATTCTTGATGCATATGAAAAAGCCGAGGATTAGACAGACCTTTGCCGGCATCAGGCATATAACGCCTGATGCCTGTTTTTTTACTTGACGAAACTGGAGATACATAATGAAAAAGCTAAAAATATGCAGCGAGGCGGTTTATGCGGCCGCTATGTTATGCATATCGTTTTCGGTGGCAATGGTGAGCGCGGCGGATTTCGGAGTATCCATGATAGTTGCAAGTGCGTATATTATCAGCGAAAAATCGGCGTTTCTTACTTTTGGACAGGCTGAATACATAGTACAGGGTATTCTTTTTGCCATGTTCTGTTTGCTTATGAGAAAGGTGCGGCTTACATATTTCTGCGCGTTTGCCACAAGCGTTGTTTATGGGGCGCTCTTGGATATGTGGAGGGCGGTGATACCGCATTTTAATCCTTTGCTGCACGCGCCGGGAAGTATGCATATGTCGCTGCGAATAGCGTATTTTACGGTCGGAATGGTGATGACGGCGTTTGCTGTCGCTCTTTTTTTCAAAACATATATATGCCCGCAGGTTTATGATTATTTTGTTATGGCAGTGAGCGGAAGATACGGCGTTGACCGTACAAGATTCAAGCGGTTTTTTGACGCCGGATGTCTTGCGACGGCGTGCGCGCTGTCGCTTGTATTTTTCAGAGGGCTTGTAGGAATCGGAGTAGGGACCCTGATAATGACTGTTTTGAACGGACCGCTTATCGGCGCGTTTGACAGGCTTTTAGACAGGACGCTTGAGGTTAAGCCGCTGTTCCCAAAGGTGGCGGCTAAGTTTGAGGAGAATATTGAATGAGAAAAACGGTTGAAATTTCTGTAAGGGAGCCGCAGTACAGCGTTACAACGAACGTAGCGTTCGCGCAGGTGGACGCGTGGTACGGACATACAAGGCGCGATCTGAAAATGGATATAATATATCCCGAAGATTCCGAAAGAAAATATCCGTGTATCGTGTGGATATGCGGCGGCGCGTGGCTGACGATGGATAAATCCGGACATCTTGCTTATCTCGCGCAGCTCGCGAGAGCGGGCTTCGCGGTGGCGAGCGTGGAATACCGCACGAGCAACGAGGCGAAATATCCGACGCAGCTTCAGGATGTGAAGGCGGCGGTGCGCTACCTTAAAGCTCACGCCGGAAGATACAATATTGACGCGGACAGATTCGGGGTTATGGGAGAGTCCGCGGGCGGATACCTTTCAGCAATGGCGGCCTTGGCGGAGGACGAGGCTTTTGACGTCGGGGAGTACCTTGATTATTCGAGCAAGGTACAGGCGGCCTGCGCGTGGTATCCGGTCACAAACGCGCTCGGCTTTGAGTATGAGTCGGCGGAGGAGGCCGCCGGAATGCCGGAATCAATGTTTTTCGGTAAAAATGTGGTGAGACACAGGGAGGAATCATACAGGAACAGTCCGGTTTATTTTGTAAATAAGGACGCGCCGCCTTTTCTTATAATTCACGGAACGGCGGATATTACGGTTCCTTTTTCGCAGGGAGAAGAGCTGCACGACAGGCTGGAGAAGGCGGGCTGCGACGTATCGCTTCTGGCGATCGAGGGCGCGGGACACGCGGACGTCAGATTCTTTCAGAGAGAAATATGGGATGAAATAATCGCGTTTTTTACAAAAAAACTGGGCGCGGGAGAAGCATGATTCCGCATGAAAAAGCATAATTACACATATATGGCGGAATGCTCGGACGGTACGTTCTATACCGGATGGACGACCGATATTGATAAAAGGATAAAGGCGCACAACGACGGCAGGGGAGCTAAATACACGCGCTCACGGCTGCCGGTGCGTCTGGTTTATCTTGAAACGCACGATACCAAAGAAGAGGCTATGAGCCGAGAATATCAGATCAAAAAAATGACCCGTTTCGCCAAAGAAAAATTAGTAGAAAACAGCAGAAGGCCTATTGACTAGATAGGCTTTATGTGTTACGATAAAAACATGAAAAATGTTTTTAAACATGATTTTTGTTTAAATAGAATTGATACCGGAAGGCAGGCTGATGCCGGCGAAAATTTACGGAGAGGGAGTTCGGGCTTTGGAAAAGGTTTTTTCACTGACACTTGACGATGGAGAACGGCTTGCGTGCATATGCAAGGCGCTTTCCTCCGAAACAAGAATACGGATGCTCAGGCTCTTGTGCGCGTATAAGCTCAATGTGAACGAGCTTGCCGAGAAACTCGAGATCCCCGCGTCGTCGGCGGCAATCAACGTGAAGGCGTTAGAAGAGGCGGGGCTTATCGGAACCGAGGTGCAGAGCGGTGTAAGAGGCTCGGCGAAGCTTTGCTACAAAGCGGTATCCTCGCTTGAAGTAAGTTTTGTGACCGAGGAGGCGGACGATAATTCAGAAACGGTAAGTATGCCGGTCGGGAATTATGTTGATTACAAGGTTGAGCCGACCTGCGGGCTTGTGAGCGAGAAGGGCAGGATCGACGGTGAGGATGAGCCGGGGGCCTTTTACAACCCGGAAAGGACGTCGGCGAAGCTTCTCTGGCTGGGGAAAGGCTATGTCGAATACAGATTTCCCAATCATATGCTTGCCGATAAAAAAATCAAGCGCATCGAGTTTTCGGCGGAGCTTTGCTCGGAGGATCACGAATACAATCTCGACTGGCCCTCGGATATTACGATGTGGATAAACGGAAGGGAAGCGGGCACATGGAACTGTCCTTCAGATTACGGCGGAAGACGCGGAAGACTTAATCCCGACTGGTGGCCCGATAAAAATACACAGTACGGAATGCTCAAGACATGGCGGATAACGGATAGAGGAACCTATCTTGACAAGGTCAAAGTATCCGGGCTGACGCTTGCTGATTATGACCTTACGGGAAACGGATTTATCTCGGTAAGGCTTGGCAACGCGGAAGACGCCGTTTATCAGGGCGGAATGAATATTTTCGGGGACTGCTTCGGTGATTATCCTCAGGGAATAAATATGAAAATAGTTTATAAATAAAAATGCAATAATAATTGCGGAAGGAGATTATTAAAATGAAGGAACAGCTTATCGGGAAATTCAATGAGATCTTCGGGGAAGGCGGCGACGTGCGCGCGTATTTTGCGCCAGGGCGCGTCAATCTTATCGGAGAACATACGGATTACAACGGCGGTCATGTTTTCCCATGCGCGCTGACTATCGGAACCTATTTTATAGCGAGGAAAAGGACCGACGGGAAGCTTCGCTTTTATTCCGATAATTTTTCCAGACTTGGCGTGATAGAAGGAAGCCTTGACGGACTTGTATGGTCGGAAAGCGCGGGCTGGACGAATTATCCGATGGGAGTTATATGGGCGTTTTGCGAGAAGGGATATTCGGTAAACAGCGGTTTTGACCTTCTTGTTTTCGGCAATATTCCAAACGGCTCGGGGCTTTCGTCTTCGGCGTCGGTTGAGGTCGGTACGGGAGTTATGTTAAAGGATATGTTCGGCTTTGACGTGGATATGGTTGAGATCGCGCTTATCGGACAGTATGCCGAAAATAATTTTAACAGGGTAAACTGCGGGATCATGGACCAGTTTGCGATCGCTATGGGTAAAAAGGACTGCGCGATCTTTCTTGACACGGCGGATCTTTCATACGAGTACGCGCCCATCGTGCTTGAGGACGCTAAAATAGTTATCGTGTGCAGCAACAAGAAAAGAGGTCTCGGCGATTCCAAATATAACGAACGCCGGGCAGAGTGCGAGGAGGCGCTCGCCGAGCTTCAGACCGTGCTTGATATAAAGAGCCTTGGAGAGCTTGACGAAGAGCGGTTCGAGGCCAATAAGGACGCGATAAAATCCGAGGTAAGGCAGCGACGCGCA
>ERZ777011.2135-NODE-2135-length-17098-cov-4.288623_pt1 | contig 17098 bp, 14 predicted proteins | sample MGYA00374964_ERZ777011 | MGnify/ENA primary metagenome ERZ777011 (study PRJEB29310, sample SAMD00008975) | mouse gut metagenome | study: EMG produced TPA metagenomics assembly of the Metagenome analysis of fecal microbiota from mouse which was promoted...
ATCCGGAGTGGAAAAAGGAAGACGTGGTGGTATACGCACTGGGAACCAAGGGGCGTGAGACCTTTTTACGGCATGGGTATGATGTGAGGGAATGTAACAGTGACATTGTGGAAAGCCCTGCCTACAGGGATGCAATGCACATTTCCGAGGAGCTTCTGAAGGCTTTTGCGGACGGCGAAGTCGGCGAGATCCATCTGGCATATACCGCCTTTAAAAATACGGTGAGCCACGTGCCTACCCTGCTGAAGCTGCTGCCTGTAGAGGTTTCTCCGGAGTCCGGCAAAAAGGAGAGCGGACCATCCGCTATCATGAATTTTGAGCCGGAGGACGTGGAAGCTCTTGATATGATTATCCCCAAGTATGTAACCAGCCTGATTTACGGCGCGCTGATGGAGGCTGTGGCCAGTGAGAACGGCGCACGTATGCAGGCGATGGACAATGCTACCAGCAATGCGGAGGAAATGATAAGCGATTTGACGCTGAAGTATAACAGGGCTCGTCAGGGCTCTATTACACAGGAACTGACAGAAATTATCGCCGGTGCGGAGGCAATAGGATAAGCCCGGCAGAAAAGGAGAATTAGAATGGCAGGAGAAAACAAAGGCAAGGTTACCCAGGTCGTGGGCGCTGTCCTTGACATCCGCTTTGACCAGGGTAATCTTCCCGAGATCAACGAAGCAATTCGTATTCCTACCAGAGACGGCGGTGAGCTGGTCGTGGAGGTATCCCAGCATCTGGGCGATGACACGGTCAGATGTATTGCCATGGGCAGTACCGACGGCCTGGTAAGAGGAATGGATGCGGTTGCAACGGGCGCTCCCATTTCCGTTCCGGTGGGCGAGAATACGCTGGGACGTATCTTCAACGTTTTGGGACAGCCTATAGACAACAAGCCTGCTCCCCAGGGGGTGAATTATGAGCCCATTCACAGACCTGCACCCAAATTCGAGGAGCAGTCCACCGAGACGGAGCTGCTGGAGACGGGTATTAAGGTAGTCGATTTGCTCTGCCCTTATCAGAAAGGCGGAAAAATCGGACTGTTCGGCGGCGCAGGTGTGGGAAAGACGGTATTGATTCAGGAGCTGATCCGAAATATCGCTACGGAGCATGGCGGATATTCCGTATTCACCGGCGTGGGCGAGCGCACCCGTGAGGGTAATGATCTTTATCATGAGATGACGGAGTCAGGCGTTATAGAGAAGACCACCATGGTGTTCGGACAAATGAATGAGCCGCCCGGGGCCAGAATGCGTGTGGGCCTTACGGGCCTGACGATGGCGGAATATTTCCGTGACAAGGGCGGGAAAGACGTACTGCTCTTTATCGACAACATTTTCCGTTTCACCCAGGCAGGCAGTGAGGTGTCTGCTCTGCTGGGACGTATGCCTTCTGCGGTGGGTTATCAGCCTACCCTGCAGACGGAGATGGGCGCTCTTCAGGAGCGTATTACTTCCACGAGAAACGGTTCCATTACATCCGTACAGGCGGTCTATGTCCCTGCGGACGACCTGACTGACCCGGCACCGGCCACGACCTTTGCCCATCTGGATGCAACCACCGTTTTGTCCCGTTCCATCGTTGAGCTGGGAATCTATCCTGCAGTGGATCCGCTGGAGTCTACTTCCCGCATTCTGGATCCCAGAATTGTGGGCGAGGAGCATTACAGGACTGCCAGAGGCGTGCAGGAAATCCTGCAGAGATATAAGGAATTGCAGGACATCATTGCTATCCTTGGTATGGATGAGCTGTCTGAGGAGGATAAACTGGTAGTATCCCGTGCCCGTAAGGTACAGAGGTTCCTGTCCCAGCCCTTCTTCGTAGCGGGGCAGTTTACCGGACTGGAAGGCAAGTATGTGCCGATCAATGAAACCATCCGCGGTTTCCGGGAGATATTGGAAGGCAAACATGACGACATTCCCGAGAGCTATTTCCTGAATGTGGGAAGCATTGACGATGTGACTGCAAAAGTTTCCAAGTAACGGGAGGTAGCTGAAAATGGCAGACAAGAACAGCTTTCTTCTACGTATCATCACACCTGACAGACTGTTCTATGAGAATCAGGTGGAAATGGTGGAATTTAACACAACAGAGGGAGAGATCGGCGTGCTGCCGGGCCATGTCCCCATGACGGTGATCGTGAAGCCGGGGATTCTGGACATTACAGAGTCAGGAGGAGACAAGACAGCAGCGCTGCATGCGGGATTTGCCGAGATACTTCCGGATCGTGTGACGATTCTGGCCGAGATTATCGAGTGGCCGGAGGAGATCGACGTGGAACGCGCACAGGCTGCCAGGGAGCGGGCGGAGGAAAGGCTCAGGAGCAAGACCGCCGAGACTGATCTGGCCAGGGCCGAGACCGCGCTTCAAAGGGCGGTAGCACGTATACAGGTATTGAGATAGTGGGTTCGGACAGTAACGATTGGATGTGAATGTGCATATGCTGTTAAAAAGGCTCTTATTGAGGAAAGCATATGGATTTTCACTCTAAACTGTTACAGCCGATGCCGGAACAAAAGGTAAGGGGCTGGAATGGGCCCCTTCCTTTTTATATGACGTATCCGGGCTATTTTGCGCCGGGTCAGGAAGCAATGCTGCTGAAGGATCTGGAATATCTGCAGCAGATGTATCCCGCAGAGGTAAAGCGCTGCCAGCACAGAGTTGCAGAGGTGTTGGACAAAGCGGATTACGAGGGGAGCATGATCTACGACGAGTATCCCGACAGCTGCAGCCTCAGGGCACTGGCGGGCTCCATATATACAGTACTGAAGAAGGAAGAAGAGAATCCTCCTTCGGAGGATATGATACAGGTACTGCTGTTTAACGAAATATACAAGCGCCGCCATGGCGGCAGGCGCTTTTTCACCTTATAGAAACTGCGCAGCCAGGCACGTGCATCAAAAGGGAGAAGCACTTTTTTCACCTTCTGGGATACTGCCCGTTCAGGCGCGTGCAGGATTAGGAGTTACTATGCGGAAGGGCGTTATAAAAGCGGCTGTCTTCTCGGTTGTGTTCGTATTGACCTTGATTGTCGCAAGCAGGATCATGAATAAAGGGCACGATAATCTGACGGTGGAGATGCCCCGCGCCAGCTTTCCATTGGTTACTATGGAGATGGACGGTGTAGCCTACAACCAGCTTCACGGATATGCCCATGCCATGGATGTGGCGTTTCAGCGGGACGCGGTGACTGTCCTGGGCACGAATCGGGATACCGCATTTGTCATTGACACCTATGGGGTACGGATAGAAGAGATCTCGGCAGAGGTCAGAAGCATTGACGGTTCCCGGCTGATCGAGAACAGAGTGCTGACGGATTATACGGTAAAGATGGATCAGATCAACGGTACCCTTGCCCTTAAGGATCTGATTGAAAGCGATGTGGAGTACTCGCTTGCCATGATCCTGAAGCTGGAGGGCGGCAGGCAGGTTTACTACTATACCAGGGTGATCTGGAGCGACAGCCTGCATGAAAGGGAGAAGCTTGCGTATGTAATGGACTTTCACAGACGGCTTTATGACCGCGAGGCCGCGAAAGAGCTTACCAGATATTTGGAGACAGATGCCAGGCTGGAGGATAACAGCAGTTTTCATAAGGTAAACATCCACAGCAGCTTCCGGCAGATCACCTGGGGAGACCTGAATGCCAGGGAAGTCCTGGAGCCGGTATTCCGGCTGAAGGAGATTACCGGCCAGACGGCTTCCTTTGTGGGGGACTATGTGGTCAGCACCTTGTCCGACGGGATAAAGACTTATTATCTGGTGGAGGAGTATTTCAGGATCAGATATTCTCCGGATAGAATGTACCTTTTAAGCTATGAGCGTACAATGACCCAGATACCGGATCCGGAGGATATGTATGGCAATGACAAGATCCTTCTGGGAATTGCTGACCCGGATGTGGTCATGAAGGAGAGCCGGGACGGTAATATCGTACTGTTTGAAACGGCAAACCGCCTGTTCGGATATGATGTCAATAACAACAAGCTTACGGTAATTTTTGGCTTCTATGACAGTGAGAACGGGGATCAAAGAACCATATACGGTGAGCATTCCATCAAAATTCTGGATGTGGACGAGGGTGGGAATGCTCAGTTTGCGGTCTACGGGTATATGAACAGGGGCAGGCACGAGGGAGAGGTGGGTATCCAGATCTGCACCTATAACAGCAGTCTGAATACTGTGGAGGAGCTGATTTACATTCCCTCCGACAGGTCCTATGCGGTGCTGGAAGCAGAGATGGAGCAGCTTCTCTATTTGAATCGTGACGGCTTGCTGTACCTGAGCCTGGACCATACGGTATATCAGATTGACATCATGAATCGGAGCTATACAACGCTGATCGATATTGCGCAGGATGAGAGCCTCTGGGTATCCGAAGACCATAAGATTGCCATATGGCCGGAGGGAGGGGACGGGCATTACGGCTCGGCCCTGAATATCCGCAATCTGAGCCTGGATACACAGAACACAGTCAAGGCCGCCGGAAGTGAAGCCATTATGCCGTTAGGCTTTATGGGAGAGGACATTATTTACGGAGTGGCCAGAAAGACAGATATTGAGCGGGAAAATTCCGGCCATATTTTCTTCCCGATGTACAAGATCTGTATCTGCAATTCCGAGGGCAGGCTGTTAAAGGAATATAAGCAGCCGGATATCTATATTACGGATTGCTCGGTGGAGGATAACCAGATCGTTCTGGAACGGCTGGAAAGATCGGAAGACGGCGAGTACAGGCCGGCTGACAGGGATCACATTATGAATAACGCGGAAGCCGTTCCGGGTAAAAACGTAGTGGCGGCGGCAGATATTGACATTTATGAGCGGTATATCCAGATACAGGTCAGAAAAAGCATAGATGTCAAAGGAATAAAGATACTGACGCCCAAAGAAGTGGTATATGAGGGAGGAAGAAATCTTTCCCTCAGCCACGAGCAGGAGCCGGAGAGATATTATGTGTATGGGCCTTACGGTATAGACGGCATCTTCCTGTCTCCGGCAGGCGCAGTGAACCTGGCATATGATCTGCCCGGAGTAGTAGTAAACGGACACGGCGAGTGTATCTGGCTGAAAGGAAACCGGGTGGCCAGGAACCAGATCATGGCGATCAGGGAAGGGTCCGTCACGGAGGAGAAGAACAGCCTGGCGGTATGCCTGGATACCATATTTAAGTTTGAGGGTCTTGTGCGCAATTCCGAGTATCTCCTTGCCCAGGGGCAGACCGTGCTGGAGGTGCTGCAGGACAACCTGGAGGATGCGAAGATCCTGAATATGACGGGCTGCAGCCTTGATGCCATGCTGTATTATGTCAACAGGGACATCCCTGTGCTGGCCCTGCTGGAAAACGGGGAAGCCGTTCTGGTCACGGGCTTTAATGAATACAATGTGGTGATTATGGAGCCGTCCACCGGGACATTATATAAAAAGGGGATGAACGACTCCAGCGAATGGTTCGCCGAAAACGGGAACTGCTTTATCACCTACATCAGAAGCAGCAGGTAACTAAAAGAGATATTTCTTATATCTGTTCAGCACCTTCAGCAGAATCAGGCCCAGAATACCGCAGGAAATGACTTCGCCGATGCCTACGGTCAGCATAAAATAGGGTACGGAGCCGGGAAACTGATAGGCATAGCGTAACACAAAGGGGACAATCAGCGTGTTCGCAATTATGGGAGGCAGGGGGGCCAGCCAGCCGGGCCTGCCCGTCTGCTCCCGGCCGGGGGTATCGCCGGAGGATTTGCGGGAGCGGCCGGTCAGAAGCCTTGTGCCCAGAGCACCCAGGAGAGTGGCGAGGCTGCCGAATACCACATCCCAGATGATGCACCCGGTCAGAAGATTGCTGAGCAGGCAGCCCAGAAAAAGACCGGGAACGGCCGCCGGTGTAAAAAAGGGCAGGACACACAGGGCTTCGGAAATACGGATCTGGATTGCGCCGGAGGCCAGGTGGAAGGCGCTGATAAAATAGGTCAGAACCACATAGATGGCGGCGATGACTGCCGCCTGGACGAGATACAGTACTTTTTTGTTTTGCATTTTTTTCTCCTTTAGTTTTGTTTTACGTCAGGAAGGTCTCGAACTGACGGGTAAATTTATAGAGAAAATGCCCGTGCTTCGGGCATTTTCACACTATTGCAGGTCGCCGGTTTTGTACCGGGATACAATACTCTGAATCCTTTCGTTGGGGTTCAGCAGATCACTGATGGAAGAATCGTGGTTTAAGGTGTCAATGATGTACGCTATGTACTTGCTCAGGTCACAGCTGATATACCATTTCCGCTGCAGCAGTTCCGGGGTCTGATAGATCAGGTTTGTAGTCAGTACTTTGTCGATGATGCCGGCTTCATATGCCCGGTCGAACTTGCCCAGGCCGCCGGTAAACAGACCGAAGGTGGAAAAGACAAAGATTCTTCCGGCTTTTCTTGCCTTCAGGGCGGCAGCAACCTCCAGGACGCTTTCTCCGGAGGAGATCATGTCGTCAATAATAATCATATCCTTGTTTTCCACGCTGGTACCCAGAAATTCGTGAGCCACAATAGGGTTGCGGCCGTCGATGATCTGTGTGTAATCCCGGCGTTTATAAAACATACCCATATCCAGGCCCAGCACGTTGGCAATATAGATGGCCCGCCTCATGCCGCCCTCGTCAGGGCTGATTACCATCATATGGTCGGAATCGATCTTCAGGTCCTTTACATTGCGCAACAGGCCCTTGATAAACTGATACGCGGCCTGTACTGTTTCGAAGCCATGGAGGGGAATTGCATTCTGCACCCTGGGATCATGGGCATCAAAGGTAATGATGTTGTCAACCCCCATCTGCACCAGCTCCTGAAGGGCCAGGGCACAGTCCAGAGATTCCCGGGCAGTCCTTTTGTGCTGCCTGCTTTCATATAAAAAGGGCATAATCACCGTAATGCGCCGGGCCTTGCCGCCTATGGCAGCGATAATCCGTTTCAGATCCTGGTAGTGGTCATCGGGGGACATGCGGTTCTGATGGCCGCACAGGGAATAGGTCAGTGAATAATTGCAGACATCCACCAGCAGGTAAATGTCGTCTCCGCGGACGGATTCCAGAATCATTCCCTTGGCCTCACCGGAGCCAAAACGCGGTACCTGGGCCTTCAACAGATAAGAATCCCGCTGATAGCCGGAGAAGGCAAGGGATTCCTTGTGTTCGCTCTCCCTCTCCGCCCGCCATTTGACAAGATATTTATCTACTTTTTCCCCCAGGGGCTTACATCCCTCCAGTGCTATGATTCCCAAAGAACCGACAGGAATCGTTTCCAGGTTTCTCTTTTCTTCCCGATTTCCCATGAAGTATACCGTCGCCTTTCGTTATCTGATTGTCGTGGACATGTTTCGGGTCCTTTTTCTGTAAATGCGAATATCCGGACCGGTCAGCTTGCAAAGGGCAAAGGAGCTGGTTACTCTGGAAAAAATGCGATCCGAATAGCGGTCGCGGATTTCCTCCAGGCTTAGGTTGGTGGAGATAATAACCGGCTTCTTGCGAAGGCTGCGCTCATTCAGGCATGAGAACAGCTGGGATGCGGTAAAAGCGTTTGTAATCTCCGTGCCCAGGTCATCAATAATCAACAGGTCACAGCCGTAAATATCCTCGCAGAGATCCTGCAGTGCAGTCCTTTCCTTATGGTCAAAAGAATAGCGCGCAAGCAGGTCAAAAAGCCCAGAAGCACTGAAATAGATAACGGAACACCCCATATCCATCAGTTCCTTGGCGATACATCCGGACAAAAAGCTCTTACCAGTACCTACTGTACCATAAAAAAGGATATTGCGGTAGTCCTTATTAAAGTTTTTTACGAATTTCTGACACAGGTCTACGGCCGATTCAAAATGACGCAGATCCTCGCCCTGATAATATTCCGTTGACAGAGTGGAAAAATTTTCCCTGGCTACCGCCTCCTGGATATGGGACTGAGAGTATAAAACAGAAATTTCGCGCTGACGGAAACAGGAGCATTTGCTTTTCCGTCCGTCCCCGGAGACGATATAGCCGGTATCCTGACAGAGAGGACATCGATAGACCGGGTCAAGATAATCCTCGGGGAAACCGGCTGCCGTGAGAAGCTCCCTTTGGCGGCTTCTGACATCGGAAAGGGATTTGCGAAGCCTGGTGCCGGCATTCCCGTCTCCCTCCAGCATGGATCTGGCGGCGGAGACAGACAGGGAGCTTACGGAATCTTCCAGTTCATGATATTCGGGCAGCGCCCGATAGATCTCCTCCCGCCTGGTCTCAAGGAGATAGCGGTTATTGTCCCTGATGCGGTCATAGTCCTCGATGATCGACTGGTATTGGGAGTTGGTAAGTGCCACAGCGATCCTCCTTTAATTGCTTAACAGTTCCTGCTCCAGGGCGTCAAAATCATAGGCGTTCTGGGCAAACTGGCTGAAACGGTTGGCATATTGCCTGGCCGGAGCCGTGGAAGCATTATTTCGTTTACGCTGCTGATAGAGCTCGTCTATCCTGCAAATATCCGATTTGTGCTGTACGTTCTGCTCGTGCCAGCTGCGCAGGATACGCTCGGCATATTCAAAGCGGTTTTTGTCGGTCGCCATGACCGTACGCTCACAGGCCTCGAAGATAATATCGTTGGAAAAACCGTACTCCCGGACCCAGCGCATGATATATTCGGCTTCTTTGGGGGTGGGGGCACTGCTCTTTCCCAGCTCATTCATAATGGCGTATACGTTTTTGTCATAGCGGGAGGAAGCCTTCTGGGCCTGCCTGGGAGTAGTAATGCCCTGTTCCGCCCAGCTTAAGGCTACCTTTTCGATGTACTTGAAATCCTTTTTGCCCCGGTCTACACAGTATTGCAACAGATAATCAATCAGATCGTCGGAAAAATGAAGGACATCGGTAAAGTAGAGAATGGTCTTCATCTCCGAGGGAGTCAGGGGCTTGCCTATGTAAGATTCCGCTATGAACAGAAGCTGCGAGGTGTTCTGGCGGTTCTTGAATTCCCGGAGCTGGTCGGCAGAATATACCGGCTTGTCCAAAACGGCAGCACTCTCCACGGCGCTGTCCGCCCCGTCGGCAGCAGGCTGCCCTGCTGCAGGCTGAGCCGCGGGCATGGGGACAAAAGAGGAAGGGGCTGCTCCCGGGCTGTTCCCGGGCTGCTCCTTAGCACGCAGGTCACGAATATGGATACCCACCAGATTCCTGCTTTTGTCAAAATCAAGAGAAAGCAGACCAATCTTTTCCCAGTATTTTAATGCGCGCACCACATCCTTTTCCGTGTGGTTAAACTTGTCCGCAATATCGGACACACTGGTAGCCAGATGTGCATTCATCATGCGGAGCAGATAAAGGTAAACCTTCAGCTGCGCGTCGTTGGCATCCTTCATATATTCATCAATAAAGAGATTGGATACAGCGGTAAAATCCACATCATTATCTTTATAAAGCGTTAAACAGGACATCCGATACACTTCCCTCTTTTTCATTCTTGCAGACAGTAGAGCAAGTATAGCATAAGCCTTTTGAAAAAGAAATAGTCAAATTCCCGAAACCTTGCTGCTGTCGGATTTTCGATGAAATGTGGATTGTGTGGACAATGTGGATAATTTTCTCCGCCGAAAGCAATAGGGAGAAAAACGCCAAAGTCCTTATACACAATCCGGCTGCGAAATATCCACAGGCCGGAGTCCGGTTCAGGAAGCGCCGGCCTGTGGATAATGTGGATAATTAGGATCCCAGAAGATTTTCGCCGATTTTCAGAACATCTCCGGCTCCCATAGTTATCAACATATCGCCGTTTATGCAATTTTCTAAAAGGAAAGTTTCAATTTCATCGAAGGACGGAAAATAGTAACATTCCGTTCCCAGGGCCCTGATTTCGTCCCGCAGGACTTCTGAGCTGATCCCCAGGCTGACCCCTAAGCTGGCGGGCTCCCGGGAGGCAAAAATGTCCGCAAGGACGACCTTATCCGCCAGGGAAAGAGCTTTGGCAAAATCCTTTAACAGGTCCCTCGTCCTGGAATAGGTGTGGGGCTGAAAGACACACCACAGGGTTTTATGGGGATATTTTTCGGCCGCTGACAAGGTTGCGGTAATTTCCGTGGGGTGATGCGCATAATCATCTATTATAGTGACACCTCCTACGGAACCCTTGTACTCGAAGCGTCTGTCCGTTCCGGCAAAGGATGCCAGGGCTTCACGGCACACCGGCCTGTCGATGGAGAGATAATCCGCGAGGGCGATGGCGGCCAGGGCATTGCAGATGTTATGAAGCCCGGGAACCTGCAGGCGGAAGTCCTGTATCCCGGCATCCGGACCGTGGAGGACAAAGGAAGGACAGCCGAAGCCGTCCCAGGTAATCTGGTCCGGATAATAATCCGCCGGATTTCCGCCCATGGAAAAGGTAATGATCCGGCAGGGCAGCCCTTCCGTAAGCTCCTGATAATCCGGTATATCCGCATTGATAATCAGACAGCCCTCCGCCGGAATCAATTCTGCAAATTTCCGGAAAGAACTGCGGATGTGGGCAAGATCCCTGAAAAAGTCCAGATGGTCTTCTTCTATATTAAGGATGATGCCGATGGTGGGAAACAGGCTTAAAAAGCTGTTGGTGTATTCACAGGCTTCTGCCACAAAGTAATCCCCTGCACCAATGCGGATGTTTCCGCCGATGGACTTCAATATGCCGCCGATGGACAGGGTGGGATCGGTATCCCCATGGAGGAGGATCTCACTTACCATGGAGGAAGTGGTGGTCTTCCCGTGGGTTCCGCTGATGGCGATGGATGTTTTGTAATTTTTCATAAGCTGTCCCAGAAGCTGCGCCCTGGACAGCCAGGGGATGCCCTTTTCCCGGATGGCCTGAAATTCCAGGTTGTCATCCTTTATGGCGCTGGTCAAAACGGCACAGTCTATATCCGAAGTAATATGTGAGGCGCTCTCCCCGTATTTGACCACGATTCCCTTAGCCTCCAGGGCCCTGGTAAGGCCGGAGGAGTTCCGGTCGGAACCGGATACGGTAAAGCCCTCCCTTAAGAGGAGTTCCGCAAGTCCGCTCATGCTGATGCCGCCGATGCCTACAAAATAGACGCGGCAGGGTGCGTTAAAATTTATTTCATACATAGGTTACACTTCCTTACTGGTTGTTACATTATATTATAAGCATAAACCACATAAAAAACAAACAGAAATTGTTCAAAAAGTATGTGAAATTTTAACAGAAAAAATAAATGATGTGAATATTTTTTGGTAAATAATATTCACTTTCACTTTAGGGTATGTTATAATCATTATGAGGTGATAGTTCAAAAGTCCCATATAATTAATTTTTGGCCGTTTGCTGTACGGAATTCTGCAGAGGGCTGGATAGAGGTGATGACATGATTAAAAAAGAAATGATTGCCATGTTGCTGGCCGGCGGGCAGGGCAGCCGGCTGGGGGTGCTGACCTCCAAGATGGCAAAGCCGGCGGTGGCGTTTGGAGGGAAGTACCGTATTATTGATTTCCCTCTCTCCAACTGTATCAATTCCGGAGTGGATACGGTGGGTGTCCTGACGCAGTACCGGCCCTTAAAGCTGAACTCTCATATCGGGATCGGTATTCCCTGGGACCTGGACCGCAATATCGGAGGCGTTACGGTGCTTCCTCCTTATGAGAAGAGCTCGAACAGTGAGTGGTATACCGGTACGGCCAATGCAATTTACCAGAATATGGAGTACATGGAAAGCTACAATCCGGATTATGTACTGATCCTGTCGGGAGACCATATTTACAAAATGGATTATGAGATTATGCTGGACTTTCACAAGGCGCACCATGCGGAGGTCACCATTGCCGTTATGCCGGTACCGATTGAGGAAGCCAGCCGGTTTGGCATCATGATAGCCGATGAAAACAAGCGGATCACCGAATTTGAGGAGAAACCGGCGCATCCCAGAAGCAATCTGGCCAGCATGGGGATTTATATCTTTAACTGGAAGACGCTGAAGGAAGCTCTTCTGGCGATGGCGGAACAGCCTGCGCTGGACTTCGGCAAGCATATCATTCCTTACTGCCACCAGCAGGGGGCGCCGTTGTTTGCCTATGAATATACGGGATACTGGAAGGATGTGGGTACATTGAGCTCCTACTGGCAGGCTAATATGGAGCTGATTGACATTGTTCCGGAGTTTAACCTGTATGAGGAATACTGGAAGATTTATACCAAGAGCGAGAGCCTGCCGCCCCAGTACCTGTCAGGGGACAGTGTGGTGGAGCGCAGCATTATCGGGGAAGGATCGAGTATATACGGACAGGTGTACAGTTCCGTGATCGGCTGTAACGTTACCATTGGGGCGGGTACCGTGATCAGGGACTCCATTATAATGAACCAGGCCCAGATTGGTGCCGGGTGTCAGATTAACAAAGCGATTGTGGATGAGGAGGTGCGTATCGGGAATAATGTAAAACTCGGCGTCGGGGAGGAGAAGGAAAATGACACGGCGCCTCACATTTATAACAGCGGTCTTGTGACCATCGGAGAGAAAAGTGTGATTCCGGACGGTATTTCCGTGGGAAAGAACTCTGTGATCTTTGGCGTGACGGCGGCCGATGATTATGAGAATTCTTATCTCGCAAGCGGGAAAACATTGATTAAGGCAGGTGAATAACAGTGAGAGCGATCGGAATTGTATTAGCAGGCGGTAATAACCACAGAATGCGTGAGCTGTCCCAGAAAAGGGCAGTCTGTGCCATGCCTGTGGCGGGCAGCTATCGCAGTATTGATTTTACATTGAGCAATATGACTAACTCCCATATACAGAAGGTGGCCGTGCTGACCCAGTATAATGCCAGAAGCCTGAATGAGCACTTAAGCTCCTCCAAGTGGTGGGACTTCGGACGCAAGCAGGGAGGGCTGTATGTGCTGACGCCCACGGTGACATCGGACAACAGCAACTGGTACAGGGGGACGGCGGACGCCATCTATCAGAACCTGTCCTTCCTGAAGAACAGCCATGAACCTTATGTGGTGGTTGCATCGGGTGACTGCGTTTACAAGATGGATTTCAACAAGCTGCTGGAATATCATATTGAAAAGAAGGCGGATATTACCATAGTCTGCCGGGAGATGGAGCCGGGAACCGAGGTGGAGCGGTTTGGCACCATACGCATGAATGAGGAATACCGGGTGGAGGAGTATGAGGAGAAGCCGCTTCAGGCGAAGACGAACACGGTTTCCTGCGGAATCTATGTGCTGCGCCGCCGTCAGCTGATTGAAATGATAGAGAAATGCGCGGAGGAGGATCGATACGACTTTGTCAGGGATGTTTTGATCCGTTACAGGGGCCTGAAACGGATATTCGGATACAAAATCAGGGATTACTGGAGGAATATTGCTTCCGTTGAGGACTATTTTCAGACGAATATGGATTTCCTGAAGCCGGAAATCAGAAATTATTTCTTTCACGAGTATCCGGATATTTATTCCAAGGTGGACGATCTGCCGCCTGCAAAGTATAACGTGGGATCCAGGGTGCGAAACAGCCTGGTATCCAGCGGCTGTATCATTAACGGAGAGGTGGAAAATTCCGTTATTTTTAAGAACAGTTACATCGGAAATAATTGCGTTATCAGGAATTCCATTATACTGAACAACGTGTATATCGGCGACAACAGTTATATTGACAACTGTATTATAGAGAGCCGCGGCACGATTCGTGTCAATTCCCGTTTCGTGGGAGAAGGAGGCAAGATCAGGATCGTAGTGGAAAAAAACGAAAGATATACGATGTGATTTTGGCAAACTAATATAGGGAGGTATACATATGCAGATTACTGACGTTCGCGTGAGAAAAGTCACGAAGGAAGGGAAGATGAAAGCCATTGTATCCATCACCCTGGACAACGAGTTTGTGGTACATGACATCAAGGTTATAGAGGGGGATAAAGGGCTGTTCATCGCAATGCCAAGCAAAAAGGCGGCTGACGGGGAGTACAGGGATATTGCTCATCCGATCAATTCGTCTACCAGGGACAGTATTCAGAAAATTGTTCTGGAGCACTATGAGAGGGCAATACTGGAGGCGGAGGAGGGTGACGGATTGAGCTGACAGCGCTTTGATGATGATAAGCCGGCGAGACAAAGGATTCCCAAACTGCCGCAGCATAACAGGCTGCGGCAGTCGGTCTGTGCTCATTGATAAAACTGGAAACAATTAGAAAAAGGTTTGGAGGAACGGTTATGAAGTCAATTAAACTTAAACTTACGCTTTGCATTTTGCTATGCACATTTTTAGCATCGGGCATTACGGAAGTGGCGTCCATCAGTGTCACCAAACAGGCAACAGAGGACTATGCCGAGCAGAACATGAAAATGGAAGCACAGAACAGGACGACAGAGTTAAACGGCTGGATCGCCTGCATAGAGCAGTCGGTAGATACTCTGAGTGATTATGTCATCAGTGAGTTTGACACGGATAAATTTTTCGGAAATAAGGCCTATGCCGATGAATTTACAGAGCAGGTACAGGCGATTATAGAAGACTTTGCGATACATACCGATGGTGCAATTACGGCATATATCCGTTATAATCCTGATTATTCCAATCCGACCTCAGGTTATTTCCTGATGCGTAATTCCCTGAGCGAGGACTTTTATACGGTGGAGCCTACAGACTTTTCCATGTATGAGCCCACGGATTATGCCCATGTAGGCTGGTATTACCTGCCGGTGGAGAATAAGGCGCCGCTCTGGATGTCGCCATACCTGAATGAGAACGTAAATGTATATATGATTTCTTATGTTGTGCCCCTATATGCGGAGGATGGCACGTCCATCGGTATCATCGGCATGGATATTGATTTCAGCCAGGTGACGAAGATGGTGGATGCCGTCAGCATTTATGATACGGGCTATGCGTTCCTGACAGATGGGAACGGGGACATCATGCACCACAGGAATCTGGAGCTGGGCCGGAATATAGCAGACCTGGGGGGGACGACGTCGGAAATTGGCGCGAAGCTTAAGGCAGGACAGGGAGAGGGCTCCCTGATGGAGTATAAATATAACAATACCAGGAAGTGGCTCGTATATACGACGCTGAATAATCATATGAAATTCGTGCTCACGGCTCCGGACCAGGAGATCCGTGCCACTACAAATACTCTGTTTGTCAAGGCAAGCACAGGCGGCTTGATCGCGATTATATTTTCCGTTATCGTGGGCCTGGTCATCAGTATTCTGATCGTGAAGCCCATCACGGCCCTTACACAGGTAATTGATAAAACTGCCCGCTTTGACTTTACGCCTACCGAAAACGGGAAGATGCTGCGGCGGTATAAGGATGAAATCGGGCGGATGGCGGCCAGGGTGCACGACATGAGGCAGGCACTGCGGGAAATGGTAGGGGAGATCAACAACGCGGAAGAAACGATCCAGTCCAGTGTTGATAATCTGGATCGTATCATGTCGGATAACAATGCCCGTTCCCAGGATAATTCCGCCGCAACGCAGGAAATGGCGGCAGGTATTGAAATGGCGGCAAGGAATACGGAGCAGATTGCAGATAATGTGGAAAGCGTGAAACAAAATGCAGAGAGCATTTATGAACTGACGGAAGACGGAAGGGAAAAATCCGGCCAGATCCTGGGCAGGGCGGAGGAGATCAGGAAGACGTCCGAGAATTCCAGCAACCAGGCAGTTTCCGTATTTCAGGAGATCAAGGAGAAATCCGATAAGGCCATTGAGCAGTCCAGGGCTACACAGAAGATCAATGAGCTGACTGACGCCATCAAGAGTATTTCCAGCCAGACCAGTCTGCTGGCCCTCAATGCAAACATTGAGGCGGCCAGGGCAGGTGAGGCAGGAAGGGGCTTTGCGGTGGTGGCCACGGAGATCGGTTCCCTTGCAACCCAGACCTCCAAGGCCGTGGATGACATTAACGAGATTGTGGGAGCGGTAAACGTAGCCGTTGACAGCATGACGGAATGTATGAATACGATGATTCAATTCCTGGAGACAAAGGTTATTTCCGATTACGGCATCTTTAAGAATTCCGGAGAACAGTATCATGAAGACGCCACCGCCTTTATGAGCCTGATGGATCAGATCAAAAACGCCATTGAAGAGCTGGACAGCCACATTGCCAATATTGTAACGTCTGTGGAGGATATTAATTCCACCATGAACCAATCCACCCAGGGCGTCAATGAGATTGCCGAGAAATCTGCCAAGGTGGTGGAGAGCACCATGGAGGGATACGAGAGGCTGAATGAGAGCAAGCAGTCGGTAAAGGCACTGGAGGCCGTTACTGCAAAATTCAGGCTGAAATAGCCGATTATAAAAAAACGCCGCCTGCGGCGTTTTTTTATTGCATCTTAAAATCGAATCCGCTATTATGAAGGAGAAAGGAAAAGAGTATGTATATTATTGTAGGATTAGGCAACTTTGCAAAGGAGTATACAAACACCAGGCATAATATCGGCTTCGAGGTCATTGACCGGCTGGCCGGGCAGGAGAATATTTCCGTGCTGGAGATGAAGCACAAGGCGGCGATCGGCAGGGGCATCATAGCAGGGCAGAAATGTATCCTGGCGAAGCCCCTGACCTTTATGAATCTCAGCGGGGAATGTATCAGGGAGCTGGTGGATTACTATAAGGCGGACGAAAGGCAGGAGCTGATCGTCATTTCCGATGATATATGCCTGGACGCAGGGCAGCTGCGTATTCGGAAGAAGGGCAGCGCCGGAGGCCATAACGGGCTGAAGAATATCATAGCGCACCTGGGACATGATACTTTCGTGAGAATCCGGGTGGGAGTGGGAGAGAAGCCCCGGGAGTGGGACCTGGTGGACTATGTGCTGGGGCATTTCTCCGGGGAAGAGCGAAAGAAGATGGACGAATCCATGGACAGGGCGGCTGACGGGGTGCGGATGATCCTTTCCCGGGGTGCAGACGCGGCCATGAATGAATTTAACAGAAAGGCGGCGCCTGTGGAAGGCGGGCAGCCTGTAGAAAACAGGCCGCCTGCAGAGAACGGGCAGGGGGTATAAGGATGCAGGCATTACTTTCGCCCCTTCGGGAGCTGGCGGAATATGACAGTCTGAAGGAGGCTTTGCGGAAAGGGAAGGGCCCGGTGGCGC
>ERZ777011.2136-NODE-2136-length-17089-cov-12.567277_pt1 | contig 17089 bp, 10 predicted proteins | sample MGYA00374964_ERZ777011 | MGnify/ENA primary metagenome ERZ777011 (study PRJEB29310, sample SAMD00008975) | mouse gut metagenome | study: EMG produced TPA metagenomics assembly of the Metagenome analysis of fecal microbiota from mouse which was promoted...
TTAAGAAAAATGAATTTAGGGGAGAATTACGAAAGAGGAATTTTATCTTTTCTTACGAAAGTAAGCAAATATAGGCACTGGCTGAATTTACTAAATGAGCGGAGAAAAACTTACTACCAAATTGGAAGAAGAAACAAAAATCGTTTGCAGGGGGAGATATACTGATTGGTTTCTGAATACCACATATGCTGATTGGCTTCTGAATATCACATATACTGATTAGCGTCCGAATATCACGCAAGGCATATTGCGTACAAAAAAACCCTTGATCTTGAAACAACAAGGGGAAACCAACATACTCCCCGCCTGAAACTATTCAGATAAAACCCGTTCGATCTCTCTCAACTCATCTGCCGTGAAATCCAAATGCTCCAGTGCCTTCAAATTGTCTGCCAACTGGCTGACAGAGCTTGCGCCCACAATCACCGAAGTCATCCGTTCGTCTTTCAGCACCCATGCCAGTGCCATTTCAGCGAGTGTTTGTCCACGTCGGAGGGCTATTTCGTTTAGTCGGCGGGCTGCCTCTACCTTTTCAGGCGTCACTTGCGAAAGCTGGAGAAAACCCGAAGAACGTGCAGCACGAGAACCTTCCGGAATACCATTCAGGTATTTGTCTGTCAACAACCCTTGCGCCAAAGGAGAAAAGGCGATGAAACCGGAACCATATTCTGCTGCCAGCGGAAGCGTTTCCACCTCCACCGCACGGTCGAACATACTATACCGATACTGGCTGATGAGACAGGGAACACCAGCTTTTGCCATCATCTCGTAAGCAATACGTGCTTGTTCGGGGGGATATTTGGAGATTCCGATATACAGCGCTTTCCCTTGTTTCACGATATCAATCAATGCCTGAATGGTTTCTTCGACCGGAGTAACCCCATCATAACGATGGCTATAAAAGATATCAAAATACTCTAATCCTGTTCGACGGAGACTTTGGTCAATGCTCGCCATCAGATTTTTACGGGAACTATTCCCGCCATAAGGACCAGCCCACATTTCATGGCCGGCTTTGGAAGAGATAATCATTTCATCCCGATAGCCGCGGAAGTTCTCTCGCAAGATTCGTCCGAAATTACTTTCGGCACTTCCGGGAACAGGACCGTAATTGTTTGCCAGGTCGAAGTGAGTGACACCGTGATCGAACGCATACTTAATCATGTCGGTTGCCACATCGAGATTGTCCACACTACCGAAGTTGTGCCACAACCCCAAGGAGATTAAAGGTAATTGCAAGCCGCTCTTGCCACAATATTTATAGGACATCCGTTCGTAACGTCCGGCTGCCGGCTGATAATCGAAAGACTTTTCCATAATACATTACATTTTACTTTCACAAATATAAATGAAAATCGTGGGAATCTCACGCCGATAGGATAAAGAATATATTTTTCTTTAGAGGAAAGGAAGGAAAAATATTCCAAATACAGCTTTAGCCGAATATTAACGTAAGTTCGATATAAGTTTGTCTGCATATTTCCCCTCCTCCGGGAAGGAGGAGAATCGGAAGAGAATATGTTAATAAAAAACGGATATAAGAATTAAAATGAAGCAGTCCGACATTCAATGAAGCAGCCCGACATTCAATGGAGTAACCCGAAAACCCACAGGATATGTTATGTTAGGACTCAAGCCCTCATACAACCAATCAGAACTGGAAATAAATAAACGGCTGAATCTCCGAACTCTTCATCTGAATAACCAGATAAATCAAAGCTACCATCAATACAGCCTTTCCCAAGAACGGCATACGAATAACGCCTCGGCAAACTGCATTTTCCCAACTATCAGGAGCAAAATGAAGCAAGAAGCCAAGCAGCATCAATGCAAATACCTTCCAATATCCTTCGAGCAATTGCGGCAACAGTTGCGGACGGAAAGTAGTGAATATCTGTCCCAGCATATCCATCGAGTTCTGAAAATCGGCATTGCGGAAGAAAATCCAACAGAAGCAGACGAAATGGAAAGTGATAATCACTCCAAACACACGCCGCCAACCGTGACTTTCCTCTCCCTTCTTGCGACCGGTGACAGACATCCACATTTTATGTAATGCCAAAGCTACCCCATGAAAAGCCCCCCAAAGAACGAAGTTCCAAGAGGCACCATGCCACAATCCACCCAGGAACATGGTAATGATAAGATTCAGGTATTGCCGGAACTTACCTTTCCGGTTTCCGCCTAAAGAGATATACAGATAATCGCGCAACCAACTGGATAAAGAGATGTGCCAACGACGCCAAAATTCCGTAATAGAGGCAGACTTATAAGGTGAATTAAAGTTGAGATTGAAATGGAAACCTAACAATAAGGCGATACCGATAGCCATGTCGCTATATCCGGAAAAGTCACAGTAAATCTGCAAAGCATAACCATATACGCCCATCAGATTCTCCACACCGGAATAGAGAGTAGGGTTATCAAAAATACGTTCCACAAAGTTGATGCTGATATAATCGGATATGATAGCTTTCTTGAAAAGACCAGAAACAATCAGAAAGATTCCGCGCCCGAACATCTCCTGCGAAACGAATAAGGGTTTCCGGATTTGCGGAATAAAGTCGCGGGCACGCACGATAGGTCCTGCCACCAACTGAGGGAAGAAAGATACGTAGAAGGCATAATCTAAAAAATTGGTCAATGGTTTTATGTCTCTCCGGTAAACATCGATGGTATAGCTTAGCGACTGGAAAGTGAAAAAGGAGATGCCGACCGGCAGGAATATATCGAGAGCGGTAAATTCTCCTCCCATCAATGACGCAATCACTCCACCCAGGAAATTGGTATATTTGAAATAAACAAGAAGTCCTAAATTAACTCCCAAACTCAAAGCGACCAATCCTTTACGTTTCCAATACCCCTCTGCACGATCCATAAGTTGCGCAAGGAAAAAGTCGGCAACGGTGACTATGGCAAGCAGAAAAAAATAGGTGCCGCTACTCTTATAGTAAAAATAATAGGAAAAGAGGGTGACAAACAAGATACGGGCAGTGTGTTTGTGTTGCAGCAACACATACACCACCATGAAAGCAGCGAACAACCAAAGGAAGATACCGCTGCTGAATATCATTGGCGCTTGCGGATCGTAGGTAAGTACCTCTTTCAGTCTACTGAAATCTATATCAATTGGAAACATAGTCATTATATGCTTTGATAAGTGCTTGGTATAATAAATTTCCTTGCAGGATGTATCCTTCGGGTAAGTAATGTACATGATCGGGACGCATCAGTTTTGCAGCGGTCCAGTTCGTGCAGGCACGATGCTTCCCTCCGACTACATCGTACATATCCCACACGAGCAGACGATGGTCTTTTGCATAACGGCGAATGGTTTCCGCCGCTGTTGCCGTACGTGGATTGATGGCATACGTACGTTTACGCTTTCGTTGCCGGAAACTTTCATAAGAACCGGGAGGGGTAGTCAGAAGAATGGGCACGTCAGGAAGACTGTCGCGCAACAGTTTCACCAGCTCATCCATCTGATTGTAGTGCATATTTATATGATAACGCCGGTTATGGCTTTCATTGGTTCCGAAAGAGAGAATCAACAATTCGGGTTTCAAGGCAGCAATTTCGGCAATACGATCCGGATGGGTAAATGTAAGGCAAGTAGCCCCGTTGACACCTTTATCTATATAAGAAACAGCACCGAAAGTTTCTGCCAAACGGGCGCCGGTGGTTTGAGGGTAGATATGTCCGCGTATATGGCTATCGCCAATATGAACAATGCGGACTGTATCTTCGGAGAGTCCGGCACGCACCTGACGAAGATGTTCGAAGACGGGAGCCAGCAGAGCGATACTGTCAATAATCTCATTCCGGCCGGTTTCGCGGAAAGCTGAAGGGAAGGATGTTTGTACAGCGATCGTATCATTCGTCCAGTTCATTTCCCGTAAGGGGTTTATAAGTTTTGCGGTCTTTCCCGGCGGAGGACATACAGGGATACGGTCTTGCGCGATTGCTTTTACAAAGAAACAAGCAACACTCAACATACCGACGAGAATAAAAATAAAGATAGACTGTAGATTATTCTTTCTCATAAGCACGCCTCCTGTCGTATTGTTCCTTACCATAAATCAAAGTTTCATAAAGTAGTCCCGCCAAATGCTTGCCGCCACGGAAGTTTATATGTGTATAGTCGTAGTTTGCCATAGAAGGTTTGGCATGCACCAATTTTGCCATGCTTCCGTCGCCGCCCATGGCTTCAAACATGTTCCAAAAGGCAATACCGCTTTCGGCTGCAATGTTTTGCTGATAACGAATCAGGTTCTTGACGCCGGGCATGGTACGGAGTTCGCCGTTATCGTTTTTATAGTCACGGTCGCCGACACTCAATAACAAGATTCCTGCTTGTGGGAAGCAGGTTTTCAGATGCTCGATAGCCGTGAGCAGCCCTTTCTGATAGTTATCATAATTACGTCCCCGTTGGGTAGCTACATTCAAACCATATTCGAGGATAATCAGATCGTAAGGACGTTGACGGTTAAACTGTTTCAACATGTGCGGAGGAATACCCCGCAGAGAAAGACCGGAACTGCCACGCAACGAGAAGTTGTCGAGAATGATTCCTTTCTTTCCATCCATTGCCAGACCATAGAACAATGTAGAGTCTGCACGGTCTACCGTCCAACGGATAGAGCCGATGCGCCCGTCTACCCGGATTTGCTGTAATCCGTCGGAAGGAGCTAACGAATAATTCTTGTTTTCTCCTTTGTTCACACGAGCAGAAAGAAGGACGGAACCTCTGTTATGGAAGAAGATGGAAGCACGCTGACAAGTGTCGAGCAGGGAGGCATATTTATCTTGCCCGCGCAGTTCTACATAAGCTCCGTGCCGAGGAACGAAATAATGACCGGATATGCCTTGCTTCTTCTTATCGAAATAGGCGGTATCTGTTACTGCATGACTGGACCATCCACCAAACGTATGCCGCACAGTAGGACGGTAACCGCTTGTCATAGAAGTGATGGTAACAAAACCTACGCCACAACCACCGAATTGTTTCTGAAGCATTTCGCGTAAGTCGGCGGTAAAGATATCCGCCTCGATAAAGGAGTCTCCGAATACGGCAATACGCACCTGTTTGTCATCGTCGTCATCCGAATCATTGGAAGAGATACGGTCGAGCGCTTCATAAAAAGGAGCCATCCCCCGGAGCGTGGAATCACTGTAGTCTTCAATGCAAGTCATACCCGTACGACAGGTATCTACAAAGACAGGTTTTACAACAGGAGGCAAAGGGATGCTATCCGAATCGGCCGCGGCAGTCTCCGATTCCGGATAACGAAGGTCGCTCAAAAGGTCTACACGCCTCATCGTGTGCCCGTCAATAGTCAGCACCGGAAGCCAATGAAGCCCAAGTAAGGCTGCAAATACAATCAGCACGAACCATAATGAATATTTCAAATAATTCTTTATTATCTCCATAATGTTTCTAAAATCCCAAACGACCACAAAGATAGGCAAAAGCCACAATAAAGAACGAAATTGTCCAAAAATATATTTTGAGATGATCCGTTCTTTTAGTATATTGTTGTATTTATCAAAATATTTAAAGCCGCTTCATGATTTTTTTAGTTAAAATATTTGTTTTTTGCATTTCCTTGTTTTTATTTTGCAGAATATTTTTTAGGAGACCTAAATTTATAAGTTTAAGTTAGTGCTGTGTAGTTATGAAGGGGGCGGGAATTACATGTCATTTATTACTACTTTTTTTAGCTATTCTACCCATACGGGCCATGAAAGCGTCCAAAGACACTTTGTATGTACAAGTAAAGTTTCAGCTGGGATATTCCTCTGTTGATACTTCCTTTTGTGACAATAAGGTACATTTGGAGCATCTGGTTTCGTTATTAAAGAATGCTGCTTCCGAGTCGTCGGCCATTGTAAAGTCTATAACGATAAAAGGCTGTGCTTCGCCCGAAGGATATACCCCCATGAATCGTAAGCTTTCAGAAAAACGTGCCCAAAATGTGCGTACTTATATTCTTAACAAAACTCATCTGACAGACTCTATCATTAAAGTACTTCCTTCTGATGTAGATTGGGAATTGCTGAGCAAAATGATTGCTACTACTGAACAGCCGTGGCGTAACGAAGCCATTGAAATCATAGCTAACACCCCTATTTGGATTTTTGACAAAGACAAACGCATCATTGACGGCCGCAAGAACCGTTTATGCATGCTGCGTGGAGGACGTGCATGGAAATACATGAAGGAAAAGTTTTTCCCGGACTTACGAAATGCGCGATTCCGCATCGTATGCGAGCGGGAGATGTTGAATGCCACTATTAATGAAGCTAAAGAGTATACGGTCACCACTACAGCCCCCTTAGTAACAACTGCGGGTCATGATTCAATCCCCCAGGTTACTGATACCGTAGATACTCATGTTCCAGTGTCTTCCGAGGTACTTCCTACTACAGTAATACCGTCAACGAAGAAAGAACGCCAACGAATGACAGCTTTGCTGAAAACAAACATGCTTTATGACGCCGCTGCCATCCCTAACATTGGGGTAGAAGTCGCTATCGGCCACCAATGGTCGGTTGGAGCCAATTGGCAGTATGCGTGGTGGAGTAACGATACGAAGCATCGTTTCTGGCGTGTTTACGGTGGCGACGCAGAATGTCGTTATTGGTTTTCTCCCCAGTATAAAAAGCGGTCGGTGATGTGCGGACATCACGTAGGACTTTACGGTCAAATGCTGACTTACGACATAGAATGGGGTGGACGTGGCTATTTAGGCGGCCGCTGGAGTTGGGGAGCTGGTTTGTCTTACGGATATTCGTTGCCGATAGGACGGCAATTCAATATTGACTTCACGTTGGGAGTAGGTTATTTGAGCGGTGATTACATGAAATACCAACCAGAAGACAACTGTTATGTGTGGGAATCCACTCGTAAACGGAAGTGGTTTGGTCCTACTAAAGCCGAAGTATCCCTTGTTTGGTACATCGGTGGCCGCAATGAGCAGAAAGGAGGTGTGCGGTGATGCGTCTTCCCTCTTATATGATGGTATTGGGCATGCTGGCGGCTTTCATCGTGCTGTTCGGCGCGTGCGAACACAAGGAGCTTTGCCTCGACCATTCGCACATGGTCGATATGGAAATCAAATTCGACTGGGAAGCTGCGCCCGACGCTACCCCGCAGACAATGGTCGTACAGTTTTTCCGTGCCGATGGCAGCCATTACATCCGCCACGAGTTCACTTCAGCCCAAGGCGGAAAGATCCGCATTGAAGCAGGAGAATATAAATTATTATTCCATAATGGCGAAATGAAATCGGTGGACGAACGCGGAAATACGTATGATAACTACGAAGTGACTACCGTTTCCCAATCGCTTCTCGACCCGATGGGACGGGGTGAGTTAAGCATGCCGCCACGTCCGGCGGAAGTGGTTAATGAACCCGTATGTGGGATTCCCGAAAATGTCTGGGGCGGCTGCCACGAACAGTTGGAGGTGCTGGCAGGAGTCTCGGGGCAGTCTGTCACCTTATTCCCTGCCGAAGCAACGATGGAATATACCGTCGAAGTATGCAACGTAGAAAACATGTCCGCCGACCTCGATATCAGTGGTGCCCTTACGGGTATGTCCGAAAGTTGGCGGCTTGCCGACGGCACATCTTCCGGTGTACCGGTGACGATGCCGCTTCAACTGGAACGCCCTGACAACCATACGCTCACGGCACGATTTGTATCATTCGGTCATTGCCCGCAAGAAGAAGGAATCCACTACTTTTCCATCTATACTTCTAATAAAAACTTTCTTGATTTTGATGTGACTGATCAGATGCACGAAGCTTCCGACCCGAAGCATGTCCATATAGTGATTGATGAAAAAGTAACCCTTCCAGATCCGGAAGAAGGGATGAATCCTTCAATTTCGGGATGGGACGAAGTGATTCAAGATATCCCAATGAATTAATAAACAAAAAAAATAGATTATGAACACAAATGTAAAATTATTAGGAATGACCGTAATGCTTTCCATGACGTTTGCAGCTTGTTCAAACGACGAATTAGTGGAAAGAAACCACCATGATGCACCTATTTCATTCACTACAAGAGTGACGACACGTGCAACTGAAACCAAGCTTGAAAATCTTCATGCATTTCGTGTCTATGCCGATGCTAACGGATATGACAAGATGTTTATTGCCGGAGACACAGCTAAAAAATCGGGAAACGGCAGCACATACATTTTGCAAAATTCACAAAAAGAAAATTATTTTTGGCCGTCAGATGTAGATAAAATCCGATTTTGGGCATATGGTCCTGCAGGATGCGATCATGAAGAAGATAACATTATTATAGAACCTAACATAACTGCTGGTGGTCAAACATTCGGTGATTTTACTCCTAAAGTTGACATGAGCGTAGGAGGAAAAAACCACCAAGATTTTGTGGTAGCTTTTACAGAAGCCGTTCGAAGTGAGACTTCTGGTATGAAAGTAAAATTGGAATTTAAACATGCATTATCGCAGATCGTAGTAAATGCTACATGTGGCATGGGTAGAAACGTATCTATAAAAGGAGCATGGCTAATGAATGTACATGGAAGTGGAAAACTAACATTTGACAACGAAAAAGCTGAGAATGGTGAGGGGTTCGATGGGCTCAAATATAAAAATTACATGAATTGGGCGTATGCAGATGCTACAGAGCCAGATAAAAATAAAGCCAACTATGGTGTCGTCTATCCTGATAATCAAACAGAAAATCTCGATCAGACCAAACGCAGTTTAATCTCTAATACAAACAGTTTGATGCTTATTCCACAAAAAATCGAAAAACAGGAGATTACTAAAGACTCCAAGGCAAAAAGTTATAAGGGAGCATACATCTTATTGCTTTGCCGCGTGGAAGTTGTCCATCCTGGAGCAGAACACAAAGAAGATGGAGAAGAAAACAATTCTGCAACAGAGGCTGAAGCCACACATACCCATCAACTCTTCCCTGTTACAAATGAAAAAAATACAAACGAATATGGGTATACTTGTGTACCTATTGCACTTGATTGGCAGCCGGGAGTGAAGTATGCATACAATCTTAACTTCTGCGGTGCAAACAGTGGTGCCGGAATTTATCCGCCAGATGGCGTAGAAGATACACCAGGTCTACCTAAATCAGAACCAAATGCAAATTTGGCAATCATAGAGCGTCCGAGCGGAAAGAATCCGGGAGACCTTGTACTCGATGCTCCGATTACTTTTGAAGTAACAGTGGGAGGCTGGGAACCTATCGATAATGAAGGAAACTCAGGACAAGAAGATGAAGATACTCCAATGAACTAAGTGATTGTATTTTTGTAGAAAAACCAACCGTTAATTATGATGCGACATTCTTGTTTATTTCGTCCTGTATCCAGGCTGCTAGGCAGTATATTGATATATATGGCAGTAGCATGTTCCGTATCGTCCTGCACAGACGACACGTTTAATAAATATCAACAGGAAAACACCGGTTTGCTTACATTCGATGTAAAAGTGCCAGACAATTGGACCAATGGTTTGTCTCGTGCTACTACGGATATAAGTATCAAGAGAATGTCGCAATCCGATCATGCGGAGCCACTATATCTTGTCACTGAAATATCAGAAGTTGCCGCAGATGCGGCAGCTTCTGATGCAGTGGCAAAAGAAGCGGCAACCCGCGGCTCTATGGTTAACTCTACCGACAATTTCCACACTAACTTCGGACTTTCCGCCATCTGCTACACCGGTGCATGGCCTGAAGAAGAGCCAACCGATTGGGGCACTGATTTTGCACATAATCTAAAAGTAACCAAAGACGGAACGTCATGGAAATTGGAAAAAGAGAAGCAGTTAAACTGGTTAGGAACGGGTAGAATACGGTTCTTTGCCTATTCGCCATATTCTGCCACCGGCGAAAACGGTATCATTCATTCCGGCACAAACAAAAAAGGCATTCCAACGCTTACCTACACCGTCCCCACAGACGTGACAAAGCAACAAGACCTCATGACAGCAATGGAAGACTGCCCCGGAGGTCAAGGAGGTGCGGTAAATCTAAATTTCGAGCATGCGCTGACCGCTATCACCATAAAAACGGGTACAAAGATGCTTTCCGGAGAAGTCACCGAAATAACGATTTCCGGAGTGTGCGGAAAAGGTACTTGTCAGATAGGAGCGAAAAACTGGGAACCCGACAAAGACCACGCTGATTGCAGTTTCAGCATAAAGGAAGAAATAAAACTGGATGAGAATAAAGACGACCTGATGACCAAGCCCGGCATTGAGTTGAATAAAGACGAAGAAGGATATACCTTCATGATGATTCCTCAAACACTCACGGATAAGGCTACGCTGACCATAGTCTTTGCAGACAGTATTTCGAAAACACCCCATATTCTTACTGCCGAACTGCAAAAGTATACGAAAGACAAGACATGGGTGGCAGGGAAAAAATATACTTACTCTGTCAATACCACCGGCATCATAGTAGAACCGATTATTGAAATGAAAATCAATCGGGCTAACACCTTGTATCCTAATGGCGGTTATAAAGGTATAGACGTTATAACCCTTACAGAAGACAATCTGTATACAAAAATGACAGAGGCTGATAAACTGGAATATCTTCCGGTCAGCGGCTTTCTGAATGACGTAAGCATTGCCGCATACACCCGTGTGGTGCAAGCCAGTGCGACAGATGATGAGTCGAAAGAGCAGATTCGGAAGCTTGATTTTAAGATTGAATGGTCTACTGATGAAGGGAAAACCTGGGAACCTGCGCCTTCCGGCAACTCCAATATGGGATGGCGACCGGACGCCCCTTCCACTCAAACCGTTGCGGATGAAACCGATGGGAAGTATCCCTCCGTAAACGGAAGCATACTTCTACCTGCACAACCACAATTTACATATATGCAGAATTTCTTGTATGGAGAAGGGACGACTATAGAACAAGCAAAGCTGCCCAAAACTGTTGAAGACCCAGGAAAAGGAACAGCAACAGACCCATACGATTTGGTCAACAATAATACAGTGGCAAAAGAAAGTGCCAACTGCTATATTGTGAATAATTATGGTTATTACACATTTCCGGCTTACTATGGAAATACTTATGGTAAGGATGGCAATACCTCATCTTATATACATGAAGGGGATATTCCAAGCAATGTTGAAAATTTGGTACTTTCCAACTTTGTAGATCACAATGACCAAAAGATCACAAAAGGTAGTATTGATGGCGTGGCGAATGCTATACTGCTATGGCAAGACAGCCCGGACCTTGTTACCGATGTGAAACTGAACGAGAAAAAAAACGGTTGGGTATCTTTCCGTGTACCCAAAGAGACCATCAACCAAGGCAATGCCGTAATTGCCGTGCGTAACAGCGAAGGAACTATTTTATGGAGCTGGCATATATGGGTCACCCATCGTAAGTGGGACGATTCTTCCTGTATAACGATGTCGAATGAGAATCTGAATCAACACGGTCGGTCGTTTATCATAACGCCTTGCAACCTTGGTTATTGCGAACCGCATGAAGGAGATCCTGAAAGAAAAATATATATGCGTTTTGTCGCTGATCCTAAACTAGTAAATGGCAGCAGCAATGGCAATGGAGTTATACTGAATAAACAGATAACAATCAACGGAGCACCCAGGCTATCTTCTGAGAAAGAAGCCGTTGCCGTCATTACGTTTACTCAACCCAAAATTACAAAGTCCGCAGCCGGTGACAACACCTATTATCAATGGGGACGTAAGGATGCGATGCTACCAGGTGTGCACAATGAGGATACTTATAAGAATGGTCTGACTGGAGATCAATCAGCTCTAAATGAAGAGCTTGACATGGTGAATAAAATGTTCTATTCAACCGAGGAATTCCGTTTCACTTCAGCTGAAACTGCCCAAAGTATCGGAAAAAGCATACAACTTCCACATAAGTTTTTTATACATAAGCGGCCACCGACTGATGATGGTAAGGGTGTCAATGGTACCCCAGATGATCCGGTAAACAACTATAAACGGCGTCATTGGCACGATGGAACAAATACTAGTTATGACCTACAAACCATCATGAACTATTGGAATACGCAATTGGTTCAGAGTGGGAACGCACACTTTGTCTACAATGTTACAGAAAAACAAAATTACAAACTACCACCTAATGATCAATATGTTGTCAAAACAATATATGACCCCTCACCGGCAGGATTTAAAATTCCGCCTATTAAGGCTTTTGCTGATTTTTTTGATGATGTAGAATTGGAACTAGTACCTGACCCCAAACCCAATAATCCCGATAATAAAAAAACTAAAGGTAAACCAAATGCAGATGAACTCCACGATAAATCTAGTGATTTTGTAGGATGGAAGGTTGATAATATTAACGGAAGAACATTTTATTTCCCCGCTACCGGAGTACGTGATATGGGAATAAAGTACAAAGATATAGACTATGGTACATATCCAGGCTTTGCTTCAATAACATACATAGCAACATCCGGATTTCACGATAGCGGTGGCACCGGCTCAAGTTGCTTGATACTCAGTATTGATAAAAGAAATAATGATTTTTTTAATCATACTAAACCTGTTGATGGCACCAACAACGCATACGGTTTCACCGTCCGCCCCATCCGTGATGGACAAACGGGAACAGGAAACTAAAGCAGTTACGAAGAGTCTCCGCTAAAGAATGCCGTTCTCTTTTTATACAGCATTTCCCCCAGAAAGTGTGCCAAAAGTCAATAACAACTGACTTTTGGCACACTTTCTTTTACAATCGGCTTACCCTCGAACCACCTTTTCCGGCTCAGTTGTTTGGGGGATGTGATTTAAGGCAATCACCTACCTAAAATTACGTAAGTTCGATACGATTCGTCCGTTCGCATAGTTTTCTCCTCCTTCCAGAAGCTACCCTTTATACACATCTATTTTTTTTAAGAAATAGGCACATAAAGAGTTAAATTAATTAAGGCTATTCATGGTAAGCATAGTCATTATTTAATCTTTTTTTCCTAATAACACCTTTAAATATTCCAATTTGTAAGGATTTAAAATGTGTATAAAGGGTAGCTTCCAGAAGGAGGAGAATCAAAATAGTACAGCTTATATCGGACTTACATTAAAATTTGATTCATGCCCATACCAATTTAAGCCGAAATATAATCTCACCATATCCCTCTATAGAATAAAAAAAATGAGAATTTGCTGTCACCTGATTGCATTCAAGCATTTGATTATAAGCACACTATAATATGACAGCAAGCGGTGACAGCACGGTGACAGCATCTTTTGCTGTCACCGAAGCAAGTTCCAAGTCGGTTTCTTCAGCTTGAAACTTTAGTTTCAGCAAGGAGAAACCAAAGTTTCATAAGCGAGGAACTTTAGTTTCAAGCAGGATGAAACTCCAGTTTCAAGCGTTTGAAACCAAAGTTTCCAATAAGGGAAACTAAAGTTTCACGGCAAGAAACCGGAGTTTCTAAGGCAGGAAACCGGATGGCTCCCTACAGTTGCACATATTACAGAATCTGTAACCTGTTTGGGGACTTGATTCCATAATGCAAAACCGTCTGTATTTTCTTTCGTTTTTCATTACTCCAATATGAGGCAATATATTGACAAATATTAATCATTTTCATGGAGATAATATATTAGATTCAAAAGAAAATAGATGCATACCCCTAATTATTATGTAATTGTGCTTACCTTTGCATAAGGTTGGTTTATTTCTTAGTTAAGAAGAAAAAGATCAATTGCGAGTGTATTATAAATTGCAAAAGCAATGAAATGGGACTCGGAGACAATATATGATAATGATTAGCTAATGACTGATATGGATATACATACCTTGATAGGAGAAGCAACAACTTATGATAAGAGAAGCAAATGCTTGAGGTCAAGCGTCCTAAAAGTTGGCTCAAAAGTGTATCAGCTTTTGCCAATGGCAAAGGCGGTACATTGATATTCGGCATCAGTGATGATGACCGTATTGTCGGGCTTGCTGACGCAGAAAGTGATGCCGAGAAAATAAGTGAAGAGATTAAGAGCAAACTTGATCCGGTTCCGGCAGTCAATCTTGAGCCTAAGGAGGTTGACGGAAAGAAGTTGGTGTTATTGCATGTTTATCCGGGAGAGGAAACCCCATATTACTATATTGGCGACAAACAACGTCTTGCATTTGTCCGCGTGGGTAATGAATCAGTTACAGCAAACCGTATTCAATTGAAAAGTCTTGTTTTGAAAGGATCTGGTCGCACTTATGATAGTCTGCCATCCGGTTATAAGTTTGAAGATATGGCATTCTCTAAACGGAGGTATGATAGACGGCAGGTTTATTCAACAGTTGAATCCTCTTACCGTGCCCTCCAAAAGAAGAAATCCATTGTTAGCCGATTTCTTCAACCGATTGGGGCTTATGGAGAGACGCGGTAGCGGAATGAAGAAGATTATTGATTCCTATAAGAGGTTTGAGCGTTTGCCTAATTATCATATTCCTGAATTTCAATCAAATGCGTCTGAATTTCATGTAGTATTATGGAACTTGAATTATGGAAGCGATAGCGTAATAGATGAGAAAGAGTTCCTGAAAGAGGCTATAGGAACGGGAAAAGAGTTCCTAAAAGCGCAGCGGCTGATTTACAAAATGATTTCTACGAATCCGGGAATCACGATTGCCGAAATGGCTGTAAATATAGGAGTTTCTGACCGCCAAGTGCGTAAATACATAAAGAGAATGACAGATATGAAGTTCATTGTCAGGGAAGGAGGACGAAAGAACGGGATATGGAAAATAATAGACGGTGATTATGAAGACTTCTTTCGAAGAATATAACGATCTCTGAATGATATGGACAAGCTAAGCAAAGACATCGTTGTATGTCAGCAAAAAAAGGACGGAAAAGGCTAACAAACAACAAAAGTGCCCCTCAAAAGTCGGATACAAGACTTTTGAGAGGCACTTCTCATCTCCACCGGACGAAGAACTATCCCGTTAAATCGTCCGTTCGATACCCCACACAAAGGCGCGCAAACCTAACTGCTCGGTTTCCAAGTCCATCTTATGCAAGGTATCCAGCAACGGGTCTACCTTCGTATCTTCCACCACCGTGATGATGGCGGAACACATACTGGGCCATGCATGGCTGCCGTAATGCGGTTCGCCTGTCTTGGAACCGCGTCCCTGCACCCTATCCAAATACGTAAACCCACGGCAATTCATACGGTCGAGCAATGCTATGATGCGCTCGTAATAAGCCTGGTCGAATGTTATTAATATAGATTTCATTGCGTTTCGTTCTATTTATTTCTTAATGATTTCATCTTTATGCAATTGGAAGTACTCATTCATCTCGCGTGCCTGCTTAATCTTGCGGCGTTGGCGGCGAACTCCCACACTACCGAAGATACAGTACATCACCGGCACGTAAATCAACGTCAGGATGGTAGAGACTGCCAGACCGCCGATTACGGAAATCGCCATCGGACTCCACATCTCCGCTCCCTGTCCCGTGCTGACTGCCATCGGAATCATACCGAGAATGGTCGTAGCAGTGGTCATCAATACCGGACGCAAGCGGCTCTTGCCCGCCGTCACCACCGCATTGAGGATGGACTGCCCGCGCTCACGGCAGAGGATGGTGTAGTCGATAAGCACAATACCGTTTTTCACCACAATACCAATCAGCATGATACCTCCCAACAGACTCATCACACTCAGCGTAGTGTTGGTGATGAACAACGCCATCAGGATACCGCTCAGCGCAAAGAACACGGAAAGAATCAGAATGAACGGATAAGTCAGCGATTCGAACTGTGCCGCCATCACGATGAATACGAGGATGACAATCAGTACACCCAATGTTCCCAAGTCGCGGAACGAATCCTGCTGGTCTTCGTAGGAACCGGAAATCTGTATCGTCACATCGCCCGGCAAATCCATCTTGTCGATAATCTTATTGCCGGCAGCCACCACGTCGCCCAGCGGAACACCAGAGATTACGGCAGAAACGGTCACAATACGTTCGCGGTCTTTACGCTCGATGGTGGGCGGAGCGAAACGTTCGACAACCGTTCCCACATCTTTCACGCGCACCGCCTGTCCCTGTGAATTATAGATAAGGATGTTTTCGATGCTTTCCAAGCTGGTACGGTATTCGGGAGCGTAACGCACCTTGATGTCGTACTCGTCACCGTCCTCACGATATTTGGAAGCTACGGAACCGTTGATACGGTTGCGCAGGAAGGTACCCGCCGTAGAGAGGTTCAATCCGTGCATTGCCAACTTCTCGCGGTCGAAGTCCACTTGGTATTCGGGCTGGTAGTCGCTACGGCTGATATTGACTTCGGTCACTCCCTTCACGTTGAGCAGCTCGCGTTTAAGGCGTGCCGATACGCTGTCGGTCAGTTCCATGTCGTATCCGTAAACCTCGAAGTCGGCGCTTGCCTGAGCAGACATACCACTGTTGCTACCACCGAGAATCACCTGTGCCTTGCTGAATTCAGGATATGCCTTGAGGTCGTCGCGCATTTCGTCGCAGACGGTTTCCAGCGTCACGTCGCGGTCGCCCGGGTCGACAAGACTGATGTTGAAGGAGATGATATGCGAACCGTTGTCCTGCATAGACGCCCATGTATTGTCGGAGTCTGCCTGACCTACCGTATAGTTGCACACTTTTATGATGCCTTTATACTTCGTGCGCCACTGTTCGGTCAGTTTCGCCGAAAGCTCTTGGGCAATCTCCTTGCGCGTACCGATGGGCAACTCTAACTTCACGGCAATACGGGCGTTGTCCTGTGCGGGGAAGAACTCCGTACCGATACCCTTAGCACACAGCAGACTAAGGAAGAAGAAGGCGATACATCCGAAGATAACCGTCCAGCGATGGCGAACCGCCCAGTTGAGCATCCTTGCATACCAGACGTCGAGTCCGTCGAGCGTCTTTTCAATCGGAGTAAAGAAGAGCTTGAACATCTTCGACTGCTTCTTCTGCAAACGGAGCAACTGCGAACAGAGCATCGGCGTGAGCGACAGTGCCGAAACGGTAGAAATGAACATGATGGCACACATCATCCAACCCAACTGTTTGAAAAGCACACCCGAC
>ERZ777011.2138-NODE-2138-length-17078-cov-12.355225_pt1 | contig 17078 bp, 15 predicted proteins | sample MGYA00374964_ERZ777011 | MGnify/ENA primary metagenome ERZ777011 (study PRJEB29310, sample SAMD00008975) | mouse gut metagenome | study: EMG produced TPA metagenomics assembly of the Metagenome analysis of fecal microbiota from mouse which was promoted...
TTGTTATGCTTCTGCCGAATCTGCCGCAATGGAAAAGATTGAAGCAGTGAAGAAATCATTAGGTATCTGATTGGGTTTCTGCTGAAATTTCAGATATAGATAACGAAAGATAAATAATAAATAGCGCCTCCATAATCTTCGAAAAGATTATGGAGGCGCTTCTTTTTCTCTATACATAGCCCTGATTCTGCCTATTTTCGGGCTTTTTTCCTCATTTGGCACAGTTCTTTCATTTCCTTTGCATTCTTTAAGTCCACTTGCTAATCCTTCTTGCCCGAATCTTGTTGTATTGGCATCATCTCAATTTCAACAGGCAGGCTGCGGATACACAAGTTTTGTTGATGCTTTAGAGTGATACGTTCAGTTTCATATTCGTAAGTTGTTCGTTTGTAGTTATGTGTATTTCGTGGCCTGCTTTCTTAGTCTATTTTTCAGTCAGTGCTATTTCTTTTTTTCTGTTATTTCTTCGTGCCTATCCAAGTCCATTTATGCCATATTGTTCATTTGGATGCTCTATCCACCAATCAATCATCTTTCGGGCAAGACTAAGTTTTCTGGGAAGTTCGGGTAAATTGTCTCTTGTATAAAAGTCTCCCGAACTCAATTCTTCATCTTGGAGGTTGATTTCCCCTCCGGCGTAATCAGCAATAAAGCCGACCATTAATCCGCTGGGATAAGGCCAGGGCTGATTACCGAAATAAGTGATATTCTTTACATCCAGTCCGGTTTCTTCTTTCACTTCACGCGCCACACATTCTTCTAGCGTTTCTCCGGTTTCCAGAAATCCGGCAACGAGACTGTTGAATGTTCCTTTAAAATTGCGGGCGTGCACTAAAAGTAGTGCATCTTTTTTTCTTACTAATACAAGAATCGCTGTGGAAATGGAAGGATATACCTCCCGATCACATTTCGGACAACGCTTCATGATAGATTCTTTCTGTTCCATAGGCGTGCCGCAGGCGGAACAAAAGCGGCTGTTTCTATCCCAATGCAGAATCTCGTGTGCTTTTCCTGCTGTCTGATAATGAGACAAAGGAAGATATTCATAGGAGGCACGAAGTCCTATCATTACCCATTGCTCCGATTCTTCAATGGGAGAGGAGAGGGAGAAAGCCTTGCAGTTTCTCCTTTCTAGTGTAGTGATATTGTGTACGGTTGTTTCTTCTTTAATAATAATAGGAGAGCTTTCTTTACACGGGATGGCATATATGCCATCCTCTTTTTTCTCAAGAAGCAGTTGGTCTTTGTAAAAGATAAACCACCATGATTGTGCTGTCTGATTCATTTTAATTCTAATTCTTGATCTTCGCGCTGCGAAGTTATAAAAAAACTAGATTGATATTTAGACTTATCAGATAAAATATCAATAGACTAACTCAATAAAATGCATTGTTCGACACCAATTTCCTGAATAAAATAATTGTCGTGTGAGATTGCTATCACAGTGCCTGTATAATTTTTGATAGTAGCAGTGATAATTTCAATACTTTGTATGTCCAAATTGTTGGTAGGTTCATCCAGGATAAACATATCGGGAGTATTGTTACTAATCATCAGACAGCAGAAAGCGAGACGCATTTTCTCACCACCACTAAGTTTCCGGCAGGATTTGTCCCATTCGGATGCAGGAAACAAGTAACGGTTCAGAATAATCTTTATTTCATGTTCCGGCAGATTCCGGCTGTTGAAAGCGTAAGCCTGTTCAAGAATACTGTTCCGGTCGTCAATGATCGAATACTCTTGATTCAAATAGACATAGCTAAAGTCCGTCCGTGTCAGGGTGCCTTCCTGTGGTTGAAGTTGGCCGGTGATTAATTTCAATAGAGTTGTTTTCCCGCTACCGTTGGTTCCTTCTATACGGAGGCGGTCTCCGCTCTTTAGCTGAAAGCTGACAGGAGTTTGCCAAAGCTGTTGCTTTGAAATACTATTTTCCTGAATATCAATGCTGTCTGGATTATTATGATAATCTATATTAGAAGAATTAATTTCATCATTCGTCAGCATATTATTGTTAACCGAATTGGAATGATAACTGAAGTTAATCTCTTTTGCTGTCACTAATATCTTCCCGGTATGAAGCGAGGAACTGTTGAAATCGGTTTTTAATGCCGCAGTCGGAGAGAGCGAACCTCGAAGCTGGTTGCGCTCATCTGTTAACTTCTCAGCTTTCTCCTGATGAACGCTTGTCAGTTTACTGGTGCTCTTCTCGGATTTCCCTTGGAGTGCGTTCAATATAATGCGCGGAACTCCTTTTTTTATATTACTCTTTTCGCCGCGTACATTCTGTTTGTCCCTACGTTCGGCCGTTTCGCGAGCCACTTTACGGGCGATACGTAGTGCCTTTTCTTTTTCTTCAATACGTTGTTGCAATGCTTCCTGCATCAGCGTTTTTTGTTCTTTATAGAATTCGTAATTTCCGCCATAATAATTGATTTGATGCTTCTCCAGTTCGCAAATCTCGGGGAGAAGATTGAGCAGAGTACGGTCATGACTTACCACTAACAGGGTGGAACGATATTTTTCTACCCAGTCATATAAACGTTGTCTGCCGGAAGAATCGAGATGATTGGTCGGTTCATCCATAAGTATGACAGACGGATGATGAATGTCCATACCTGCCAGGAATACGCGGGTCTTTTCGCCGCCACTAAGCAGATTCATCGGGTAGGATAGCGTAAACTGTCCTAATCCCCATAAATCGAGAGCGGCGATGGAACGTTCTTCGATATTCCAGTCATCATTTAGAATGGTGAAATTCTCGTTTGAGACATCTCCTGCCAGGATGGCGTGCAGAGCTTGCTGTTTGCGCTCTATTTGAAGAGCCTGTGCGATGGTCAGTGAATCATATTGCCCGAAATGTTGCGGGATATAATATAGATCGTCCGGGCGGACAATGACACCGGAAGAGGGGGATAACTGCCCGGCAATAATTTGTAGCAAAGTAGACTTGCCACAACCATTGTTACCGACTAATCCCAATTTCTGTCCTTTACTGATGGCGAAATTGAGGTCACTGAATAATACTTCTTTATCCGGATGGATATAGCTGATTTGTTGGATACTGATAGACATGATGATCTATTGGGTTTGAGGTTGAAAATAGAGTGAAAAAATCACAGGATAGGGGGAACGACAAACACAATACTGGCTAAACAACACGGATTTCGTGATGCTTGACAATATAGAAAAAGCATATAAGAAAAGTGATGTTTACTTAGAAGTGTTGTCTTACTTAGTAATTATCATTGCGGTAGGTATATAGTTTAACTTGACTGCAAAGATAATACTTTTTATTCGATTTCACTCTATTAAGACTGAAAAAAGAATGAATTTCATTTATTCAGAGCCTCCGATTACTCCCAATAGAGCCTCTGTTTACCCTATTCAGAGGCTTTGTTTTAGAAAGAAGTGAGTTATACTCTTTCTCATTCTTATACATCAAACAGTTGGTTTAATCCCTCACTCATGCTGGGATGTGTGAAGATAAAATCGCGCAAGAACGTAGACGTCTGCCCTGTTTTTATTGCCATAGCTACGATATTGATAATTTCTGAAGCATCGGTGCAGAATAGAGTACAGCCCATAATCTTCCCGTTATGATTATTGATGATAGCTTTTAGCATACCATCTGTCTGCCTCAATGTACGGGTACGGACGATGGAGGATGCCGGCAACCGGGAAACCTTGAATGAGTATCCTCTTTTCAGCGCTTCTTCTTCACTGATTCCGATATGTGCCAATGGCGGATCAATAAACACTGCATATTGTATAGGATCACGGTCTCCGATATCACGTTTCTTGTCGCCGAAGAGCTGATCGCGGATAATCCGGAAATCATCCAGCGAGAGATAAGTAAACTGTGATCCGCCTTTCACATCTCCCATTGCCCATATATGAGGAACAGTAGTGCGTAACTGATCGTTTATGATGATAGCTCCGTGGGCATCAACTTTTACGCCCGCTGCTTGCAGATTCAATCCCTCAATCATCGGTTTACGTCCCGTTGCGATAAGAATGGCATCCCCATCTACATAATAAGGAGTACCGTCGGATACGTCCGAGTAGGTCACTGTCACTCCGTCATTCGTGTCGTGGATAGACTGCGCCCGAGCGTTCAGATGGATTTCAATACCTTTCTTCTCCATCACTTCTTTGACGCTGTTTGCAATATCCCGATCTTCGCGAGGCATAAATTTGTTTCCTCCTTCCAGTATCGTTACTTTACTGCCAAAATTGGCATACATAGAAGCAAACTCCAGTCCGATATATCCTCCACCTATGATAATCAGGTGATGAGGAAGTACGCTTAATTCCAGAAGTGCGCTGCTGGTATATACATGCTGACTTTGCTGAATACCATCTATTGCAGGGATAATGGGAGTAGCCCCCGTGTTGATAAAGATCTCTTTTCCTTTCAGTTCGATTTCGCCTTCGGGAAGTTCCACTTTTATGGTATCGGCAGATATGAAAGATCCTGTTCCGGTATAAATAGTCACGTTGGGACGTTTACTTAATCTTTCGTAGTTATCATTTCTAAGAAAGGAAGTGAGACGGTTCTTTCGGTCGATGGCTTGTTTATACATATTCGCCTGTTGCGGAAAATCATCGTGGTGAAGCAAGGCGGAAACCTCTGCCTCATGCACCAGTGTTTTGGTTGGAATACAGGCTACGTTCGGACAAGTACCTCCATACATCATGTTAGAACGTTCTACGATGGCCACTTGCCATCCGCGGTTCGATAGTTCAGCAGCCAGGGTTTTCCCTGCCTTGCCGAATCCTATAATAATTGCATCATATTGTTTCATAACTTCTTGTATTGACGATTCGTATGAGACTATATAACAGTCTGAAAATACGATTTGTTTCATAATGGCAAGAAGATTAGAATCCTTTGTCGTTGTCTTTGTCTTTTTGAGTGTTTTGAGTACGCATGGTGACGAGTCGGATAATAACATTACGGCATTGGCTAGGATCACAATGTCTTTTCGCCTTCTTATTACTGATAAACTACCGTCTTCTCGTATATTTTATTGTAAGCATTCGGCTGCTCAAATGCAAGCTGCTCAATATGCTAAGATTGACACTACCGATACGAAGGTTACAGGCTATGAAAATGCAAACAGTGGAGATTGTGAAGGCGTGAAGAAAAGACTTTTTGCCCCATTAATCCTCCATTGCTGATGCGTCAAATGATAACGGCAGTAGATCTCCTATACTTTTTACTTCATAGATACATTCTTTGCCATATAATAGGATACGGATGGGATGTTTGTAACGTTTTTCCGTTTCCAGAATCACTTGCCGGCAAGCGCCGCAGGGGGGAATCGGAAGGTCGATAAAATCCTTTTCCGTTCGTGCCGCAATGGCAAGAGTGACAACCGGTTGGTCGGGATATTGGGAGTTGGCATAGAATAATGTAGTACGTTCTGCACAAAGTCCCGACGGATAGGCCGCGTTTTCCTGATTGGTTCCTGTAACCACCGTTCCGTTGCCCAATAGCGCAGCGGCACCTACGGAGAAGTGGGAGTATGGAGAATAACTACGAGCTGTTGCTTCCATGGCTGCCGTCATAAGTGCCCGATCAGCCTCATTCAACTCATCATATTGATATACTTTGATAATAGTGGTAATTGTGAGGTCTTTCATATACGTCAGGGTATTGGTTTCTACAATTAATGTTACAAAGTTAGGAAAGAGATTGATAATCCCAATTATTTTTCGGATTTTTGTGCCATCTAATTCACATCTGAATAAAAATGGAGAATAAACTGCATAGATTTATCTTTTTAACCGTTGTTTTTTTCTTTGCCGTAGGAATGCAGGCACAGAAACGGAATGCCCGTTACGTCGAATATATAAATAAGTATAGTGATTTGGCTGTTGAACAGATGAAGCTTCATAAGATTCCGGCGAGTATCACATTGGCGCAAGGATTGCTGGAAAGCGGTGCCGGATACAGCCAGCTGGCACGGAAGAGTAATAACCACTTTGGTATTAAGTGTGGTGGCAGTTGGCGGGGACGTACGGTTCGTCATGATGATGATGCCCGCAACGAATGTTTCCGTGCTTATAAGCATCCGCGTGACTCTTACGAAGATCATTCCGTCTTCCTAAGAAGAGGTGCCCGTTACGCTTTTCTTTTCAAACTGAATATCACCGATTATAAAGGCTGGGCACGTGGGCTGAAAAAAGCAGGCTATGCTACCGATCCTTCATACGCTAACCGCTTGATTACAATTATCGAAGATTATGACCTGTATAAATATGACCGTAAGGGTGTATATTCGGAACGGAAACTGAAAAAGAATCCTTGGTTGATGAATCCACATCAGGTGTATATTGCTAATGATATCGCTTATGTGGTAGCTCGCAGCGGTGATACCTTTAAAGATTTAGGTAATGAGTTCGGCATTAGTTGGAAGAAACTTGTGACGTACAACGACTTGCAGCGTGATTATACCTTGATGAAAGGAGATATCATCTACTTGAAGAGCAAGAAGAAAAAAGCTTCCAAACCTTATACTGTATATATTGTGAAGGATGGAGATTCCATGCATGGCATCTCTCAAAAATATGGTATTCGTCTTAAAAATCTGTATAAAATGAATCGTAAGGATGGTGAATATGTTCCGGAAATAGGAGACCGTTTGCGTCTGCGATAGAGACTTTCCATTCATATTCTGAACAGTAAATGCGTACAGGGTGTCCGATATCGGACACCCTTTGTTTTTTTGTTACCTTTTATTTATCAATTACTTACGGTTTTGGCATAGATTTGGTATATGAAATGCTAAATTGATGCATGGTAAAATCGCAAACGATCAGATATGGACAGAGAAATTCCTAAAGAAGTACGTCAGAAAGAACGTAACAAGAAGATCATTCGTTATTCATCCATCGGGGTGGCAAGTATTGTTGTCATTGGTGTACTTATATCTGTACTAAGGGCAGGAGTAGAGGCAAAAGATCTTGTCTTTTCCACAGTCGATACAGGAGTTATTGAGGTAAGTGTCAGTGCTTCCGGCAAGGTGGTTCCTGCATTTGAAGAAATTATCAATTCTCCGATCAACAGTCGTATTCTTGAAGTTTATAAAAAAGGAGGAGATAGCGTAGATGTAGGTACTCCGATTCTGAAACTCGACCTTCAGAGTACGGAAACCGAATATAAAAAGTTGCTGGACGAAGAGCAGATGCGTCGGTATAAACTCGATCAGCTTCGTGTCAATAATCAGACGAAGCTTTCCGATATGGCGATGCAGATCAAAGTTTCGGCTATGAAATTAAGCCGGATGAAGGTGGAATTGAGAAATGAACACTATCTGGACAGTCTCGGTGCGGGAACAACGGATAAAGTGCGCCAGGCTGAATTGAGCTATAATGTTGCCCAGTTAGAGTACGAACAACTCCGGCAACAATATAAAAATGAGAAGGAGGTAGCTGCTGCCGAACTGAAAGTACAGGAACTCGATTTTAACATCTTCCGTAAGAGTCTCTCCGAAAAGAAACGTACTTTGGATGACGCGCAAATCCGTTCTCCGCGCAGAGCTATTCTTACCTATATTAATAACCAGATTGGTGCGCAGATTTCCGAAGGCGGACAAGTCGCTATCATTTCCGATTTAAGTCATTTTAAGGTAGAAGGCGAGATTGCTGATACGTATGGCGACCGTGTGGCAGCTGGAGGAAAAGCAATAGTTAAGATAGGAAGTGATAAACTGGAAGGAACGGTCAGTAGTGTAACACCGTTATCCAAGAATGGCGTCATATCATTCACGGTTCAGTTGAAGGAAGATAATCACCGTCGTCTGCGCTCCGGATTGAAGACAGATGTTTATGTGATGAATGCCGTGAAGGAAGATGTGATGCGTGTTGCCAATGGCTCTTTCTATGTGGGGCGTGGTGAATACGAATTGTTTGTCTGCAACTCAGACAATGAACTGGTCAAACGTAAGATACAGTTGGGGGATTCAAACTTTGAATATGTAGAAGTTTTGAGTGGATTGCAACCGGGCGACAAGGTAGTGGTAAGCGATATGAGTGCATATAAGAACAAGAATAAGCTGAAGATTAAATAAATTAAATACTAGAAGTTATGATAACATTGAACTCTCTTTCCAAAATTTACCGTACTGATGAGATTGAAACGGTAGCGTTGGAAAATGTGAATCTGACGGTAGAACGTGGAGAATTCCTAAGTATAATGGGACCTTCCGGGTGCGGAAAATCTACATTGTTGAATATAATGGGATTACTTGACGCACCTACCAAGGGAATAGTGGAAATCAATGGAATACGTACCGAAGGAATGAAAGATAAAGAATTGGCGATTTTCCGTAATAAAACGCTTGGTTTTGTGTTTCAGTCTTTCCATCTGATTAATTCGTTAAGTGTAATGGATAATGTGGAGCTACCTCTACTTTATCGCCGTGTTGGCAGTAGTGAGCGAAAGCGGTTGGCGCAAGAGGTATTGAAAAAAGTAGGGTTAAGCCATCGTATGAGACATTTTCCTACACAACTTTCCGGTGGACAGTGCCAACGTGTAGCTATTGCCCGTGCTATTATCGGTAATCCCGAAATAATCCTTGCCGATGAGCCGACTGGTAACTTGGATTCAAGGATGGGAGCCGAAGTAATGGAACTGCTTCACCGGTTGAATAAAGAAGACGGACGCACCATTGTTATGGTCACCCATAATGAAGAACAGGCGAAGCAGACTTCGCGTACGATCCGTTTCTTTGACGGACGACAGGTGCAATAGGAACCTGCGTTGTATACATAAAACTAAATAGAAAACAGAATAATATCTCTCTAAATTAAAAACCAATATGACAAAGAATATTTTCATCGTTGCGATAGCTGTCCTGTTAAGTGTTGCTTTTTGTTCGCTATCGGCACAAAATGTGAGTAAAGATTATAATGTAGGCAAATTTTCTGCCATCAACCTGCAATCTGTCGGAAATATTATTTTCGCTCAATCGGCAGAATGTACCTGCCGTTTGGAAGGACCTTCCGAATTTGTAGAGAAAACCCGGGTAACGGTGAAGAATGGTACACTGGTTATCGATTATAAAGAGAAGAATGCAAAGAATGTCAAGAATTTGATTTTTTATATAACTGCTCCCGATTTGAGTAAAGTGAAAATCGACGGGGTAGGGAACTTTGATGCAAAGGAAAAATTGAATCTTAAAAATATAGCTTTCGAACTCGACGGAGTGGGAAATTGCAACGTGAAAAATCTTCATTGCGATGAACTGAAACTTGATGTCGACGGAGTAGGCAATATGAAAATGAATGTTGACTGTAGTGTTATCAAGGCTAAAGTGGATGGAGTAGGAAATATCACTTTATCGGGTAAGGCTGATACTGCTTTCTTTAAAAAGGATGGTGTTGGTAAAATCAATCACAAAAACTTGAAATGTAAGGATATAACAAAGAAGGGCTGGAACTTCTAACGTAGAACGTTCTTTGACGAACTACTGTGTAACCTAATCGAAAAAAGAATAAAAAAGATGAGTAAGAAATATACTGAACTTTATACTGATAACGATCATGATAAAACTCTATTTTAAACAAGCATTCCATCTGTTGGGAGAAAATAAACTGCTTTCTTCTATTTCCATTATTGGTACAGCTTTGGCTATTGCTATGATAATGGTGATCGTGATTACTTTACGTGCGACTATTGCTCCCTTTGCGCCGGAAACCCATCGTGACCGGATGCTCATTTTCCGTTTCGCAGGTCTTCAAAATAAGTCTAACGTGAATTGGCAAAGCAATGGCGCTATCGGATACAATACGGCAAAGGCTTGTTTCAAAGCAATGACAATTCCCGAAGCTGTTTCCATAACCAATATCGGGCAGGAAACCATGCTGGCTGCTAAACCGGCAGGTGAGATGGAAAGTTGTAGTGTGTTGCAAACAGACGATGCTTTCTGGAAAATATTTGAATTTAAGTTTCTATCCGGTAAACCGTATGATAATGCTGATTTTGATGCCGGAGCAGACAAAGCGGTGATTTCCGAAGATATGGCTCGCCGCTTGTTCGGAACGTCAGAAGTGGTTGGGAAAACATTCCTTCTGAATCATTCGGCTTATATTGTTTGCGGAGTGGTACGTCCGGTCTCTAAACTGGCGAAGTACGCCTATGCGCAAGTTTGGATTCCTTTGAGTTCTACAAATGCCTTCACAGCCACTTGGGGCGATGACAATATCATGGGTATGACTGCCGTCTATATACTGGCTAAATCGAAAGACGATTTTCCGGCTATTCGGCAGGAAGCGGACCGCTTACGGACTATCTTTATGGCAGGGCATCCCAATTTCGATTTACTCTATCGCGGACAGCCTGATACTTATTTCGTAGCCGCGCAACGCTATTCCTCCAACAATCCTCCGGCTGTGAAAGAAGCAATACGGCAATACATACTGACATTACTTGTCTTGTTGATCGTCCCTGCCGTCAACTTGTCCGGACTTACTTTGTCACGCATGCGTAAGCGTATCTCCGAAATAGGAGTGCGAAAAGCCTTTGGTGCATCCAGACGGGAGCTTATGATGCAGGTACTATCCGAAAATATGCTTTATTCCCTGTTCGGAGGAATTCTCGGACTGGTATTAAGTTATGTTGCCGCTTTCCTTTTGGGAGGAATGCTTTTCTCCGTAGACTTTGTATCCAATGGGGTGGAAGATTTGCGGACCATGTGTGTCGACTTACTGTTCGACCCTACCGTATTCCTGCTGGCATTTTGGGCTTGCTTCCTACTCAATTTGCTAAGTGCCGCCATTCCGGCATGGAGAGTAACCTGCACCAATATTGTGGATGCCATCAACGAAAGATAATTCTTCAACTCATCTAAATTCTAAAGAAAATGCAACTATTAAAACAAATATGGAACGAGCGCTGGTCAAACGGATGGTTATGGTCAGAACTGTTAATTGTTTTTGTGGTCCTGTGGTATGTGGTCGATCGGACGTATGTGACAGCGCGTACTTATTACGAACCGGTAGGATTTGATATTACCGATACGTATTATTTGGAACTAAGCCTGAAAAACGAAAAGAGTAATTCCTATCTTTCGAAAGAGCAAAAGAGTACATCTTTAGGACAAGACATTGTTGAATTGACCAATCGTCTCCGGAGATTGCCGGAAGTGGAGGTCGTTTCAATATCCAGAAATGCGCGTCCCTATATCGGGAATAATTCCGGTAGTATTTTGCGTATCGATACATTGGTTATTCATCCGCTACGGCGTTCGGTAACCCCTGACTTTTTTCAGGTCTTCCGTTACCAAAGTGCTGATGGACGTGGTTATCAGCCGTTGGTACAAGCTTTGAGGAATGGCAATGTGGTTGTTGGTGAAAATTGCTGGTCCAAAGATTATAAAGGCGATCGTACACTGTTGGGTAAAGAAATGGTCGATGTGGATGATTCTACGAGAGTATACAAGATAGGAGGAGTATCGAAGAAAGTGCGTTACAATGACTTCTGGGCTAATTATAGTGACCGGTATGTAGCCATTGCTCTTTCTGAAAAGATAATGGCCAAACTTGATAGTGAACTTTATCCTTCAGATGTAGAAGTTTGCCTGCGTGTGAAACCGGGGACTTCTAAAGACTTTGCGGAACGTTTGATGAAATTGTCTGCCAACCAGTTGAGTGTCGGTAACTTATTCATCCTGAAAGTGCATGATTATGAAGATCTGCGGGATGGCTTCCAGCAAGGGAGTTATAATCAGGTACAGATACATCTTTGGATGATGGGCTTTTTATTGCTCAATATTCTGCTGGGTATTGTCGGCACATTTTGGTTTCGTACGCAGCACCGTCGTGCCGAGTCTGCACTTCGTATAGCAGTCGGGTCCAGCCGGATGCAGCTTTGGCACCGTTTAAATAAAGAAGGATTGCTATTATTGACTCTGGCTGCTTTGCCTGCCGCCGCCATCTGTTATAATATCGGCCATCTGGAGTTGACTGAAGGGTATATGGAGTGGGGAGTAGTGCGTTTTCTTATTACATTTGTCATAACCTACTTCCTGATGTCTTTAATGGTTCTTATTGGTATTTGGTTTCCTGCCCGTCAGGTAATCCGCATACAGCCTGCCGAAGCGCTGCGCGAAGAATAAATGTGCATAATGAAAAAGAAAAATATATTGTTCGCTCTTGCTGCCGTTTGCCTGCCGTTGGCATTGTCGGCGCAGAAGGAAAGGGAAATAACCTTGAATGAAGCTATTGCTATGGCGCGTGCTCAATCTGTTGACGCTGCTGTTGCCTTGAATGAATTGAAAACCGCCTATTGGGAGTTTCGCACCTTTCGTGCCGATCTTCTGCCGGAAGTCAACCTGACCGGAACCCTTCCCAATTATAACAAATCATATAGTTCCTATCAAAATTCGGATGGTTCTTACGGTTTCGTCCGCAATAACACATTGGGGCTTACCGGTGATCTTTCCATTGACCAAAACATCTGGCTTACCGGTGGTAAGCTTTCGCTGACCTCCTCTCTCGACTATATCAAGCAATTGGGAGCCGGAGGAAACCGTCATTTTATGTCGGTTCCTGTCACATTGAAACTTATACAACCCATCTTTGGAGTCAATAATATAAAGTGGAACAGACGTATCGAACCGGTTCTTTATGCCGAAGCAAAAGCTGCTTTTATCACTGCTACCGAAGAAGTGACGATGCGTACCATCACCTATTATTTTAATCTTTTGTTGGCAAAAGAAAATCTTGGTACGGCGAAACAGAATCAGACAAACGCCGACCACCTTTATGAAGTAGCCCTTGCCAAACGCAAAATGGGGCAGATTTCCGAGAATGAACTCTTGCAGTTGAAGCTTTCTGCCTTAAATGCAAAAGCAGCATTGACGGAAACAGAGAGTGATCTTAATGCCAAGATGTTCCAACTTCGTGCCTTTCTGGGAGTAGGGGAGGATGAAGTACTCAGTCCTGTTCTTCCCGAAGCTGTAGAAGGTCCGAGGATGGAGTACAATCAGGTGTTAAATAAAGCACTGGAACGTAATTCATTTGCACAGAATATCCGTCGCCGCCAGTTGGAAGCCGATTATGAAGTAGCTACCGCACGTGGAAATTTGCGTAGTGTCGATTTGTTTGCAAGCGTGGGATATACGGGTGAGAACCGGAATTTTCCAGCCGTTTACAGGAACTTGCAGGATAATCAGATTGTTCAGGTAGGTGTTAAGATTCCGATTCTCGATTGGGGAAAACGCCGTGGGAAAGTCCGGGTAGCCAAGAGTAACCGGGATGTAGTACTTTCAAAAATTCGTCAGGAACAGATAAACTTCAATCAGGATATTTTCCTGTTGGTGGAGCATTTCAATAATCAGGCACAACAATTGGACATAGCCAAAGAAGCCGATGCGATAGCCCAGCAACGATATAAAACAAGTATTGAAACCTTCCTGATAGGTAAAATCAATACCTTGGATTTGAATGATGCGCAGAACTCTAAAGATGCTGCGAGGCAGAAACATATTTCCGAACTTTATTATTATTGGTATTATTATTATCAGATTCGCAGTCTGACGCTATGGGATTTTCGTACCAATACCGAACTTGAAGCTGATTTTGATGAAATCATCCGGCAATAGAAAGGGTAGGAAAAAGCTTTTGATTCTTATGGAGGAACTTGCAGTAAATAGTATTATTTTCTATTCCGTTCTTGCTTTTTACAAATTAATTTCGTATCTTAAGAGTTTTAATCCTTTCGAAGACAGGTGGTCATCTTATAGAGTGACAATAGTCACCTTATAAGATGATATTTATCACTCTATAAGGTGACTATTGTCCCGTTATAACGGGATAATTACTCGACTGCATAAACAATTATAAATTACTGTACTGAAAATCTTTATTTAGTGCAGTGGAAAATCTTAAATACAATAATAAGAAAACAGCTTTATTACGTAACTTGTATTATTGAAGCGTGCATTCCGTGATTTATATATCAATCATTTGGTAGCAAACTATTTATTAGTACCTTTGGAGTGTGAGACAAAGTTGTTAATTGACTGGGCAAAACTCAAATATAACTATGATTCTGATAATTGACGATGACAGCGCAGTGCGTTCTTCGCTTAGCTTCATGTTGAAGCGGGCAGGATATGAAGTACAGACCGTTCCCGGTCCACGGGAAGCTATGGAAGTGGTACGTTCCGTAGCTCCGGATTTAATCCTGATGGATATGAACTTCACTCTTTCTACAACGGGTGAGGAGGGTTTGACCCTACTCAAACAAGTAAAAATATTCCGTCCCGAAACACCGGTGATATTGATGACCGCTTGGGGAAGTATCCAACTAGCCGTGCAAGGAATGCAGGCAGGAGCTTTTGATTTCATTACGAAACCTTGGAATAATGCCGCCTTGTTGCAACGCATCGAAACGGCACTTCAACTTTCGGGCACTCCACAGGAACCAACACAAGAACAGAATGATGCTTTCGACCGCAGTCACATCATCGGGCGTAGCCAGGGATTGACGGACGTGTTGAACACCATTGCCCGTATAGCAAAGACCAATGCTTCTGTCCTGATTACAGGGGAAAGCGGAACAGGCAAAGAATTGATAGCCGAGGCCATTCATATCAACAGTCAGCGAGCCAAACACCCCTTTGTGAAAGTGAATCTTGGCGGTATCTCTCAAAGCCTGTTCGAAAGTGAAATGTTCGGGCACAAGAAAGGGGCTTTTACCGATGCTTCTACAGATCGTATCGGACGTTTCGAAATGGCAAATAAAGGAACGATTTTTCTAGACGAAATAGGTGATCTCGATCCTTCGTGCCAGGTGAAGTTACTGCGTGTATTGCAGGATCAGACATTTGAAGTGCTTGGCGACAGCCGTCCGCGAAAGACAGATATCCGGGTAGTATCAGCCACCAATGCCGATTTGCGCAAGATGGTGGGCGAACGTACGTTTCGTGAAGACCTTTTCTATCGTATCAATCTGATAACAGTGAAACTGCCTGCCCTGCGCGAACGTCGCGAAGATATTCCCTTGCTGGCACGTCATTTTGCTGACCGTCAGGCGGTAACTAACGGATTGCCCCGTACGGAGTTCTCTGCCGATGCCCTGCAATTCTTGAGCCGTTTGCCCTATCCGGGGAATATTCGTGAATTGAAAAACTTGGTGGAACGTACCATTTTGGTAAGTGGTAAACCGCTACTTGATGCTTCCGACTTTGATGCACAGTATATTCGCCACGATGACGTAAGAGTGACCGAAGGCGCAACTCTGGCCGGTATGACTTTGGATGAAATAGAACGCCAAACCATTCTCCAGGCGTTGGACCGTTACAAAGGAAATTTGAGTCAGGTAGCTACAGCATTGGGTATCAGCCGTGCTGCACTCTACCGTCGTCTCGAGAAATATAATATAACAATGTGATAGATTTAGGTACGTACGTGCCTAATCATATAAGATTAATCGTTAGCTATAGATAACGTGCGTATACAAGGATTCTTTTACATACTAGTCTTTCTGCTGCTGGTATTAGGTGGTGTCTTGCTGTTCCTTTCCAGTCAACTGAATACAATCTTTTTCTACATAGGAGAGGGGCTGATACTTTTCATCTTCATTTATCTGATCTTTTTCTATCGTAAGATTGTGAAACCGTTGAATACAATCGGAAGCGGTATGGAGTTGTTGCGTGAGCAGGATTTCAGTAGTCGTCTTAGTCCTGTAGGCCAATATGAGGCCGATCGTGTAGTGAATATCTTCAACCGCATGATGGAACAGCTCAAGAATGAACGTCTCCGCCTGCGTGAACAAAATCATTTTCTCGATTTGCTGATTAAAGCTTCTCCGATGGGGGTAATTATAACTTCCCTTGATGAAGACCTATCAGAATTGAATCCGATGGCGTTGAAGATGCTCGGAGTTCGTTTGGAAGACGTACAAGGCAAGAAGATGAAAGAGATTGATTCTCCGTTAGCGGTGGAATTGGCCAACCTCCCGAAAGGAGAGACGGTGACCGTCCGTCTGAACGACTCGAATATCTACCGGTGTACTCATTCTTCTTTCATTGATCGTGGATTTCAGCATCCCTTCTATTTGGTAGAAACCCTTACCGACGAAGTGATGAAAGCGGAAAAGAAAGCATACGAGAAAGTGATCCGCATGATTGCCCACGAAGTGAATAATACGACTGCCGGCATTACTTCTACACTGGATACGGTAGAACAAGCTCTTTCCAGCGAAGAAGGAATGGAAGACATCTGTAACGTGATGCGCGTATGTACCGACCGTTGCTTCTCGATGAGTCGTTTTATTACCCGTTTTGCCGATGTGGTGAAAATACCCGAACCTACTCTTTCTCCTGTTTGTCTGAACAGTCTGTTGCTCACCTGCACACGCTTCATGGAGGGTATATGTGCCGACCGCCATATCCGGATTCGCATGGAACTAGATGAATCCTTGGCAAAAGTGATGTTGGATGTTGCTTTATTCGAACAAGTGCTTGTCAACATCATAAAAAATGCAGCCGAAAGCATTGAAACGGATGGTGAAATCGTCCTCCGCACCCTTTCGCCCGCCGCTATCGAAATAATGGACAACGGCAAAGGCATCGACAAAGAAACGCAGGCAAAACTGTTCAGCCCTTTCTTTTCGACTAAGCCCGACGGACAAGGCATTGGACTTGTCTTTATCCGCGAAGTGCTGATGCGTCACGGATGTACATTCTCCCTCCGTACATACATCGATGGATGGACCAAATTTCGGATTATTTTTCCTTGATGGCACTTCAAAGTGTTAAATAGCCTCAAAAAGAAGTTGTAATATGTCCACATTTGTGGTAATAAGATTTATTTTGCATAAAAAATTACGAATGGGAAAAGAAACATCAAACAGGATACAGACTTCATTGCTCAATGCAATGGAGAAGAAAGTATTGATTTGGATGGCAGAAAGACAGCCGTTGTGGATGACTTCGGATATGTTGACATACATTGGATTGTTAGGTGCCGTTATTTGTGGGCTGGGTTTCGCTTTGGCTCATATAGATAAAAATTATTTATGGATTTCATCATTGGGGCTGGTTATCAATTGGTATGGCGACAGC
>ERZ777011.2139-NODE-2139-length-17076-cov-3.644615_pt1 | contig 17076 bp, 11 predicted proteins | sample MGYA00374964_ERZ777011 | MGnify/ENA primary metagenome ERZ777011 (study PRJEB29310, sample SAMD00008975) | mouse gut metagenome | study: EMG produced TPA metagenomics assembly of the Metagenome analysis of fecal microbiota from mouse which was promoted...
GTTTTGCATTCATTATAGCACAATGTACAGTTTTTTTATACACCGGCAGCTTCCATAATAAACTTGTAAAAATCTCGTACAAAGGTTAAATTTTTTGTTCCAAAGCTGTACAAGTATGATATAATTTAGATAATATTGACGCAAAAATGATGACAGAATCATTTTATGAGCATTATGCCCATAATACAGGCATTTTCATTTGATATCTTATTTCGAAAAAAGGAGCAGCATATGTTTACACAGAAGGAAAAGCAGACTGAAGTTCAAGATGACAAAGTACAAAAGAAAAAAAGAAGAAACACCGCACATTTTCTGATTGGAAGTTTTATCTTTCTTCTGTTGATCAGTTTAGGATCTTTTATATGCCTGGCTCGTTATATGGATAAAGCCAGCGAAGAAGCGATCAATACGATGGGCGATTTATATATGACCGGCATAAGCGATCATCTGACCTCCCATTTCAAGACCCTGATCGACCTGAAATTAGAACAGATCAACACCACCATAGAAGTTGTCTCTGCCGATACAGAGAATATCGATGAATTATACCAGGAATTAGCCTACCGCATCAATGTCAGAAATTTCAGCCATCTGGCACTGTATTCCGAGGATGATGTTCTGGAAATGCTGGACGGAAATCAGCTTCAGCTGGCCGATCCCGAACCATTCTATGAATCGCTTCGACATCATGAAAAGAAAGTTGCCGTAGGCCACGATACTGCGGGCAGCGAAGTTGTGATATTCGGTGTCAATGCAGTTTATCCTATGCGAAACGGTAAAAAGAGCAAAGCGGTCGTTGCTGCCGTTCCGATTGATTATATCAGTACAATGCTTTCAACGGAAGAGACAGACTCTCTGATCTATTCCCATATTATCCGTAAAGACGGAAGTTTCATCGTGAGTGAAATGAGCGATAAATATACAGATTATTTCACCAGTCTGTATGAACGGTATTCGAATGGCGATCCTGCCAAGATCACCGCTTATGTTCAGGAATTATCCGCCGCAATGGAAAACAAAGAGAATTATTCCGCGACACTGAGCTTTGACAACAATCGCCAGCAGATCTATTGCACGCAGCTGCCCAACTCCGAATGGAATCTGGTCACAACACTGCCTTCCGGTATGTTAAACCAGACCGTAGATTCTTTGAATCAAAGCCGGACATCTGCTACAATGCTTGTATGCATTATTATCTTTGCCATACTGCTGATCATATTCTACATTTATTTCCGGATGACCAGGCAGCAGCTTATCGATTTGGCGCAGGCACGTGAAGAGGCTTTAGCGGCAACGAAGGCCAAGAGTTCTTTCCTGTCAAATATGAGCCACGACATCCGTACTCCCATGAATGCGATCGTAGGTATGACGGCAATCGCCACAACCCACATCGATGACAAGGAGCAGGTACAGAACTGTCTCAAGAAGATCGCGCTTTCCGGCAAACATCTGCTCGGGCTGATCAACGATGTACTGGATATGTCTAAGATCGAGAGCGGCAAGATGACGCTGACCGCAGAACGGATTTCCCTGCGCGAAGTAATCGAGAGCGTCGTCGGCATTGTACAGACGCAGGCAAAAGGTAAGAATCAGAATTTTAATGTACATATCGACAACATTATCGCGGAGGACGTGTACTGCGACAGCGTCCGCTTAAATCAGGTATTACTGAACCTGCTTTCCAATGCGGTCAAATACACGCCGGCAGACGGAACCATACAGTTATCCCTCTCGCAGGAGAATGTTTCTTCTCCCAAGGGCAGTTCATTTGTCCGGACGCATATCGTCGTGAAAGATAACGGAATCGGAATGACCCACGAATTTATGGAGCATGTTTTTGATTCCTACTCCAGAGCCGACAGCACATGCGTACACAAAACAGAAGGTGCCGGGCTCGGTATGGCTATTACCAAATATATTGTGGATGCCATGGAAGGCTCCATCACCGTGGACAGCGAACTGCATAAAGGAACCGCATTCCACGTTATCCTGGATCTGGAAAAAGCAGATATACCGGAGTATGATATGGTTCTTCCGGCATGGAAGATGCTGGTCATAGATGATGACGAAATACTGTGCCGCACGGCCGTAGAAGCACTGAAATCAATTGGCATACAGGCTGACTGGACACTGAGCGGCGAGAAGGCTATCACACTGGTGCGTAAATCTCATCAGACCCACGATGATTACCAGATCATTCTTCTGGACTGGAAGCTCCCGGGCATGGACGGATTATCCGTTGCCCGAAAGATTCGTGAGATCATCGGCGACGATATGCCGATTATTCTGATCTCCGCATATGACTGGGGCGAATTGGAACCGGAGGCCAAAGAAGCCGGTATTAACGGATTTATCGCCAAGCCGCTGTTTAAGTCTACTCTGTTTTACGGACTAAAGAAATACATGGGCGTAGATGACCAGCCTGATCATACAGACAACAATACGGAGCTTGCCGGAAAACACATTCTGGTTGCCGAAGATAATGATTTAAACTGGGAAATTCTCAAGGAATTGCTGTTTGACCTTGGTCTTGAATTAGATTGGGCGGAAAACGGACAGATCTGTCTGGAGAAGTTCCAATCGTCCGAAGAAGGCTTCTATGACGCGGTCCTGATGGATGTCCGTATGCCGGTCATGGGCGGTTATGAATGTACGAAGAGCATCCGTTCCCTGAATCGTCCGGATGCGCAGACCATTCCGATCATAGCCATGACGGCAGATGCCTTTTCCGAGGATATCAGGAAATGTCTGGACAGCGGCATGAACGCACATACCGCCAAACCGATCAACCTGGAGGAACTGATCTCTCTGCTTAAGAAATATATTCTGGGCCAAAAGTAAATTCGCTTCACGAACTCGAATACAAACGAAATTATATCTGAAAAGGCAGCGGTGCGAACCGCTGCCTTCTATTGTCCTATCTTCTGATCGGGCTCTCCCGATAAATAATATCCTCTCTGCCCGGTCCGTTAGAAACCATCGTAATCGGATATCCGATCTGCTCCTCTATAAACTCCACATACTTGCGGCAGTTCTCCGGAAGCTCTTCATAATTCCGAATGCCTCTGATATCACATTTCCAGCCCGGCAGTATCTTAAGCACCGGTTTGGCTTTCTCCAGTTTACAGGTGACAGGAAACTCCGTTGTCACCTCGCCATCCACTTCGTACCCGACGCAAACGGGAATCTCATCCAGATATCCCAGCACATCCAGTACCGTAAATGCCACATCTGTGGTGCCCTGCAGTCTGCAGCCATACCTGGATGCCACACAGTCAAACCATCCCATACGGCGCGGACGCCCTGTAGTTGCGCCAAACTCACCGCCGTCACCGCCTCTGCGGCGAAGTTCATCCGCCTCTGCACCGAAAATCTCTGATACGAAAGCGCCCGCTCCCACCGCCGAGGAATATGCCTTACATACCGTAATGATTTCCCTGATCTCATGGGGCGGCAGTCCTGCACCGATGGCACCGAAAGCCGCCAGCGTGGAAGATGAAGTTACCATCGGATAGATACCATGGTCCGGGTCCTTTAGCGTGCCAAGCTGCCCTTCCAGAAGTATGGTCTTTCCTTCCTTCAGCGCACGATCCAGATATGCGGATACATCGCACACATATGGCGCTATCATTTCCCGGTATCCCTGCAATGTATGCAAAAGTTCAGCCGGATCGATCAAAGGCTTATGGTATAGATGCTCCAGAATCACATTTTTAGTCTCGCAGACGCGCGCTGTCTTTTCCCGCAACAGTTCCTCGTCAAACAGCTCGCTCACCTGAAAACCGATTTTCGCATATTTATCTGAATAAAAGGGTGCAATTCCCGATTTGGTAGACCCGAATGATTTACCGCCCAGCCGTTCCTCCTCGTATTGATCAAACAGAATATGATACGGCATCACCATCTGGCACCTGTCGGATACCAGAATATTCGGCATAGGTACGCCCCTGTCCGTAATGGACTTGATCTCGCCCGTTAAAATCGGAATATTCAGCGCCACGCCATTGCCGATCACGCTCGTTGTATGTCCATAGAAGACGCCTGACGGAAGTGTATGCAGTGCAAACTTGCCATAATTATTGACGATTGTATGTCCCGCGTTGGCTCCTCCCTGAAAACGTACGATAATATCCGCTTTCTCCGCCAGCATATCCGTAATTTTGCCTTTGCCTTCATCTCCCCAGTTAGCACCTACTACTGCTTTTACCATGCTGCTTCCTCCTTTTTGCGCTCACAGGCTTATCCTGCACATTTTTCAGTTTACCCGGAATAATGCCTTTGCTGCGCATTTACTGTTACATGCGTTGTAACAGGTTATTTCATATTGAAACAACCGTTTCCTATTGAGTCATTATACAGTATGGTTAATTATAAGTAAAATCAATATTTATTATACATATTATAACATATTATTATATTTTAGTTCTATGAATAAGCCTTCCCTGACATTTGCTCCACTCTGGCGGTTCAGGGAGCCTGCATGAAATATACTCACCGCTTCGTAATGACAGCCACCATACATGGCATCCTTCCGTCTATCACGTAATACTCTGCGTCTCCATATCCCGCATTTTTAAAAAAAGTCTGATAGGAGCGCCGGTCAAACTGCCTTTTAAAATCTAATCCCAGCACCTCCAGGAAACGTACTGTCCGTTTATTTACGCTGTCCGACGCATTGATATAGGTTGGAATAATTATTTTGCCGCCGGGTCTGCAGACTCTTTCCAATTCCCTTAATGCTGCATACGGGTCTTCCAGCAAATGAATCACATTGCCGGCTATCACCTTATCAAACCTGTTATCATGGTATTTTAACTTTGTGATATCTGCATATCTGATCTTTACGTTGCTGTATTTCCGGCATTTTCTGGCTGTCTGCCTTAGCATCTTTACCGACAAATCCGTCGCCACCAGCTGCCTGCATTCAGGCGCAATCTTTCTGGTGATCGCGCCCGTTCCACAGGCACACTCCAATACGGTATCGTTTCGTTCGATTTCCCCGGCAGTTTTCTCGCCGAGTTTACGATAAACTTTCCCGTTATATACTGTTTCAGCCAGATCATAGACACCGGATACTTTATCCCAGAACATTGTTCTTCCTCCTCATTGATCCGCTCTGCCCGCACCCGAATGCAGCCGGAACTTCGAAACATTCTTAAACCGCATTACCGCTGCCATGAGATTACTTAATGTTTGCCTCACGGTACCGAAGCGCCCGCGTCGCATTGAGCACGGCGATAATCATCACACCCACATCCGCAAAAATCGCCCACCACATATTCAGTGTTCCCATGGCGCCAAGCGCCAGACAGATAAATTTCACTGCCAGTGCGAACACAATATTCTGATGCACAATGCCGAGCGTCTTGCGGGAAATACCGATTGCCGTCGCGATCTTCTCCGGGTTATCGTCCATAAGCACGATATCCGCCGCCTCGATCGCCGCATCCGCACCCAGCGCACCCATGGCGATCCCGAGATCCACTCTGGAAAGTACCGGCGCATCATTGATGCCGTCCCCCACAAAAGCAAGCTTCTCCTTCTTCCCTTTCGCTTCCAGCAGTTTTTCCACTTCCGTCACCTTATCCGCCGGAAGCAATTCACTTTTCACCACATCCACACCAAGTTCTGCCGCCACCGCGTCCGCCACATTTTTAGCATCTCCGGTTAACATAACTACTTGTTTCACACCTGCTGCCTTCGCTTTCGCGACGGCTGCTTTTGCATTGGGTTTCACGACATCAGAAATCACAATATAGCCTGCGTACCTCCCGTCCACTGCCAGATGTACTTCCGTGCCGATTTCCTGCGGCCTCTGATAAGCGATCTGCATCTGCTTCATCAGCTTCACATTGCCGGCCGCGACTTTCCTGCCGTCTATGAGCGCTGTCACACCATGTCCGCTGATCTCCTGCACCTCGCTGATGACAGACGCATCAATTTCCTTTCCGTAAGCCTCTTTCAGACTCTTACTGATCGGATGTGTGGAATAATGCTCCGCATATGCCGCCAGTTCCAGCAGTTCCTCTCTTGTCATTCCATCCGCCGGTTCTATCCGGGACACTTCAAACACGCCTTTCGTCAAAGTTCCTGTTTTATCGCACACCACATACGCAGTCCTGGAAAGCGCCTCTAAATAATTAGAGCCCTTGACAAGAATCCCCTTGGCGGAAGCGCCGCCGATGCCTCCGAAGAAACTGAGCGGGATCGATATGACCAGCGCGCATGGACAACTGATGACAAGCGTGGTGAGCGCTCTGATCAGCCACTGCGACCAGCCTGCCGGATTGCCCAGCAGAATATTGATCAGCGGCGGCAGAAGCGCCAGTGCCAGCGCACCGATACAGACGGCAGGCGTATAATATCTCGCAAATCTGGTGATAAAATTCTCGGACCTGGACTTTTTCATACTCGAATTCTCCACCAGATCCAGAATCTTAGATACGGTGGACTCTCCGAACTCCCTCGTCGTCCGTATGCGGAGCACGCCGGACATATTGACACAGCCGCTGATTACTTCATCCCCCGCGGCCGCCTCTCTCGGAAGACTTTCTCCCGTCAGGGCACTCGTATTCAGAGAGGAAACACCCTCTGTAACAACACCGTCAATCGGAATCTTTTCACCCGGCTGTACCACGATAACCGTTCCCACGGCAACCTCATCCGGATCAACCTGTACGAGTTCCCCGTCCTGTTCCACATTGGCATAATCGGGACGGATATCCATCAGTGCCGTGATATTCTTACGGCTCTTTCCTACCGCATAACTCTGGAAAAGTTCTCCGATCTGGTAGAACAGCATAACGGCGGTTCCCTCAAGATATTCTCCCAAAACGATGGCGCCTATGGTCGCAACCGCCATCAGAAAATTCTCATCAAACACTTCACCGTGCACAATTCCTAATATTGCTTTCTTTAAAATGTCATATCCGATGATCAGATACGGCACCATATAAAGCGCCAGTCTGACATACGGATTTTTTACCGGTATAAACTGTAATCCGATTACCAGCACTGCAGATATAATGATTCGTATCAACACTTTTTTTTGCTTTCTTGTCATAATATTTCTATCTCCTGTTCACACCTGATAGCAGACCGGAATATTGAGATTCTATGTTTTTACCGCTTCTGTTATCGCATTTTTCTTTTATATGAACATTTGATCATATATTGTTATATTTGTCAAGCGGCATTTTACAATTTTCCAAAATAGATTCGAATGTCAAAATCGGCACAACCGCCTGTCTGTGCGGTCATGCCGATATATTTAGACCTTATGCGGGAATCCGAAGCATCTGCCCGATCCGCAGACTGTCGCTTGTAAGTCCGTTCAGCCGCTTAATCGCATCCACCGTCGTGCCGAACCGGTTCGCCAGCAGCCACAGCGTATCGCCTGAACGCACAGTATAGTTAAAATACGGTGCAGACTGCCCTGACGGAATCTGCAGCACCTGCCCGATCTGCAGGTTGTCGCTTGTAAGTCCGTTCAGCCGCTTGATCGCGTCCACCGTCGTGCCAAACCGGTTCGCCAGCAGCCACAACGTGTCTCCGGATCGCACAGTATAGGCAAAAGATCCGCCTGTGTCCGGCCCCGGACCGGGTGCAGGTCCCGGAGAAGGCACATTCTCACCGATTCCCTGATACGTCCTGTACAGCGCATTCCACGTGGAAGGTCCCACAATACCGTCCGCCACCAGCCCCATTCTCCGCTGGAAAGCAGTCACCGCCTGCTTCGTACCGCTGCCGAAGATCCCATCCTGCATCACGGCAGGTATATCCGGATAATATTCGGAAATAAGACTTAACAGATACTGCAGTGTGATTACGTCCTGCCCTCTTGACCCCTCCCGCAGCACAGCGGCAGGCGGAACTGTTCCGATTCCGAGATTCGTTCCCTCACTGTTGAGTTCCGCCAGTCTGGTGACTGCGGTATACAGGCTGGATATCTTATACCATGTCGATTTTCCGACGATTCCGTCAGGCGTAAGCCCGAAAACATTCTGGAACTTCACGACCGCCGCCCGCGTGCTGTCCCCGAATGTTCCTTCCGGGTCCGTGATGGAAGGTATTGCCGGATAATTCCGCCTGATCCGTTTTAAATAATTCTGAATCGTCTGTACGTCTAATCCCGTGCTCCCTGCCCTGAGCGGTGTTCCCGGATAAGAAGTCAGCATATTCGTTACAATATTGGTCTCTGCAATCTCCACATCATCAGGATAATAATATCGCAATATTCTAATCGGAGTATATCCCTGATTTGCAAGCGTAACCGTCCCCCACTGTGACATCCCGCTGCAGGTAGACGTAGTTCCGTTGCAGAAAGAGGTAAAATAGGGCGCTTCCTGCCCCTGTCGCCGGACATATTCATTGAAGATCTGATCGACGATCCTGCTGATGGATTCATAGACCGGTCTCCCGTATACAAAATACTGGTCGTAGGCAGTACTGTTGGTGATATCAAAATTGTATCCCTTCGCCCGATACCACTCCGTGTATACCCTGTTCAACGCAAAGGTAATAATGGCATAAATATTTGCCCGAAGCGCGCTTTCCGGCCATGTAGGATAGATCTCACTGCTGGCGACATTCTTGACATAATCCGGGAAAGACACCTGCACATTCGAAGCAGCCGCAGACGGCGCACCCAGATGAACCGTGATCGGATTCGGGATGGCAACCTGCCGCAGCACCTGCGCAGACTCTTCGCTCCGGGCACCGCCCTCCGGTTCACGCTCCCCTTCCATGGCAACCGCCGGCGCTCCCACCGTGATCTCTGTCTGTGTCACGTCCCGCTGCTGTCCCTGCATCGGAATAAGGACAAGCGGAAGAACTGCCGACTCACCGTCGAAAATCGGAATGTCAGAGACATATACCGGGTTAAATCCTTCCGCCTGCGCAAGCACATTATAAGTTACATAGGGCGTGCCTGTAAAATTCTCGTCCTGCGAGTACCTCTTGTCCACTGTCTCCAGCGCCACTCTTCTCGTCTCGCCATTCTCATCCGTCGTCAACTCATAGACGCGATTCTGCTCGTCGTCCAATACAGTGACCTGTACGCCTCGCAGGGGCAGCGCGTCGTGCGCAGTCCTCGCCTGCATGGTCAGATAACCGATCGCCATAATCTTATTCTCCTTTACAGCATATTTTCAAAGAATCCATATGCTATAGAGTATGAAATAATCCGGTCATGGTTACTGAAATGCCGCTGCGGTCGCATACTTCACGACCACAGCGGCACCCGACAACTCCATGTCTTATTACTGTACCACGCCATTACCGGCTCTTGTCCATACAATATTCTGGCTGATCATCTGGTCGATATCCATACCGATAATCTCCGACGCTCTTGCTTTCGCCACACCCGCATTGGCCGTTCCCAGATTCTTATAAATGTGATATGCCGGTTTCCTGTTTCCGTTTAAGTCGTACAATCCAAGCGCCAGATGGCTCTCCATCTCATGCGCATCATCAGTCTGTCTGAACAGCATAAACGCATCCACATCCGGCAGGGAAGCCGCTTTCAGGTAACCGTAAGCCACAGATGCTTCCTGTTTCTCATCGCCGAAGCTTGATGTAAATCCGATCTCCGCCAGAGAGATGCTTCTGACCTGTCCGCTCGGGCTCAAGAACTGCGGCTGGTGCATATAATTGATCAGAATATCGATATTCTGCATCGTGATATACGGTGTGGAAAGATTCTGCTTCACCCATACTGCCGGTCCGTTCCACGCATACGGATCATACAACGGTGAATTGTAAGGATGGTAGGAAAGACTCCAGTCGATATTGCCCTCCCGGTTCATATAATAATTAAACTGATCCAGATAGTCTTTTGCCAGAAAGCTGCCGGGATTGGACTTCCGCCCCCATTCCTGATCAATAGAGTTGTATACTCTCACATTGGCATTCTGGCTCTTTAACTCATTGTAGAAGATACGGAATGCCTTCACATAGATATTCACATTATAATCAAGCGACGTGGAACTGCTGTACCACCATGAAGTGCGCGCATTTACCTCGTTGCCCAGAATCCAGTTATCGATCTGTCCGCAGCCTGTCTGTCCCGAATAACGCTGCCCCAGAAATGCACTGACAGCCTTGAAGTGATTGACACCCGCTGCGTCCGCCACATTCAGCGCATATCCCGGACAGTCACCGCCTACCGCCGTAGGATGTATAAGATCCTGCGTATACGGGCTTCTGCCCCCGTTGAGCAGCACCATGGTCACCTGTATCCCGTAACTGTTAAAGCTCTTGATCATAGAATCAAAATGCGATACCATACCGTTGTTGAAATACCATGTCTGTCCGTTATAATCAAAAGGAATGGCGCCCGGCACGGATGCATCCACACAGATATCGTCCACATACATATTATATACGATCTGCTGAATGCCAAGTTCCTGCAGTTCTTCTTTCGAAGACTTGGCGAGATCAGGAAGTATCCCCTTGATCCCTCTGTCATTACGGGGGGATGTATGCGCCGCAATCGCTTCCGGATTGGTGATATAATGCTCATCGCTGACCTGCACCATCTGTCCGCCCCGTTTTACCGCAACCAAGAATTTGCGGCTCAGGTTGGATTCCCCCGTATTATAGCTTAAAGGAAACGCAGCCGTAACGGATGCACCCGCATCAACCGTCGCCACCACCTTACCGGTGGGACCGTCCTGATATACTTCATCCGCATAAATATAGTATTTACCGTCATCGCCGGACGGAACGCTTCCGGCATTAAGCTGGCATACCACGTCCCCGCCCGCGATCGTACAGGAACTGATCGCGACCGGACGCCCCGCTGCCTGCGCATCTAGTGTGTTCTCTTTCCCGAACAATACGCCACCCATAATCAGCATAAAAGCAAATACGGCTGAAATAAATGTCTTCTTTTCCCTACATACGCGCCGGCATCCTTTTCCACCACTTCCGATATCGTGTTGGCTGCTTCTACCTCTTTTGTCTCTTCTCATATCTCTCTACCACCATTCCGAAGCATCTTTGCGCTCTTATATGAAGGCTGGAAATCTTTACATCGCTTATATCCGCCTTTCATACCTCTTACGCCATGCTTCTGTTCTGTGATTCATTATATCTGTAAATATATGGATTGACAAGGATAAAAGTTATCAACCGGCTAATCCTGTTGATCTGTATATAAGAATCCCATTTTCATTTTGCACCGCTCTTCATAAAAACTGCCAAAACCGTTTTAAGCAGTATCTTCACATCCAGCATAAAAGACCAGTTATCTATATACTCTACATCAAGACGGACAATCTCTTCAAAGTCTGTTATATCACTTCTTCCGCTTACCTGCCACATACCGGTAAGCCCCGGCCGGAAACTTAAACGTTTCTTATGATATGGGCTATAAAGAGCAAACTCATCCAACGTCGGAGGTCTTGTCCCTACTAGAGACATATCACCTTTTAAGATATTTATAAACTGCGGAAATTCATCCAGACTTGTCCTTCTCATAAAACGCCCGATTTTGGTCACTCTCGGGTCGTTTTCAATCTTAAACATTAGACCATTCATTTCATTCTGCGCCATTAACTCGCTTTTGCGCTCCTCTGCATCTACATACATAGAACGGAATTTATACATTTTAAAAATCCGTCCATTACGCCCTACTCTTTTTTGTGCAAAGAAAATCGGTCCAGGAGATTCTAATTTGATGATGGGTGACATGATGATCGTGAGCAATAAAAGAGCAATACAACCAACTGCTGCCCCTAATAAATCCAGCAGTCTTTTTAACATAAGCTGACCTGTCGGAGCTACCTTATTAGCATATGTCACTGTATAAAACCGGCCAAATTTTTGAAGTTCCTTATTCCCAGCGCTCAGAAGTTCCGGCACAGCAATATGAAAGTGAACGGTTATTCCCATCTCCGCAAGTATTTCCATCTGTGCAGTGGTCTTATGCTGCAGTTGCGCCGAAACGGCTATGATGACTTCATCCAGAGACGCGCCCTTGCAATAATTTATCAGATTATCTCTATCCGACACGACCCGTATTCCTTCCACTTCTTCCGGAATGTCCATGCCGTCAATGACTACCGCTCCCGTAAACTCATAACTGAAATCCTTCATTGCCTTCAAATCCTGAATCAAAGTTCTTATATTAGCTTCATCCGCTACCACCAGCAGCTTTCTGGTCTCCCCGAAATGTTGATAAAGAAAGGGCAGCGTTTTCTTCCAAAACTGATGCAGCACAAGCATAAAGAAACAATCAAGTATAATAAAGAAAAAAAACATTAAGCGGGAGTACGCATCCAACAGATTAAAGAAATACAGTATTACCGCCATACCTGCAAACATAATGATATTATTCTTAATAATATGTATCAATTCATGCAGCGGTCCCCTCAGGAAAATATTGCGGTTCGTGTTTCTAAACAGATTCATAGCAAGGAATACTGTCAGACAACTTCCAAGAAGCATGCCAAAATCCATTCTCATGTTATCACTCTCAAACAATCTTCCGTTTCTTATATAGTTCGCAAGCATTAGGCTGACTGTAATACAGACACAATCCAGAATCAGGATCGCCAGACTTTGCAGCCTTGATTTTTTGTGGTACATGACCGGTCTCCTTTTTGGTAACAATCTTCCGACTCATCTTTTACGATGTAAATTCCAAATACAATTCATACAGACTCCAAGTATAATTATCATAAATATATACGGCACAACTCACTCATGTATGGTGTCTAAAAAGAACATGCTGAGAACCTTCATATGTAATAAAAGAATCGTGTCCATTTTCATAACTTTACTTTTTTACGGGTCATTGCCATCCACACTTGTGCTGCAATAATTGTCAATACAAATCCCAGTGAAAGTTTAATCCATTTACCATACTCAAAAAGGAAATCTAAACCAAACAACAAGTTACATGCCACCTCTATATAGCGAAACACAACACTATGAATTAAAAAAGTAACTGATGATATATTGCCAATATATACTGTCATCCGGTTTACTAAATACTCTGATATGTACCCTCTTTCAGTTTTTGCAAATAACCAAACGATCATGCAGGAACTAATGGTAAATACAATTGTATATGCCCACCACAATTCCGAATATGCATTTACAGGCGGTTTGACACCATATTCTGTTCTAAATCTTGCATTAATAGAGCATATATTAGCAACGATTATTAATAAAATCGCAAGCAGCTCCAAAAGGGTGGTCTCCTTTTTTGTAAGCTTTCTGGATCCATTAACCGCAAAACAATATCCCAAATTACAGCCTATAGCAAAATCAATTGCCCGCACCGGCGGAAAATAGTACACAAACCAGCTCGTAAGATCTTGTCGTATCCAGGTAGATTCCATATGGCTAAATATCTGTATATGTGAACCTATACCCCCGGCTGCAATTTGAATTAGAAAAAGAAACAGCAGCATCCGTTTCGCTTTTTAACGCTATACTTTCTTTCCATACCTCTTAATATGTATGGGAACAGAAAATATAGAAACATCGTTACACATAAATACCATGAAACCCCATTAATATCACATTGTATTGGAGTCCAGCTTTGCAGCAGTAACAGGTTTAGGAATATCCTGACACTTACCTGTGAGATTGGTATAGTACCCTCACCTATAAACATAAAAATACTCATAGCGAGCATTGTTACAATATGCAGAGGATATAAATGCTTCATTTTATTCCACGCAAAGGAGATATTTTTTGTAAATGAGACTGACTCAATCCGCTTCTTACCATAATAATTATATGTCATCAAAAACCCTGATAAAATAAAGAAAACAGAGACACCCCATGCCCCCAGCTTAAGAAACATAATATCTGTATGTGTTAAAAAGACACCCATAAATGCCCATGCACGCAATGCCTGAAGCGAATCTATACTTTTCGTTTTTCTCAATGTCATCATTTATCCTTTTTCAATCATTTATTTCCCTTGCAGTGTACCTTTTTATTTACATTCTTTTTTCCAAATGCAAGTCTGCCTCTTGAGTCAATGTAACATTTTTAAATTTCAAGCTCCATTTAATATAGGTATATATTTTTTTATCAATATAGATGTAACAATACAAATTGCCATAGTACCTATACAAACCGGAAATGCAAACAACGAGTTGGAATATCCAAGTTTACGTACTAAATTCGTTAGCCCATTAACAATAGGCTTATGTATAACAAAAATAAGAAAAGTATTTTGCCCAATCCAAAGCAATAAATCTTTTATCATTTTAACAGGAATTTTCAGGGCAAAAACAGCAATACATATAAGAACTATGGTTCCACTTACAGCATCTATAAAAAACAATATTAAATTACCATAATTACTGCTTGCCATATCAATATTGCTGGTGGTAATTCCTGCCAGATTATATTTGAACGTAATTAAGACAGCCACTGTACTTAACAATAGTAAAATAGCATAAAATGCACTTTTTCCTTCATTTAAAACAGCACTTGTCTTAATAATCTTTTTTAGGATATGTCCGAAAACAATAAATGAAAATGCCATAAGAGAAACGTCAAAACTAAATGGATAACCTCTTCCCAATTTCGGCATGAAAGCAGACACACATGCCGCTCCTGCCGCTATTACAACCATACTAACGTCTGGCAACAATTTCTTAATTGACTTTTCTTTTTCCTTTCCTTTATTTACTACTTTTATTATCCCTTCAAATATAATTACAGCACAAAACATACATGGAAGAAACCATAACGAAGAAAGACTGCCCGCATTATAAAAGCACTTCTGACTTCCATATAAAATATATACAACATTTTTTATATTTAACTGCGCATAAATAATCCCCCAAAAAAAGCACGGAACTATCAATCGCAAAATCTTCTTACTTACAAATTTCTTTGTTAAAAAATTATTTTCCAAGTGCGCTTCATAATCATAAGATAATCCGTAAGCAATAAAAAAAACCGGCATATGAAATGAATATATCAGTTGTCTCAAAAATGTACACGTCAATCCGCAATGCCCAACAACTACGCAAAAAATAGCTAATGCTTTCATAATATCTATATAGTCAGATCTTTTATTTACATCATACAACATGTCTTTAATATGCCTTTCGTCACTTCCATGAACATTCGCTTTCTGGTTTCTATGGTTCCACCGGCAATATGCGGCGTAAAAATAATATTACGATTATTATTTTTTCCCGCATATTTTGGAATAACATCTATATCAAGACAAATATAAAAGTTAGGATTCAACTCCCCTTTTCTCAATAATGCTTCAATATCAACCACCTGCGGTCTTGAAATAGAAATAAAAATACAATTTTCTTTCATAACCGCTACTAATTTATCACTAATCAAGTTTGTCGTAGAACTGTCAAATGCTACATTTACTGAAATAATATCTGACATCTTAATCAATTCAGGCAACGCGACAAACTCAACATTAAATCTTTCCATCAGATCCATGTGCCGTGACGGATGTTTCGTATGACAGAGAATCTTTGTCCCGAAAGGCTTAAGCATATCCATGACCATTATTGAAATATGTCCAGCTCCTATAAGGCCAACCGTTGTTCCATACAAGTCTTCCGGTTTTCTTATTAGTTTCTTGTTATCTGCCCCCACATAGTATAAGTCATTTCCTTCTAAAAGCCGCTTTCGGAACATCAGCATAACTCCCAGAACATATTCCGCCACCGACCGGGCATTCGCAGTTGGTGTATTTACCACGGTAAGCAAGTGTTTTTTATTATCAGGCACCTTAATATGATCTATCCCGACTGATGCGCTGCCTATAATACGACAAGTCGTAATATTTTCCCACATTTCCTCATCAATTTTTTGTCCGGTACCTATGATCGCAATATCAAATTGCTCCAATATACGCTTCATTTCACATCTGTTCGGACGTGCCTGACCTTTTTTATGAACCGTGACGGATATCCCGGCATTCTCCAGTTCTCTTACACTATCGGGCAAAAAATCATCAAAAACTATATATGCTTTCATATTGTTCTCCTACATGGATGAATACCATTTTTCTAAAAAAGATTTCAAATAATCTTCTGCAAATCCCCCGTCATATGCTGCCTTCTTGTCATGCGGAAGATTTTTAAGCAATTCAATGAGCATATCTGTTGTAACCCGTCTATCTCTGGTAAAAGATTTAATATAACTTGGTGTACATTCAAAAAGAGAAGATAAATAATAATCCAAGCAATATCCCCATGGGTTTTCTTTAATCACATTTGAAAAGTACTCTGCCATCTCATCATAAATACCGACAATATCATAATGATTTCCCTCTGCGGTCAAAATTGGCATAATCAATTCTGTGCATAGATTACCTGCCCCCTTACCCATTCCCATAATACTGGAATCAACCATCAATTCATGTTCTGCCGGAAACTGTACAAACGCACAGGCATTGGAAAATGCCATCTGACGGTTATTATGCGCATGAAAACCAATTTTCATATTCTTTGAGACATACTGATCCGCAATTTCTAATCTATGTAAAAGCATCATATTATCCATCTGCCCAAAACTGTCTACAATATAAAATGCCTTTGCTTCAGAAAGTTCATCATTACAACAGGTAATTAATTTCCGAAATTCTTCATCTGTATATCGCACGGACACCATAGGCTGAATATAAAGCCCATATCCTTTTTCAATAATAATCTTTCCACACTCAATTGCGTCCTTCCAATTCTCCTTATGAAAAGCCAGACGTATTCCGTCAATCCCACCGCCGTCTGCTGGTTGTAACTTTTTAACATCAAAGGTTCCGTAATCTATCATCGCAACATATGTGGCACCGTCCTTTTTCCCTGATTGCAAGAATTCTGTTTTTACATTCAATTCATTACCAAAGCATGTCCGCCCACTCGCAGATCCCTTTGACGAATTAATATATCCACATTCAATATACTCAACCCCTGCGTCTTCAAGACATTTCTTAATTCTTTGGATTCTATCACTTCCAAAGTCAAAGTTAATAGCAATACCACCATCGCGAAGTGTACAGTCAAGCAAAGAAATTTTTCTGCTTTTTTGCCGCGCGCGCATCATACGATCCGCTATATCGAGATCATTATC
>ERZ777011.2140-NODE-2140-length-17075-cov-3.252996_pt1 | contig 17075 bp, 12 predicted proteins | sample MGYA00374964_ERZ777011 | MGnify/ENA primary metagenome ERZ777011 (study PRJEB29310, sample SAMD00008975) | mouse gut metagenome | study: EMG produced TPA metagenomics assembly of the Metagenome analysis of fecal microbiota from mouse which was promoted...
CGAAGAAAGAAATCAGGGTACTGGAGATCCAGCCTGCCATGGCGGATGAGCCGGAACTTTCTCTGGATCAGATCCAGGCATGGGCGCCCGGTGTGGAGAAGGCAGAGATCACGGTTATGACGACAGCTGAGTTCATTGGTAAGATCGAGAAGCTGAACGAGACCTATGACCTGATCTATATCGGTACGAGCAAAGATCATCTGAATATGCGGTACTGGACAGACAGCAGCTATATCGGCAAACCGGATAAGTCGCATGTGGCAGCCGGTACGGTGTTTAACGATGCGGATATGGACGGACTGATCTATTATAATATAGGAGATCTGCGCGTGGTTAATCTGCCGATGTCGGGGCTGCTGACTTCGGAATACCGGAATGGCAACAGGGGTGACTGGACATGGTTCTATAATTATGTCAGATACGGTGGAAATGATATCTCCAAGGAGAAGATGAATGCGCTGATTTCATTCCTGGATGGTTCCTATCCGGTGATTATTGCAGATGATTTTCTGGAGCAGCCGGTGACTGTTTTTGCAGATAAAGAGTATAAAGGCGCGCGCGTCAATCTGACAGAGGGAGAATACACAGCCAGACAGCTTACGGCACTTGGCGTGAAGAGCCAGGATATCTCTTCTGTCAAGGTGAAGGAAGGCTACAGGATTACGGTTTTTGACGGTGATGAATTTACAGGAAACAGCGAGACTTTTACCAAAGATGCGATTGATTTAAGCAAACAGGCAAACGGGGCAAATAACTGGGATAACAAAACAGTCTCTCTAATCATAGAAAGAGAAGAGAATGCTACGCCTGACAGGGCGATCGACGAGGATCATATTGATAACTGCACGTACTTATATGAATTTGTGACCAAGGCAATGAAGGATAAATATCTGAACTTCTATGCCAAGGGCGATATTGCGGAAAATTCTGAACTCTTCAAGTTCTATCTGAACCGTCCGAAAGTGAGCCTGACGGAAACGGCGGTGGGTGGTTTGACCGAAGAGAACAGCGATATCTACTATATTGATTCAGATATCAACGGCAGGTATATGCTACAGTACCGGTTTAAGATTCAGAATGAAGGAACAGCATCCTACAGTACAAGATATCGTTGCAAACTTTACATTGATGTCAATTCCGACGGTAAATTCTCCGCGCAGGAAGAGATCGAGGATATCTCGCTGACACAGGGCGGCAATTCGGTATCACCGGACGATTTATATGCTGACAGGGACTATGTACTCTCGAGAATGGTTCCTATGGGATATAAGGGACTGCTTCCGTGGCGTGTGGAGATTACACAGGCGGACAATCCGAATATCTATACGTCCATGAGCGGCTATACCAAGCTCAACGGCATGGAGAAGGAAGTACTGAAGATTTGCCAGATCAACAAGAACGGCTCGGATGTGATCGACTTGAACTATGAGGTCAACACGAAGGGAAGACACTTTAATACACTGGTTTACGGCGGAGATTATGAAGGGGTTCATTATCCGGGTATTGCAAACGAGTTTGTACTGGATATTACTACCATGGATGTGAACACATTCCAGAGCAGATACTATGCGAACAATGACTATCTGAAAGATTTTAATATGCTGATCTTAGGCTTCTCGGATATGTACGGCGATTTCGCGGGAGATGCCGAGAGCGGACCGATGGGAGCAATCGTTGATTTCATTAACAGCGGTAAGAGCGTCCTGCTTGGTCATGATACGACGTCGTTCTTTAACAGTCCGGGTTCCGGACAGGATATGTTGGGGTATCCCTGGAGAAATAATTCTAAGCCGCAGGGAAACAAAGGTGACTGGTATTATACCCGTAATGCGGCAACCTTGAACAAGTACGTCCGTCCGCTGGTCGGCATGGATCGTTACGGTATACTGGATTCCGATATATTACAGAGAGGTGACAGACTTCAGGAAGGGACAGACGATTATAATACAGTGGTCAATTCCGGCAAGGATGTGGCTTATAAGCCGAAGAGTGGCAGGAAGGAGACGGTTCCCGAGGTACACGGCTATACATATGCCCTGATCAGCGCGAAGGATCAGAAAGTGTTGATTGATGATCATACAACTTCAAAATATCAATACACCAAATGGAACCTGATGTCGGACAATTATCACAGATATCCGGAAGGGAGTATATTTGAGAATAAATATACAAATATCCGGTTCGATCCCGCGTACTTCTGGGAGAATTATGACGGCGTTGAGGAGGATTCTGACAGATACGGTGAGTTAGAGAAAGTGAACAATGGAGAGGTATATAATGTTCTTGCGACGCAGGTCAATCAGGGGCAGATCACGGAATATCCTTATAAACTGAAGGAAGAGTTTGAAGTGGGGCTGACCCATACACAGTATTACGAGCTGGATTACACCGCGGATGACGACGGTGACGGCCAGAGTGATCTGGTGGTATGGTATTGCCTTGGCGGGAGAACTTCGCCGACAGGTCATTCCGACTGGGAGGATACGATTTATTCCCAGTCGCCCAACGATGTGCGCAATAACTACTATATCTATAATAAGGGCAATATTACCTATACCGGCATGGGGCATGCCCGGAAAAATGGGGAGAAATTGACGGAAGATAAGACGAAGAGATATGAATGGTATACTTTTGAGGAGGCGAAGCTCTTCATCAACACGATGATCGCGTCCTATCAGGCCGGTATCAAAGATCCTATGATCAGTGTGCTGAAAAGCGGAGTGTCGGACGCCGAATCGATGAAGATGCTCTACAGATATTATGATAAGAGCAATAATTTCTCGTTAAATGATGAGATGACGGCGGAGGACTACGAGAAGGTTTACTTCACGGTGCAGGATATCAACTTCATCAAGGGAACCAGAAAGATTGAATCTCACGTATACTATCAGGATGATGGCGGCAGTGAAGTGATTAATGTAGATGGAACAGATATTACAGTCAACCGGCTGCCGGACAGCATATATAATGCCAAAGACGGAAGCGCTGCGGATGCCGGTAATCTGACCAGCGGCGGAATCTACTATATACAGGTGCCGAAGACAATTATGAAGAAGTGTGAGGACGGACTGGATCTCTACTTTGAGGCACAGAGTACCATCACTACAAATACGACCAAGGCGAATGTATACGTAACCGGGAAGGTCTACGCGAAACTGCAGGTATTACAGGCTTATTTATTCGATCTGGAGTAACTACCGGCGGCGTAATCCGGCAGGAAAATAACAACAGGGGTAAAAGGGTATGGATTTTAACAGGAAGAAAATACGTCTCGGAGATGTACTTGTCAACAGCGGCGTTATCACACAGGAACAGCTGGAAGAAGGACTGCAGCGTCAGAAGGGCAGCGGACGTAAATTAGGAGAAACGCTCGTAGATGAGGGGTTTGTGACGGAGGAAGCGATTGCCAGGGCACTGAGCAGCCAGCTCGGCTATGAAATGGTGGATCTGCAGAATGTGGCGATACCGGAAGATGTTCTAAAGCTTGTGCCCGGCAATGTGCTGGAGCGTTATAAGGTGCTGCCTTTCGAATACGCGCCGGATAATATGAACGTGCTGCATGTGGCGATGGCTGATCCGATGGATATGGCGGCGATGGACGACATCACGATCATCACCAATCTGCAGGTGGAGCCGGTGGTGTCCACGACAAGAAGTATTATGCTCGCACTGGATAAATATTTCGGCAATGTGGAGGTTAACTCTGCACTGGAGGAATATGCCAGAGAGAAAGAAAGCCAGATGGCAGAGCAGGAGGATATGTACAGTGAAGACGTCAACAATTCTCCGATCGTACAGCTTGTCAAGACAATGATAGAACAGGCGGTCAGACAGCGTGCTTCCGATATCCATATAGAGCCGATGGAGCGTCAGGTACGTATCCGGTACCGTATAGACGGCGCATTGTATGAGAAGGTGACATACAGCATCAGACTGCTTCCCGCGATGGTGGCCAGAATCAAGATCATAGGCGGTATGGATATCGCGGAGAAGAGGAAGCCACAGGACGGACGTATCACGCAGATTGTGGACAGACAGGAGTTTGATATTCGTGTTTCTATCCTGCCTACGGTATACGGCGAGAAGGTGGTTATGCGACTTACCTCCAAGAATGCGCTCACCAGAGAGAAAAGCCAGTTAGGATTTAAACCGAAAGAACTTAAGAGATTCGACCATATTCTGCAGAACCCGCACGGGATTCTGCTGGTTACGGGACCTACCGGAAGCGGTAAGTCAACGACACTGTATACGGCACTCAGTGAATTAAATAGAGAGGATGTCAATATTATCACCGTAGAAGATCCGGTGGAGGCGAATATTGACGGAATCAATCAGGTACAGGTTAATAATAAGGCGGATCTGACCTTTGCCAGTGCTTTGCGTTCCATTCTGCGACAGGACCCGGATATTATCATGATCGGTGAGATTCGAGATCAGGAGACGGCGTCGATTGCCGTGCAGGCATCGATTACGGGGCACCTTGTGGTATCTACGCTGCACACGAACTCGGCGGCAGGTACGATCACCCGTCTGATGGATATGGGAATCGAACCCTATCTGATTGCGGATTCTGTGGTGGGTGTTATCGCACAGAGGCTTGTGCGCCGTTTCTGCCCGGCGTGTAAGAGAGCCAAGAAGGCAAATGAGGAAGAACTGGAGTTATTGGGACTTGAGCCCGGTGCGGATGTTACCATCTATGAGCCTTGCGGCTGTTCCAAGTGTGACGGCACAGGCTTTAAGGGCAGGATCGGTGTCTACGAGATCATGGAGATCACGCAGCCTATCAAGAATATTATCAGTAAGAACGGGGATGCCGAAGCAATCAAGGGTAAAGCTTTAGAGGAGGGCATGAATACGCTGCGTATGAGTGCCACCGAGTATGTGCTGGAAGGGATTACTTCCGTTAATGAGATGATGAAGGTTTCATTTGATCTGTAATTATAATAAGTAGAAGAACCTCTGATTTTGAGATTGGAGGTTCTTTTATATGTACACATTTTCACACATTTTTAATTTTTTCCCTCTTGCCAGCATAATAAAATTAGTGTATAGTGATTCACGTTGAATGACTGATAAAAGAAAACAGGGGAATATGCTATGGCAAAGTATTTGGTAATCGTGGAGTCACCGGCGAAGGTGAAGACCATCAAGAAGTTCCTGGGTGCAAATTATGAAGTTGCTGCCAGTAACGGGCATGTGCGGGATCTGCCCCGCAGTGTGCTGGGAATCGACGTAGATCATGATTTTGAACCCAAGTATATTACAATCAGGGGGAAAGGGGATATTCTGGCGAATCTTCGCAAAGAAGTCAAGAAAGCCGAGAAAGTGTATCTCGCCACTGACCCCGACCGCGAGGGGGAGGCTATTTCATGGCACCTGCTTGCGGCGCTTAAGTTAGAAAATAAGAAGGTATACCGTATCACTTTTAATGAGATCACGAAGACGGCAGTCAAGGAGTCCCTGAAACATGCCAGAGAGATCAATATGGATCTGGTGGATGCCCAGCAGGCACGACGGTGTCTGGACCGTATGGTGGGCTATAAGATATCCCCGGTTCTGTGGGCGAAGGTCAAGAGAGGCTTAAGCGCGGGGCGCGTGCAGTCGGTGGCGCTTCGGATCATCTGCGACAGGGAGGATGAGATCAATGCTTTTATTCCGGAAGAGTATTGGACGCTGGATGCTGCCTTTGCGATTGCAGGCGAGAAGAAGCCTCTGAAAGCCAAATATTACGGTACGGTTGACGAGAAGAAGACGATTGCCTCGAAAGAGGAACTGGAAGCGGTCAAGAAGGAACTGGAATATGCGGTGTATCACGTGTCTTCCGTGAAGAACGGAGAGAGAGTGAAGAAAGCGCCGCTGCCTTTTACCACGTCCACCTTACAGCAGGAGGCAAGCAAAGTACTGAACTTTTCGACCCAGAAAACGATGCGGCTGGCGCAGCAGCTCTATGAGGGTATCGATATCAAGGGAAACGGTACGGTAGGTATCATCACTTATCTGCGTACGGATTCCACCAGAGTTTCCGCAGAGGCGGAAGCTGCCGCGAAGGAGTTTATCTCCGGACGGTACGGCGCCGCGTATGCTGCGGGCACCGAGCAGGAGCAGAGCAGTAAACAGAAGATTCAGGATGCCCACGAAGCGATCAGACCGACGGATATCGGCAGGACGCCGCTTGAACTCAAGGAGTCTCTGTCCAGGGACCAGTTCAGGCTTTACCAGCTGATCTGGAAGCGTTTTGTGGCAAGCCGCATGGCGTCTGCAGTCTATGAGACGACGTCGGTGAAGATCGATGCGGCGGGACACCGGTTTACCGTGGCGGCGTCGAAGGTGAAGTTTGACGGTTTCATGAGCGTATACACCGAGGATGATGAGAAAGAAGAAAATAATACGCTGATGCAGGGTATAACAGGTGATACGAAATTGTCCCTGACAGGACTGGAAGAGAAGCAGCACTTCACGCAGCCGGCGCCGCATTACACGGAGGCGTCTCTCGTGCGGGCGATGGAGGAACTGGGGATCGGACGTCCCAGTACCTATGCCCCTACGATTACGACGATTCTCGCCAGACGCTACATTGTCAAAGAGAACAAGAATCTTTATGTGACCGAACTGGGCGAAGTGGTAAACAATATGATGAAGGAAGCGTTTCCCTCCATTGTGGACGTGAATTTCACCGCTACAATGGAAGCGCTCTTAGACGGCGTGGAAGAGGGGAGCGTGAAGTGGAAGACGGTGGTGGCCAATTTCTATCCGGACCTGGCGGAAGCAGTGGATAAGGCCGAGAAGGAACTGGATGAAGTCGAGATCGCCGATGAGCTCTCTGACGAGTTCTGTGATCTGTGCGGCAGGCAGATGGTGATCAAGTATGGTCCGCACGGCAGATTTCTGGCGTGTCCCGGATTCCCGGAATGCCGTAATACGAAACCGTATTTTGAGAAGATCGGCGTGGCGTGTCCGAAGTGCGGTAAGGATATTGTCCTGAAGAAGACGAAGAAGGGCAGGAAATATTACGGGTGCATAGACAATCCGGAATGTGATTTCATGGTGTGGCAGAAGCCTGTGGATGACAGATGTGACCGCTGCGGCTCTATATTACTGCAGAAGGGAAACAAGCTGGTATGCTCTGACGAGAACTGCGGCTTCATCAAGGACGTACCGAAGGCGGAAGTACAGCAGGCAGAAGCATAACAGACGGACGGATGTCCATCCGGTACAGGCGCTTCGGCCAAAGGAGTATACGGAAACGTCAGAAAATTTAAAACAGAAATATAAAATTGTGGACAAACTGAATAAAATGTATTGAAAATACATTGATAATGCTCAAATGTTATGATAAAATCAAGTTGTGAACCTACAAATTTACAACAGCTTACAGGTAAGGAGTAAGAGTATGAGCAGCGTTCAGTTGTTAGATAAAACCAGAAAAATCGGAAAGCTCCTGCATAATAATAATTCGGGCAAGGTTGTTTTCAACGATATCTGTGATGTACTCAAAGAAATACTAATCTCCAATGTACTGGTGATCAGCAGGAAGGGCAAGGTGCTTGGCGTCGGTGATCTGGACAGCGTGGAGTCTATTACGGAACTGATCGTGGATCATGTGGGAGGATTTATAGACCCCATGTTGAACGAGAGGCTTTTGGCGGTACTGTCCACGAAGGAGAATGTCAATCTGGAGACGCTGGGCTTTGAGAGCATTGATACGAAGAAATTCCGTGCAGTGATCACGCCGATCGAAATATCGGGGGAGAGACTGGGAACACTTTTTCTGTATAAATGCAATGAGCAGTATGACATCGACGATATTATTTTGTGTGAGTACGGTACTACGGTAGTAGGACTCGAGATGCTCCGCGCGGTGAGCGAGGAGAGCGCCGAGGAAAGCCGTAAAATCGCGGTGGTAAAATCGGCGATCAGCACGCTTTCTTTCTCGGAGATGGAAGCGATCACGCATATATTCGATGAACTGGGCGGTATGGAAGGGATTCTGGTCGCCAGCAAGATTGCAGACAAGGTGGGGATCACCCGTTCCGTGATCGTCAATGCGCTGCGCAAATTTGAGAGCGCCGGCGTGATTGAATCCCGCTCATCGGGGATGAAGGGCACCTATATCAAAGTACTGAATGATGTGGTCTTTGAAGAGGTGGAGCGGTTGAAGGAACAGGGCAGATATTAGGAGAATGGTAAAAGGATTTACCCGAAGACAGGAGTCAGACGGTGGATCCTTTTTTATTTCACAGGAAAGGTGCGCACTTTTGTTCTGGTATAGGAAATATGTCCTATGCATCGAAAAGACCACGCGTAGAATGCACTTTCGTTCGTGTCATGAAATTGGGAATTTGTGAAAATGAATCGAAAAACCTTGTAATTTTTCATAATTTCTTTATAATGGAATATGGATTCTATTAATGTGGGAGGAGTATGATTATGAGTACCCTAGTAAATACCAATGTCTTTGATTATGTCAATGTACTGGACAAGGCGGCGGATGCGGCATGGCTTCGCAATGATGCCATTTCCAATAATATTGCCAATGCCGATACACCCGGTTATAAGAGACAGGATGTGAACTTCGAGACGCAGTTAGCCAAGGCGCTTCGCAGTTCCAGATACCGGAGCATGGACGCTAAGGTGGCGGATGTGAAGATGAACCGCCTCAAACCGATTACATACACGGATTACGCAGGTTTTTCATATCGTATTGACGGCAATAATGTAGATCCCGATACGGAAGGGGTATATCTTGCCAAGAATCAGATCTATTATCAGGGTCTGGAACTGTCGATCGACCAGGAGTTCAAGAATCTCAAGGCGGTTATGAAGTAGGTCAGGTGAGAAGGAGACGAGATTATGGGAATGTTTACGGCTTTTGATATCAACGCATCCGGTATGACTGCGGAACGGTTCCGCATGGATACGATTGCACAGAATATTGCAAATGCGAATACGACCCGTACCGAGGACGGCAGTCCGTATCGCAGAAAGGTAGTAGTGTTTGAGGAGAGGAATTCCCAGACACCTTTCAGACAAGTGCTGAACCGTGCTACGGACCGCTATTCAGGTACGGGCGTTAAGGTGATGGGAGTCTATGAAGATAAATGGACGGAGGGTAACATTGTGTACGATCCGTCGCATCCGGATGCGGATGAGAACGGGTATGTACATTATCCGAATGTGAGTACGATCACGGAGATGACGAACTTGATTGACGCCAGCCGTGCTTATCAGGCCAATGCCACAGCGCTTGACGCCAGCAAGAATATTGCGACTACGGGATTGAATCTGCTCAACAGCTGATGAGGCGCCGGTGGGAAACGGGAAAGGCGCCCGTGAAGTGTCTTATATAGGGTGAATATAAATCTGAAAGGGTTTCTGTGGAGGGAAAGACATGGCTTTAGATATTACAGAACTTTACAATGTGTCTTCGGGAGCGGTTAAGGAGGCTGCGAAGACGGCGGTGACGAATAAGCCTGAGTCATATGCGGATCAGGGCTTTGACAATCTGTTACATACGGCAATCGACAATCTGGTTACGACGAATAACTATCTGTCGGATGCGGAGAATGAGAAAATCAAATGGGCGCTCGGGGAGACCGAGAATACACATGACTTAAGCATTGCCCTGCAGAAGGCATCTACAGCTCTGCAGTATACAGTTGCGATCAGAGACAGACTTTTGGACGCATATAAAGAACTTATGAATATGCAGATCTAGTGTCTATGGGAGCAGACTGCCGGATAAACGCGGAACAGCGCGAATAAGGGGATAAGGGAAACTGAAGGAGAATGAGTTGCTGTGGATAAATTGTTAGAGAAGTTAAAAGAATTGGGAAGCAGGCTGCTGGAATGGTGGAATCGTTTTACGGCAAAACAGAAGACTCTGATCGTGAGCGGAATTGCTATTGTGATCATTGCGATCGTGTTTGTCGTATCCATGCTGACACAGCCTCAGTACGTACTTTTACGGGAGTGTGAGAACACGAAGGAAGCGGCGGAAGTGCGGGATCTGCTGCAGGGCGAGAACATGAACTTCGAAGTTTCGGACGACGGGCTTGTGATCAAGATACTCAAGGATCAGTTGTCTGACGCGAATCTGCTTCTTGGTGCCAATAATATCCAGGCCGCAGGTTATGGAATTGATAACGTCACGGACGGAAGTTTCTCCACGACGGAATCGGATAAGCAGAAGAAATATGTGGTATATCTGGAGAAATATCTGGCGCATGACGTGCTGACGAAGTTTACAGCGATCAAGAACGCATGGGTGACACTGAAGATTCCGGAGGATGACGGCACGCTGATCAGCACGGAGGAGGAGTCCTATGCGTGGGTGGTTCTGGAACTGACGGAGGAGTTTAATCCGGAGATCGGTGCTTATCTGGCGCGCGCGATTGCGACGGCAATCGGCAATGAGACGACAAACAATATTGTCATCATGGATACGGAAAGTAATATGCTCTTTACCGGAGACGATAATTATACCGCGTCCGGCACTGCGAATGCGCAGCTTTCTGTCAAGTCGGAGGCGGAGAGACTGGTAATCAATGAGGTCCGTAAGGTGCTGCTCGGCACGAAGGAATATGATAATGTTGAGGTGGCGACCAATCTTGTGCTGGATTTTGCGACGACCAAGAGAACGAGTCATAATTATTCTGCGCCGGACGGGCGAACGGAAGGCATGGTTGCCCATGAAGATATTTTTAACTCGGAAAATACAAGCAATGTAGGCGGAATCCCCGGTACGGACTCCAATGACGATGACCCTACATATGTGCTGGATGATAACGGTAATTCTTCTTCCACACAGTCTGAGGAATCGCGTGATTATCTGCCGAACGAGGAGATCGTCGAGACTATGGTACCGGCAGGTCTGATTGATTACGGCCAGTCCTCGCTGACGGCTTCCCTGATCAAATACAATATTATCAGAGAAGAAGATGTGCGGACACAGGGTGAACTGGATGGCGTTACCTGGGAAGAATACAAGCTGGCTCATGCGGAGCGTAGTAAAATAGATGTGGAAGAAGACTTTTATGCGGCGGTGGCAAATGCTACCGGCATTTCTGCGGACAGAATTTCTCTTGTGGCTTACAGCGAGAACCTGTTCTTTGACGCCGAGGGTTCTAATATTACGGCAACGGATATCCTGCAGATCGTTCTGATCGTTGTGATCCTGGCACTGCTTGCTTTCGTGGTACTCAGAAGCATGCGTGGCGAGAAGCACGAGGACGAAGAGGAAGAGCTGGCGGTGGAGACGCTTTTACAGTCTACTCCTGAAACACCCTTAGCGGACATCTCGCTTGAGAATGAGTCAGAGGAGAGAAGGCTGATTAATAAATTTGTGGAAGAGAATCCGGAAGCGGCGGCGAATTTGCTTCGCAACTGGCTGAACGAAGACTGGGGGTAATATAAATGGCGAAGGCTGAGGAAAAGCTGACCGGAGGCGTCCAGAAAGCGGCAGTTTTATTGATCGCTCTGGGACCGGAGAAATCGGCATCGATTTTTAAGCACTTAAAAGAGGAAGAAGTAGAAGAGCTGACGCTGGAGATTGCAAATACCAGAAACATCACACCGCAGATGAAGGATGAGGTAATCAGCGAGTTTTATCAGATCTGTCTGGCACAGCAGTATATTGCAGAGGGCGGTATCAATTATGCGAAGGAACTGCTGGAGAAGTCGTTCGGTTCCGACAGGGCGATGGATGTAATCGGCAAACTGACGGCATCCTTGCAGGTAAAACCGTTCGAGTTTGTGAGAAAAACAGATGCAACACAGCTGCTTAACTTTATTCAGGATGAGCATCCGCAGACAATTGCGCTTATTCTGTCTTACTTATCGGCGGCACAGTCCGCGCTTATTTTATCCGCGCTTCCGCCGGACAGACAGGCGGATGTGGCGAAGCGTATTGCAGTCATGGACAGAACCAGTCCGGATGTAATCAAGGAAGTGGAGAAAGTGTTGGAGTCAAAGGTGGCATCTTTAGTCAATCAGGACTATACGGTTATCGGCGGTGTGGATGCAGTCGTAGAGATTTTGAATACGGTAGACCGTGGTACAGAGAAACATATTATGGAGACATTGGAGATCGAAGAGCCGGAACTGGCGGACGAGATCAGGAAGAAGATGTTCGTCTTCGAGGATATCCTGCTTCTGGACGACAGAGCAATCCAGCGTGTGCTGCGTGATGTGGATAACGGTGATCTGGCGATCGCTCTTAAGGGATCTAATGAGGAAGTACAGAACGCGATCTTTAATAACATGTCCAAGCGTCTGAGCGCTATGATCAAGGAGGATATGGAATTTATGGGTCCTGTGCGTATGAAGGATGTAGAGGAAGCACAGCAGAAGATCGTAAATATTATCAGAAAACTGGAAGACTCCGCAGAAATTGTTATCTCCAGAGGTGGAGGTGACGAGATCATTGTCTAGGAATTTGTATAAATCAGGCTGGGTCGTGGTATCCAGTGATGAAAAGTGTGTAATTGACAGTAATTCCCGTCTGGAACGCAGGATCGAGGAACTGGAGGAACTCAGACGGGCAAGGATGAATGCGCAGACCGGTTACGTTGAAGAAGGAGAGGACGGGGAAGCGGAATTTGTGAGCGGACTCGGCGGAGGAGAACTGGATGCACTTCTCGCGGATCAGGGGGCCGGCGCAGCGGGCAGTATTATCAAGGCGGGTGCGCCTCAGGAGAAAGGTCCCGATCTGGAAGAAATCAAGGCACAGGCGCAGGCAATGCTCGATGATGCGCAGGCGCAGATCGATGAGATGCGTGCGGCGGCCGAACAGGAGATCGAGCGACAGCGACGGCAGGCTGTAGAGGAAGGTAACAGACAGGGGTATGAAGTAGGGCATCAGCAGGGTATGGCAGAGCTGGATGATATCAGGCAGGCATTGCTTGATGAGAGACGCCAGATGCAAGAAGAATTTGACCGGATGATCGAGAATCTGGAGCCGAGATTTATCGATACGATCACAGAGGTGTACAGTCATATCTTCGGCATAGAACTGGCTGAAAACAGAGATATCCTTGTGCATTTGATTGATGCCACCTTAAGACAGGTGGAGAGCAGCAAGACTTTCATTGTGCATGTTTCGCAGGAAGATTATCCTTTCGTCAATATGCAGAAGCAGGAACTCACGGAGTCGGCGACTGCGGGAAAGGGTATTGTGGAGATTATTGAGGATATTGCGCTCGGGCAGGGGGCATGTCTGATCGAGACAGACGGCGGAATCTTTGATTGTGGAATTGATACACAGCTGCAGGCGCTGAATAATAAATTACGGGTGTTGTCTTTTGAAAAATCCAATGATTAATTTTCATAAATACAGCAAAATAGCGAACGATACGTTTTACAAAAAGATGGGACGCGTCGAGAATGTAGTCGGTCTGACGATAGAATCTGCCGGTCCGGAAGCAAGGCTGGGGGATCTGTGCAGAATACTGCCCATGGACGAGGAATATGAGCCGATCATGGCTGAGGTCGTCGGGTTTAAGGAGCGGAAGACGCTGCTTATGCCATGTGGCAAGACGGACGGCATCGGACTCGGCTGCATCGTGGAGAATACGGGAGAGCCGCTTGCGGTGCCTGTGAGTGATGAACTGCTCGGCAAAGTACTGGACGGCCTCGGCAGGCTGGACGGCGAATATATGAACGGGACGCCCTACAGCGTGGAGGCGCAGCCGCCGGATGCCATGAGCAGGAAGATTATTGACGAAGTGCTGCCTCTGGGGGTCAAGGCGATCGATGGTCTCATGACGGTGGGTAAGGGTCAGCGTATCGGCATCTTTGCGGGTTCCGGCGTGGGTAAATCTACGCTGATGGGTATGTTTGCGCGTAATACAAAAGCGGATATTAACGTGATCGCACTGATTGGCGAGCGCGGCAGAGAAGTGCGTGAGTTTATAGAGCGCGATCTGGGCAAGGAAGGTATGAAGCGTTCCGTGGTGGTGGTTGCCACTTCCGATAAGGCGGCGCTGGAGAGAAACAAGGCGGCCAAGACAGCTACCGCTATTGCAGAATATTTCAGGGATCAGGGCAGGGATGTGCTGCTGATGATGGATTCCTTGACGCGTTTTTCCATGGCACAGAGGGAAATCGGTCTGGCCAGCGGGGAACCGCCGGTGTCCAGAGGATATCCGCCCAGCGTCTACTCGGAGATGCCTAAGCTTCTTGAGAGAGCGGGGTGTGCCGCGAAGGGTTCCATCACCGGTTTATATACAGTGCTGGTGGATGGCGATGATATGAATGAACCGATCACTGATACGGCGAGGAGTATTCTGGACGGTCATATTATGCTGAACCGTAAACTTGCGCATCAGAATCATTATCCGGCGATTGATGTGCTGCAGAGCATCTCGCGCTGCATGTCGCAGATCGTGAACAAAGAACATAAGGTACTGGCTGGAAAGCTTAAGAATGTGCTGGCGACTTATAATGAGGCGGAGGATCTGATCAATATCGGCGCGTATAAGAGCGGCAGCAATCCAAAGATCGACTATGCGATCGCAAAGATCGATGCCGTAAATGAATTCCTTCTGCAGGATGTAAATGATAAGTTTGATTATGAGCAGGCGGTAGATATGTTAAGGGAGCTCTTTGCGGATTGAGGGGTGACCGGTCATGGCGAAGTTTGCATACAGGATGCAGAGCATCCTGAATATTCATTATCAGTTGGAAAATCAGGCGAAAATGGAGCTCGGGAGGGCACAGCTGCGGCTGATGGAGGAAGAGGAGACGCTGCAGCGGCTGATCGACAGGAAGGAAGCCTATCTCGAAGAGGGCAGGAAGATGCGCAGTCATGCGCTGAGCGTCAATGATCTGAGAGACAACAGAAATGCCATGTTGATCATGGATGAAATGATAGAAGTACAGCGGGGACAGGTCGCACTGGCTGAGGAAGCGGTGGAGGCGGCACGTCTTAAGCTGCAGGAGATCATGCAGGAACGTAAGATGCACGAGAAGCTGAAGGAGAAAGCCTTCGAGCAGTTTGTGCAGGAGGAGAATGCCGCGGAGGGCAAGGCGGTGGACGAATTAACAAGTTATACTTACGGACAGCGTGGAAAAGGGGAGTAAGAATGGCAGACGAACTGTTGAATGCCGAGGTGGATACCAAGGCGGAAAAAAAGCGATTAAAAGAAGAACGCAAGAAGATAAAGGAACAGCAGAAAGCCCAGAAAAAGGAAGCGAAGCAGAAGGCCAAGGAAATTTCGGTACAGGAAGCAAAGCTTGCTGAAGACGAGGAGGCCGGCGGTGTCTCCGTAGTTTTAGTAACGATTGTTATTGTTATAATCTGGCTGGCGATATTGTGTCTGCTGATCAAACTGGATGTAGGCGGATTCGGGTCGGGCGTACTGGCGCCGGTACTTAAAGATGTGCCGGTAATCAATAAGATTCTGCCTGCGGATACGGTGGTGACGACAGATGACGAGGAAGCCTACGGCGGCTATACCAGCCTGCGTGAGGCGGTGGACTATATCACAGAACTGGAACTGGAGCTGGAGCGGCTGCAGTCGGACAGCAATATGGACTCCGAGGAGTTGGAGCAGCTTCGCGCGGAGATCGAGAGACTGCAGACATTTGAGGATGCACAGGTCGAATTCGAGAGAATCAAAACGGAGTTCTATGAAGAAGTGGTCTATGCGGAGAAGGGTCCCGGCGCAGATGCCTATCAGAAGTATTATGAGAGTATGGACCCTGCCACGGCTGAATACCTGTATAAGCAGGTAGTGGAGCAGATTCAGGCGGATAAGGAGATTCAGGATTATGCGCAGGCTTATTCCGAGATGAAACCCAAGGAAGCGGCGGCGATCTTCGAGAGTATGACAGATGATCTTGACCTTGCAGCCAAGATTCTGTACCAGATGAGCGCGGAGGATCGTGGTAAAATATTGGGTGTTATGGATTCGGAAACGGCGGCCAGACTGACGAGGATCATGGACCCCGATTCGTAGGGAAATATTGGAGCGGTACTTTAGAAACAGCCGCATTATTCCGATATATATAGCAACGGCAGAATGTGCCGGAAAGCATATTCTGCCGGGCTTTATATATATGCCGAAAGGCAGGAACCTTGAAAATTAAAGAAAGGAGGAAAGAGAATGACGGTAAACAATGTGAATGCTCTGTTAAACTACGCCGGCGGACAGACCGATATTTCCGGAGTGAAGCAGGATGGAGCTGCACAGGACACTTTCAATCAGGTGATGGCGAAGGCGAACGATACGATAAACAGTCTCAGAACAGATCTGGCGGGAAATGCGGCAGGTACATCCACAGCGGTTCAGACAGTCGGGACTGCGGATATTGCCAAGAAGGAAATGACGGTGCAGAAGGATAATCCGGCGCAGAGTGAAACGAGCAAAGCACCTTCCGATTCCGGTAAGACAGAAGATACGGCACAGCAGAAAGACAATGCTGCGGCGGCCGGAGAGACTGATACGAAAGCGGATCAGGTCACGGAAGAGGTGGAAGAAGCCGCGAAGGAACTTGTGCAGGATATTGCGGAAGAGATGGATGTGACGCCGGAGCAGGTAGAAGAAGCGATGGCGGTGCTGGGACTGACAGCGGTAGAGCTTTTTGACATCGACAACCTGAAACAGCTGTTATTGCAGATTACAGGAAGTACAGACGAGTTATCGCTTGTGACCGACGAAGTGCTCTATGGCAATCTGCAGAATCTGCTCACCACTGTAGAAGAGACATTGGGCGGACTGCAGGAAGAACTGGGATTGACCGGGGAAGAACTGAACGCGTTAGTGGAGCAGATGATAGCCGACAGTGCGGAAACAGATGATGCAGTGACAGAGTCTGTGCAGGATATGCCGGAAACGGATGCGGAAGGCATGGAGGATGTGGAAGGCCTGAAAGGTATGAAGGACTACACGGTATCGGTGCAGAAAGACGGTGAGACTGTTCAGGTTAAAGTTACCGTAGACGATGCGAGCGGCAGTAAGAGTGTTCGGGAGGAAGTGACTGACGCCCCCGAGATGGAGGTGCAGACCGGACATAAGATGCGGGAAAGAAACGCATCTGCAGACAATGGCAGAGGAGACGGTGGTGCGGCAGGTCAT
>ERZ777011.2143-NODE-2143-length-17055-cov-3.066000_pt1 | contig 17055 bp, 15 predicted proteins | sample MGYA00374964_ERZ777011 | MGnify/ENA primary metagenome ERZ777011 (study PRJEB29310, sample SAMD00008975) | mouse gut metagenome | study: EMG produced TPA metagenomics assembly of the Metagenome analysis of fecal microbiota from mouse which was promoted...
TTCCCGTTGCCGTTTGCAGCTGATAGATATCATAAGGATCAAGTACAATTGACTGTCCCATTCCGCGACAACAGGAGCTGCATCCCGAACACTCGCCGCATCCTAACTTCACCATATCATTACCGCTGTATAATATCATGTCTGTATCCATCCAATCCAGATCCGCTGTATAATATCATCTCTGTATCCATCCAATCCAGGTCCGCCGTTTAATGTATATCGGTTCCTGCATATCCCAGCTTCTCATGGAAAAACGCACTAATGCGGTCCCATATCTCCTTCTGGAAAAACTGCACGCCGGCATGATCTGCTCCTTCAATAGCAATCATTCTCACATCACAGCCCGCTTCCTCCAGCTTATCATGCAGCATCTGCCCCTGTGTAAAAGGCACCGTTGCATCTGCCGTCCCATGGATGATCATAAAAGGCGGCGCGTCTTTGGTCACATGAGATACCGGACTAATGGCAAGCGCCTCCTCCTGGAAGAGCAAGACATTTTTACCCAGCAGAAGCGATTCCGGAGCCGGTCCCGCCTGTACAGGTGACTCATAAGGAAATGCTGACGCATCCGACGGCGGATACCATGGACATGCCGCCTGCACCGAACTGGAATAGTCGAGATAATCCCCCACATCATAGACCGGATCATTGACAAGCGCCGACATGGCCGTCAGATGACCGCCCGCCGACTCTCCCATCACACCGAATCGTTCCGGATCAATATGATATCGCTCACTGTGTGCGCGCAAATAACGTATTGCCGCTTTAATGTCCTCCAGCTGTTTCGGGTACACGGCTTCATTCGTTGTACGATACTCAACACTCGCCACTACGAATCCGCTTCTCGCCAGTTCACACAGATAGGCAAGATGCGCCGACCTGTCCATCGTAAGCCAGGCACCGCCGCATATCCATACGATACAGGGATATTTTTGCTCGTGATCTTCCGGATAAATAACATCCGCTTTCAATCCTCTTACCGTATGGCCGAACCATGCATCCACCTGCGCAAAAGTAACACCTGCCGCCACTGTATATTGTGGCACCGTTACTTTGACATTTACTGTTTCCCGCATATTTTTCCTCCTTTTCATTCATTACAATCGTTATTATTTTAAAATGACACGCATTTCTTTAAAATTTCCAACCAACTGTTATGGATTGCATTTCTTGCACGGTACATAGCCCGCACCGATAATCTCTTCTCTTGTTTGCATGGTATCCTCCCTGTTTTTAGGTTTAATGGTTTCCACACTGCTGCAATCCGGATTATGGAATTTCTTCGTGTTTTTATTAAGAACATATGTTATTCTTACTGTTTGTGACGCTGTACTCTCTTTTGGCGGCTCCTGGACTTTCTGTGCAGCGTCCCCAGTCTTCTTCGCTGTTGTTGTTTTCCCGTTGGACTGTGTTGTCTTAGATGTACTGCTCCTGGTTGGCTCTCCGGCATTCCATGTATCTGATGCCGGTACGTTAAAGGAAATCTTCTTTCCATCGGAAGTTGCAATGATCGTGCCGGATTCATCGGTTCTATATACCTTAATCCCATCGGCTCTGAGCCTATTTAACACTTCCGCGTGAGGATGCCCGTACTCGTTACCTTCCCCGCAGCTTATCACCGCATAGGATGGTTTTACAGCCTTCATAAATTCTTTCGAAGAGGAATATTTACTGCCATGATGCCCTGCTTTATAAACATCTGCCGCAATCTTCTCCCCGTTATCCAACATATCCTTTTCAGCTTCTTCCCCGGCATCACCGGTAAACAGAAATCGGTTATCCCCATTTTGTATAACACATGCTATTGAAGCCTCATTAGGATCATCATACTTACCGTTCGGCGCTAATATTGTGATCGTTGCTGTGCCGAGTGCATATTCGGAACCAACAACCGGCGTCGCATACTTCAGCCGTTTGTCATCTAAAGCCTGTATCAGTTTCTGATATGTTTTCGTATCTTTCTCGTAATTGGACATGAAAACTTTACGAATATCAAACTTTGTTATGATCACCGGCGCCCCGCCGATATGATCCGCATCAGGATGCGTCAAAATCAGATAATCCAGACTCTTGATCTTCTGTTTCTGCAGATAATTCTGAATTGCAGTTCCACTGGTATCATCACCTGTATCAATCAGCATGGCATGTCCGCCGCATGTGATCAATGTCGCATCGCCCTGCCCGACATTCATATAATGCACTGTCATCTCATCCGGATCAGCCGCCTTTGCCGGAATCTGGTGTAGCATAATCCCGCTCAGAATCAGCGTTACAATAAATAACAGGCGTTTCATCTGCTTCCGTATTTCCTTCATGCTCTTCTCTCCTTTGCTGTCAGCAGGACGCCGCCTCTACATTCTTCAACGCAGTCTGCCTTGCGTCCGGTAATTTCTGCTAACTTTCAGTTTTTCTCACGATCTCATAGATATCCCGGCCTGCCTTACGATCAAAGTACTCTTTCAATTCTACATTCTTATCCCATTTAGACTGCGGATAAGAGCCGTATCTCCTCTTGACATCCTCCATACGCACTTCCATATCAACCACACCCTCCGCAGCTGCTATAGAATCACATAATTGTATCAGTTTATCATAATCGTCAAGTTTCGTATCCTGAAGTGCATGTCTGATTTCTTCCGTCTGTTCCTCTGTAATATCAAACCTGCCGATATACCCTTCCAGTTTTCCGTCATTAAAAGAATGTGTCAGGCAGATTTTTGCAGCTTCGTCATACCCGCAGGCAAGCATGTACTTCCAACCATCATATACATGCCCCAGATGTTTCACTCCAAATTTTCTTCCGATATCATGCAGAAGACCTAAGACATAGGCCTTTTCCGCATTCATTCCCTGACATGCCTCAGCAATCTGCTTCGCGCACCGCGCTGCCACGCGGCTGTGTGCTTCCCATAGTCCCGGGTTACACTGTACTGCTTCTACCAGTATCTCTTCTGCTTTATGTCTTGTCGGGTACATGTTTTATCTCCTTTTCTGCCGGCAGACAGTCTATTTGTCCGATCAGAACTCCACAGTGAACGCTCCCGGAGTTTTCGGTTGCCATCGCGTACATTATATCATATTTTCTTCTCATTGTATAAGATATTATGGACGCATTTCCTATACCATAAAAAAGGAGCCCATCAAACCGAATCACGACTTGAAGGACTCCCATTTTAAACCATTTCATGGCATTTTCTTAGAACTTGCGACAACTTCTTTAGAACTTCCCAGCCTTCGCCGCTTCCTCGATGCTAACGGCTACAGCCACGGTAGCGCCGACCATCGGGTTGTTACCCATACCGATCAGACCCATCATCTCAACGTGTGCCGGAACGGAAGAAGAACCTGCGAACTGTGCATCGGAATGCATACGTCCTAATGTATCTGTAAAACCATAGGAAGCAGGGCCAGCCGCCATGTTATCAGGATGAAGGGTACGGCCTGTGCCGCCGCCTGATGCAACTGAGAAATACTTCTTTCCGGCTTCTGTTCTTTCTTTCTTGTATGTACCTGCTACAGGATGCTGGAATCTTGTAGGATTGGTAGAGTTACCTGTAATGGAAACGTCAACGTTTTCCTTCCACATAATCGCAACGCCTTCGGGAACGGAATTTGCGCCGTAGCAGTTAACCTTTGCACGAAGGCCTTCCGAATAAGACTTACGCTCAATTTCTTTCACTGTGTTTGTATAAGGATCATACTCTGTTTCAACAAAGGTAAAGCCGTTAATTCTGGAAATGATCTTTGCCGCGTCTTTTCCAAGTCCGTTTAAGATAACGCGTAAGGGTTTCTGGCGAACCTTGTTTGCCTTCTCAGCGATACCGATTGCGCCTTCCGCAGCTGCAAAAGACTCATGGCCTGCAAGGAATGCAAAACACTCTGTCTCCTCTTCCAGGAGCATTTTGCCAAGGTTGCCATGTCCAAGACCAACCTTACGGGTATCTGCAACCGAACCGGGGATACAAAAAGCCTGAAGGCCTTCGCCGATTGCAGCAGCAGCGTCGGCAGCTTTCCTGCAGTCTTTCTTAATAGCAATTGCAGCGCCTACTGTGTAAGCCCAGCATGCATTTTCAAAGCAGATAGGCTGGATTTTCTTAACCTGATCATAAACGTCAAGGCCAGCATCCTTTGTGATTTTTTCAGCTTCTTCGATAGAAGAAATGCCGTAAGAGTTTAAAACGGAATTGATTGTATCAATTCTTCTTTCATATGATTCAAATAATGCCATTTTTACATTCCTCCTATTCTATTATTCTTTTCTGGGGTCAATGATCTTAACAGCATCATCTACACGTCCGTACTGTCCGCATGATTTCTCGTATGCAGTGTTAGTTGCAGGATCATCACCTTTTTTCATAAAGTCTGTCATTTTACCAAAATTTACGAATTTATAGCCAATGATTTCGTTGTCAGCATCAAGCGCGATACCTGTAACATAACCTTCGGCCATCTCAAGGTAACGGGGACCTTTCTTTAAGGTTCCGTACATTGTACCAACCTGGCTTCTAAGTCCCTTTCCTAAGTCTTCCAGACCTGCACCGATAGGAAGTCCATCTTCTGAGAACGCGCTCTGAGAACGTCCATAAACGATCTGCAGGAACAATTCCCTCATAGCCGTATTGATTGCATCGCAAACAAGGTCAGTGTTAAGCGCCTCCATCACCGTCAATCCGGGAAGAATTTCAGACGCCATGGCTGCGGAATGCGTCATACCTGAACATCCGATAGTCTCAACCAATGCTTCCTGAATAATACCTTCTTTGACATTCAGTGTTAATTTGCAGGCGCCCTGCTGAGGAGCACACCAGCCAACGCCGTGTGTCAAGCCTGAAATGTCTTCAACCTTTTTTGCCTGAACCCATTTCGCTTCTTCCGGGATAGGAGCACAGCCATGATGAACACCCTGTGCAACTGTACACATTTCTTCAACTTCCTTTGAATAAATCATGTGAAAACTCCTTTCAATATGTAGATAGTATAAACGCCAGCACACCAAAAAGACATATTATCAATTGAGCAGGGGAAATTTCTCCCTCTACTCGCGCGCCAAGCGCCCGTCAGCTTACTGACAATCTTCCTTTGGATGCCCGTGCGCAAAAAAACAGCCTGCCTGGTGGCATAGGTTTCAACAACAAAATCCCATGTATGGGGTTTAACGCAACTATATTTTCGCATATCCGGCGCAAAAAATCCAGTGTTTTTCACAATTTTTTCGATTATTCTTAATATTTTTCAGCAATTTCTCCCTGTTTTTTATAAATGCTTCCGGCAGGGATGCAGCCGCGTACCATACTGGTAGGATAAACGTTAGAGTTTCTTCCAATCACCGTTCCGGGATTTAAAACGCTGTTACAGCCAACCTCAACATTGTCGCCTAACATTGCGCCAAACTTTTTCAGACCGGTTTCAAGCTTTTCCTCCCCGCTTTTGACTACCACCAATGTTTTATCGCTCTTGACATTTGAGGTGATGGAGCCTGCGCCCATATGGGATTTAAAGCCAAGAATGCTGTCTCCCACATAATTGTAGTGGGGAACCTGTACCTTATTAAACAGAACGACATTTTTAAGCTCCGTGGAATTTCCCACAACAGCGCCCTTTCCCACAATGGCGTTTCCGCGGATAAATGCACAGTGGCGCACCTCGGCCTCCTCATCGATAATGGCGGGGCCATTGATGTTAGCGGTGGGCGCTACCTTAGCGGATTTTGCAATCCAGACGTTTTCTTTAACCTGGGTAAATTTTTCTTCCGAAAGCTTTTTCCCAAGCTCCACAATAAACCCGCTGATTTTGGGAAGCAGCTCCCAGGGGTACCTCGCCCCCTCAAAAAGGCCGGCGGCAATTGTCTCATCCAAATTGTAAAGGTTTTCAATTGTAAATTCTTTCATGCTCATATGAATCCTTCCTTTCTACCAGTATAGACAGCGCATTTTTTCAGTTTTCAACCTATACTGTTTCCGAATCGCTTCCTTAAACAGGTCGCTTTTTTATGTTCTCCTTTATTTTTTATAATTTTCGGCAGCCTTATGAAACTGCTGATATAAAACCTGCTGGTTGTCTAACTGCTTGACAATATTGGTTCTTCTTGATACAAAGTCGTCCAGCTTTTGCATATATTCTTCTTCCGTGATGGTTCCCTCCGCCACCATGGTAAGCCCCTTTTCCCAGCTGGCGGTAAGAGCCGGGTCAAGAAGAGGACGGATGGAATTGTTCACCACCTCATAAATCATCTCTCCCATCAGGGTGGGGGTTATGATCTGGGTTTTTTTGTTCAGCGCCAGATACTGGATGTTCACAAGCTTTTTCAAAATCTCGGCGCGGGTTGCGCTGGTTCCTATACCGCTGCCCTTTATCTGGGCGCGCAGCTCTTCATCCTCTATAAATTGTCCCGCATTTTCCATGGTCAAAATCATAGTGCCGGAATTGTACCGTTTGGGCGGCGAAGTTTCTCCTTCCTTCACCTGCATGTCTTTTACGGGAAGCATCATACCTTTTCTTAAATGATTAATTGCCTCCATAAAAGCCGGGTCCGCTCCTTCGTTTGCATCTTCCCCTGTGTCTTCCGCGTCCTTTTCCTGCACTTTGGAGGGTTGTTCTTTGCGGGAAACATTTGTTTTCTTCCTGGCAAAGGAAAAAGCCGCTGCCTTAAGATACCCTTCTTCTTCTAACACCCGAAAGCTTGCAAAAAACTTTTCTCCTTTTACGGACACGCCAAGAGCGACCTTCCGGTAAATAGCAGGAGGAAAAAAGATGCTGAGGAATCTTCGCACAATCGCCTCATACACCTTAGCCGCCGTAGGGTTAAGGCCGTTTAACTGGTTCAGGCCCTGTCCTGTGGGAATGATTGCATAGTGATCCGTGATTTGCTTATCGTTTACATATCTTGTCTTTGCAATTCCTTTGTAACTTCCGCTCTCAAGCGCGGCGGCGGCAAAACCGCTGACCTGTCCATAGTTTGTAAGCCCCCGCAAATTCTTATGTATTTCCTTTGAAACTGCGACGGATAATACCCTTGCGTCGGTACGGGGATAAGTTGTCATTTTTTTCTCATACAGTTCCTGGGCAATTCTTAAGGTTTCATCAGGGCTGATTTTGAAATATTTGGAGCAGTCGTTTTGTAATTCTGCCAAATTATACAAAAGAGGCGGATTTTTGGTTTCCTTTTTTCTTTCCACACTCTCTAAAAGAGCCGTCACAGGGGGACAAGACATAAGCTCCCCAATCAATTCCTCCGCTTTTTCTTTTTCCTTGAAACCATTTTCTTTATACAGGAAAGGAGACTGAAAATATTTGGTATTTTCTACCGCTCTCCACTCAAATTCACAGTTTTTTTCTTCAAAAGGCTTATCTGCGGCGCTTATCTTCCCACCGCGCACTGACAGATTGGCGATAATACGGTAAAAAGGCGTCTTTACAAACTCTCTGATTTCCCGTTCCCTGTTCACCACCATGCCAAGAACACAGGTCATAACGCGGCCTACGCTGATCACCGCCCGGTCTTTCTTCAAATAAGCTTTTACAGGATTGCCATATTTTAAAGTAAGCACTCTTGAAAAATTAATGCCCATCAGATAATCCTCTTTGGCCCGCAAATATGCGGCGGCGCCAAGATTATCATAGGCGGAAAGATCTCTTGCCTCTCTGATTCCCCGAAGGATTTCCTCCTCCGTCTGGGAATCAATCCAGACTCTTTTTCGTATTTTCCCGGTTACATGAGCCTGCTGCTCCACAAGTCGGTAGATATACTCTCCCTCACGCCCGGAATCCGTGCATACATAAATGGTTTCCACATCCTTACGGTTTAACAATCCGCTTACAATTTTAAACTGCTTTTTTACCCCTTCGATTACTTCGTATTTAAACTCGGAGGGAATAAACGGAATTGTGTTAAAAGACCATCTTTTATATTTTTCATCATAGGCCTCAGGATAACTCATAGTTACCAGATGGCCTACGCACCATGTGACAATGCTGTCCGCTGATTCCAAATACCCGTCTTTATTAGCCGCGTTTATCTGCAATGCTTTTGCAAACTCTCTTGCCACACTGGGTTTTTCCGCTATATAGAGATTTTTTCCCATCACATTTCATCCATACTGATTAGTTTAAGCCTCTGTTTTCCTTTGGCCTCCAAAAGCAGCTTTTCCTCAAAGCCCTGAACGGAAAACAAGTACACATAATCTGCCTGCAGCTTCGCCTTTTCGGCGCAAAAAAGAAGCCACTCATAATCATCGTAACGCACAATTGGTTTATCCCAGCTGCAAATGCCCACAATGGTTTTTCCGCTTTCATCCTGTGCGACCACATCGATATTTCCAAACTTTCCTATCCATTCCCCTATCTTGTCCACCGTAACAGGCAGGCTTCCCCATTTACTCCATTTTTCAATATACTGTCTGCAGACCACCTTAAAATAATCCGCCACATAATTCTTAAAATCAAATTCGATAAATTTATTATAAAATTCACCCGGAGTAAGTCTCTCCAGACAGCTTAGATTCGGGTAAAGATAAGCAAAGTAGAAATGCACAAAATGACTGCAAATTCGATAAATTCCTTTCTGGGCATTTACTTTTCCTTCCGTATCATAGGAAAAAACCTTTTCTACCAGTTCAAGCTCGATCAAATTTTTTAAATAAACGCTGATTTTGGCTCTGGAAAAGCCGGTATGCCTGTACAAATCATTTAGCTTTAAATTTCCGGCGGCAAGAGAGGCAAGAATGGTATTATACACGCCCATTTCGCGAAGCTCTTCCCCCACCATCCGCTGTCCTTCCCCATACAAAAAGGCGTCTTTATTTAAAATATATCTGCATATATTTTCTTTTATACCTATTTTATCATCAAACTGTTTCCAAAGCCCCGGCAGGCCGCCCAAAACAGCGTAAGCTTCAATCCCCTGCTTCATGGAAAAGCCCGGAAAATACTCCATCATAACCTCAAAGCCAAGCTCCCTGACCTTTAAAAGTCCTGAAATAGAGTAGGCGGCATCGCCAATCTTTTCGGTCATGGTATTTTCCACCCAGCTGGCAGACGAGCTGCAAAGAATGAACATGCATTGTACGTCCGGCTTTATATCATGAAGGAAATAGTTAATGTCCTTGATAAACGTCTCGTTTGCCTTGATAATATTCTGAAACTCATCCACAATAATTATTTTTTTATCGCTTTTTTCCTGTAAAATGGCGTCGAAAATTTCCGTATAGGAGGGATATCTGGATACCTTTATCTTTTCCTTTTCCAGCTCCCGTCCCCACTGGTAACGCTGTTCTCTCTCGGAGGCGGACCTTGCCCTGTAATAATAGCCGGGTTTACCCTGGATGAACTGGCGAAGCAGAGCTGTTTTTCCCACATTTCTGCATCCATAAACCACCAAAATCTGGCTCCCCTCACGGCCATAATAAGAATTTAAATATTTTAACTCCAAAGCACGCCCTAAAATCATTTTTATACCCCCATTCCTGCCAGTAACCCGCAAATTTGGGCGTTTAAGCACAAACAGCGCAAATCACTTAAGCATCTGCTCCATATCTTCCTTCCGCATTGGCCTGCCCAGCAGATATCCCTGTATATAATCGCAGCCAAGCTCATTAAGGCGGTTTAACTGCTCCTTCGTCTCCACCCCTTCCGCTATGGTTTCAAGCCCTAATTTTTTTGCCATGGCAATCACGGATTCTATGATAATACCCGTATTCTGATCCGAGATAACGCTGCCAATCAGATCCTTATCTATTTTCAGAGTATTCACGGGAAGCCCTTTTAAATAAGCAAGGGAAGAGTAACCGGTTCCAAAATCATCCAATGCAATCCGGATCCCATAGTCCTTTAGCACGCACATTTTTTCCGTAGCTGCCCGAAAATCCTCAAGCAGTATCCCTTCCGTGATTTCTAACTCCAATTCTTCCGGTTTCACCCCATATTTTTTGAGCATTCCAAGAAGTCTGTCCGTAAACCCATCCTCCCTGTACTGACTTGCGGAAATATTAAGCGAAAGAAGAATATCCAAATCAAATTTCTTTTTCCATATGGCAAAGGTCCTGATGCTTTCCTCCACTACCCAACTGTCAATTGATATCATAGAACCGTTTTTTTCCGCAATTGGAATAAAATCCATTGGGCTTACCTTCCTTCCATCCGGCCTCTGCCATCTGACCAGCGCTTCAATCCCCCTTAGCTTCTCCTCCTTCGCATCATACTGCGGCTGAAAATTCAAATAAAAGCTGAGATTGGAGAGAGCTTCCTTTAACTCATTTTCCATACGGGAATTCTTTGCAAGCTCGTCTAAAATAACGGCATCAAAATACCGGACGGTATTGCGGCCGCCCCTCCTTGCCTGTTCCATGACAATTTCCGCGCAATTAATCAGTTCAAGCGCCGTCCCGGCAGCCTCCGGATACTCGGCAATCCCTATGCCGACAGAGAGCATCTCCTTTTGCCCTGACTTAAGTTCAAAAGGTGTTTCCACCCGTTTTTGTATCTGTCCACAAATATTTTCTACTGTCCTGTTGCCCCTTGGATCATAAATGGCAATGCAAAAAATATCCGTGTTAAAATAAGACACCACCACATTATCTCCCTGAAAAGAAGATAAAAACTTTCCAAATTGCTGCGTCCCTTCCTCCCCTGCAAAAAGTATTAATCCGCTCTTCTGCTTTCTGTAATCGCCTATGTCGATGCAAAGAAGGGAGACCACCGTATGATCCTGCTCTGCCTTGTGCATATAATCCGTTAAAAGTCTGACAAAATAGTTCTTATTATAAAGACCTGTCGGCATATCATAGTATGCCATATAAGCCAGGTCGTCATTTTGATTTTTCAATTTGGAAATGTCCTGGAAGCGAATCATCTTATCCGTCGCCTCTCCCCCTTCATCATACAGAACGGATACGGTGCATTCTACCCAGGTATTTTCATCTTTTAAGCGTATCACGCCTTCATCGGTGTTTCTTTGGGACTTTTCCAGAAATAATAAATCCCGGAAGGGAAGCACATATTTTTCTTCCGCTTTTGTATACAGCTTCGCTAAGTCCTTAACATCCTTTACCTCCACATCAGGGAAAAAGACAGAAAAATCGCCTAAAACTCTGACCTGGTTTTCAGTAAAATTAATGTAAAGAAATGCACTGCCTGACATGTCACAGATCATCCGGTACATTTTTTCTTCATTGGTTAGTTTTTGATTCATTGCGCCTAAAAGATCAACCTGATAACGTAAATCGTCCATAAATGTCTGCTCCTTATTTTCCTTCTATTAAATCATTCCCTCTCATAAACCTGACTTCTAAGGATCTGTTGACTATTTATGGGCAATATATCCCTGTGCTTTTAAAAGCTCCGCGCAAAGAATGGCTCCGCCTGCGGCGCCACGGACGGTATTGTGGGAAAGCCCCACGAATTTCCAATCATATATATGATCTTCACGAAGGCGCCCTACGCTGATTCCCATTCCGTTTTCAAAATCTACATCTTCTTTTACCTGTGGCCTGTTCTCTTCTTCTAAATATCTAATAAACTGTTTCGGCGCGCTTGGCAGATTCAGCTCCTGGGGAAGGCCCTTAAAGGAAACAAGCTTTTCAATTAATTCTTCCTTTGTAGGATTTTTGCGGAATTTTACAAATACGGCCGCCGTATGTCCATTTAATACGGGAACCCGGATGCACTGGCATGTGATCACAGGGCTGACGGCAGGAACAATCACGCCATCCTTGATTTCCCCCCAAATCCGCAGCGGCTCCTTTTCACTCTTTTCTTCTTCTCCGCCAATATAGGGAATGATATTTTCAATCATCTCAGGCCAGTCCTTAAAAGTTTTTCCGGCGCCGGAAATTGCCTGGTAAGTAGTTGCCACCACCTCGTAAGGCTCAAACGCTTTCCATGCCGTAAGGACCGGCGCATAACTTTGTATGGAACAGTTGGGCTTTACCGCAACGAATCCTTTTGAGGTTCCCAGCCTTTTTTTCTGAAAATCAATTACTTTCATATGTTCGGGATTGATCTCCGGTACCACCATAGGCACATCCGGCGTCCAGCGGTGGGCGGAGTTATTGGATACGACAGGGGTTTCCGTCTTTGCATATTCTTCCTCGATCCGTTTGATTTCTTCCTTGGTCATGTCAACCGCGCTGAACACAAAATCTACCTGTGAAGCTACCTTCTCCACCTCGTTCACATTCATAACCACAAGATCCTTTACCGAATCCGGCATGGGAGTGGTCATTTTCCATCTGCCGCCTACCGCCTCTTTATAAGATTTTCCTGCCGACCTTTCACTTGCCGCAATGGTGGTAACTTCAAACCACGGATGGTTTTCAAGCAGAGAAATAAATCTCTGTCCTACCATACCTGTTCCGCCTAAAATTCCTACTTTTAATTTTTCGCTCATTTTTTCCTCCATTCCACAAGGCGAATTTTGCCTGTCCTGCTTTATCCTACATAATACGGTTTTCATTTCCGATTTATCATATGATCCCTTTAAGAAAAGTCGCCCCGGGCGATTCCCCGGAAATGAATTAGATCTTCATCTCTTCTTCACACTTCCACCCAAATATGCATAAGAAATTCCTTATTTAACCTGATGGTTTCTTCCATAGCCTTTTTGCTTGGAGCCCCCATTGTTAACCTTTTTTCCACGCAGGTTTTCAGGCTGATGGCATCATAGACATCTCCCTCAAATAGAGGGCTGAATTTTTTAAGTTCTTCTATGCTTAAAGCGTCAATCGAACAGTTTTTCTCTATACAGTAAAGTACAAGCTGCCCTATGATACCATGGGCGTCCCTGAAAGGCACCCCTTTATTTACCAGATAATCCGCTGCGTCCGTGGCGTTGGTAAATCCCTTCATAGCGCTTTCTTCCATGACTTTTTCATTGAATTTTATAGTGGAAAGCATGCCGTTAAACAGTACAAGGCATTTTTCTACCGTTTCAATTGCGTCAAATGTGACCTCCTTATCCTCCTGCATATCTTTATTATAGGCAAGAGGAAGTCCCTTCATGGTCGTTAAGATGGACATAAGCGCGCCGTAAACCCGTCCTGTCTTTCCCCGTACCAGCTCCGCAATATCCGGATTCTTTTTCTGGGGCATAATACTGCTCCCTGTGGAAAATCCGTCGTCTATCTCTACAAAGCGGTACTCATTGGAATTCCAGATAATAATTTCCTCCGAAAAACGGCTAAGATGCATCATAATGGTGGCAAGCGCTGCCAGTAATTCTATTACATAATCCCTGTCCGCCACGGAATCCATACTGTTTAAGGTAGGTCCCTCAAATCCCATAAGCGACGAAGTGTAGGATCTGTCCAAGGGATAAGTAGTTCCTGCAAAAGCCCCTGAACCTAACGGACAGTAATTCATCCTCTTATAAATATCCTTAAGCCGCAGCACGTCTCTTTTGAACATTTCAAAATAAGCGCCCATATGATGGGCCAGCGTAGTGGGCTGCGCTTTTTGAAGATGGGTAAATCCCGGCATGTAGGTTGTCAGATTATTTTCCATAACGGACAACAGCGTTTCCAACAAATCCTTTAATTTTTCCGCCACCTGAACCACTTCCGCCCTTACATAAAGTTTCATGTCAAGAGCCACCTGATCGTTACGGCTTCTTCCTGTGTGCAGCTTTTTGCCGGTATCGCCAATTCTCTCTATCAGATTTGCCTCCACAAAGCTGTGGATGTCCTCGTATTCTTCCGTGATAGAAAGCCTTCCCTCCTCGACGTCCCTGCGGATACCTGTCAGTCCTTTGACAATGGCGTCCTTTTCTTCGCAAGTCAGTATTCCCTGCTTTTCCATCATTACTACATGTGCAATGCTTCCCTCTATATCCTGTTCAAAGAACTTTTTATCAAAAGAAATGGATGCGTTAAATTCATATACCAGCTTATCCGTCTCCCTGGTAAAGCGTCCTCCCCATAACTGAGCCATGGCGTGTACCTCCAATTATTAAATCTGAATTTGATACTACCATATTTTAAACGCCATTTCAATATTTTCTTCCATATTCTATATTTTATAAGAAATTTTGGATAGTTTTTGCGGCCTGGGAATGCACATAAGCTGCGCATTCCTTAAGAACATGATTCCTGTTTTGGTTACTTTTCTGCGGACTGCATTCTTATTCTGCACATAAATGTCGAAACTTCATAAATTATATGTATAAGAATCAACTATCGGTGCATATCATGCTGCTACTGATATAAGGAGGAACTATGAACCAGTCTGTTTTGGAATGTAAAAACATCTGTTTCTCTTATCATAACTTAAATGGCGAGACAAAAGCTTTGACAAATATATCGTTTCAGGTAAACAGAGGGGAATTTCTGGCAATTGTGGGACCAAGCGGATGCGGCAAGTCCACACTGCTATCCATTATCGCAGGGCTGCTTAAGCCGGAATCAGGAGAAGTTTTGCTAAATGAAAAGGAGCAGGGGCATATTGGGTATATGCTGCAGCAAGATCATCTTCTGGAATGGCGCACTATATGGAAAAATATCCTTTTAGGTCCTGAAATCAATAAAACCCTTACCAAAGAAAAAGAAAAATTAGCAGACAAATTATTGGCCGATTATGGTTTATCCAAATTTAAAGACAAAAAACCCTGCGAGCTATCAGGAGGTATGAAACAGCGCGCCGCGCTGATCCGCACTATGGTCATGGAACCGGGGCTTCTTCTTTTAGATGAGCCTTTCAGCGCGCTTGATTATCAGACCAGGCTAAGCGTATCTGCCGACATAGGAACCATTATCAGAGCCTCCGGTATAACTGCTATCCTGATTACCCATGATCTTTCGGAAGCCATATCCTTGTCAGACAGGGTGCTTGTTCTTTCTAAACGGCCTGCACGCATTAAAAATGATATTCCTATCCATCTAACCCTGAAAGATTCTTCACCCTTAGCCGCAAGAAATGCTCCCGAATTCCAGGATTTGTTTAACTTATTGTGGAAAGAAATTTCAGATGAATATAATGGAACCTGAACCCGGCCCACTGCTTATGGAAGCAAATGCTTCCACACTTTGCGAAATAACTTATTGTAATAACTAATATTGCGAAAGGAAATTAAGAAAGTAGAGAGATTGATTATGAATAGAAAACCTATAAACGCTTCACATGCTCCGCTTAGAGAATCCCCTTTAAACGCCCAGCAGCTTTATATTAAAAAACATCACAGGCATCACCATCTCGTCGCCATGCTGCGCCTGCTTGTCCTCATTTCATTCCTGACCATATGGGAATGTGCCGGAAGATTTGAAATAATAGACACATTCTTTTTCAGCAGTCCCTGCATGGTGCTCTCCTTTTTTACGGAAATGCTCCGGGACGGATCTTTTTTTACCCATACGGGAATTACTTTACTTGAAACATTGATAAGCTTTCTTCTGATTACGGCTGTTTCCATCCTCTTTGCTACGCTATTATGGTATTCCAAAACATTATCGGAAATCACGGAGCCCTTTCTTGTAGTTCTTAACAGTCTGCCGAAATCCGCCCTTGCGCCACTGTTTATCGTCTGGCTTGGCACAGGCGTCAACACAATTATCGTTGCCGGTATTTCCGTAGCGATTTTCGGCTCCATCATTAATCTTTATACCGGATTTAAAAGTGTGGACAGTGAAAAACTAAAACTTATAAAAACTTTAGGGGGAAATCGTTTTGACGCATTTCATAAAGTAGTGCTGCCTTCCTCCATTCCAACTATTTTAAGCAACATGAAGGTCAATATAGGGCTTGCGCTGGTAGGGGTAATCATTGGAGAATTTCTGGCAGCCAGACGCGGTCTGGGATATTTGATTATTTATGGTTCACAGGTATTTCAGTTAAACATGGTCATAACTTCCATTATCATTTTATGTGTGATTGCCATGGGATTATACCAGTGTATCCAGTGGGCAGAGCATTATTACAAAAAAAGAGCTTAACAAAATTCCGTGGAACTTTTGCCTCCACTCGGCGATGGCGTAATAAAAAGTCTTGACTTAGGCCATATGTCATGTGCTATCATGCAGGGTAACGAAAACTATTGAAGAAAAGGAGTTTCCTATGAAAATTTTATTTATCGGTAACAGCCATACCTTCGTCCATTATGTTCCCTTCCGGGTGAGAGCGTTCTGCGAAAGCCACGGACAGCTTATTGACGCCGTAATGCTTACCCATCCCGGCATGGGCCTGGACTGGCATTTACAACAATCTCAGACCTATTTTAATTTGATGTGCGGTGGTTATGATGCCGTCATTTTACAGCACAACGCCCACCCCTTCCCTGGTAAAGATTCCCTGTTAAAAGCCGGGGAGCAATTGGCAGCCCTCGCTCCAAAAGACACCAAAATATACCTGTACATGACCTGGAGCGAAAAGAACAACCCCAAGGGACAGGCTGCCATGAGCGATGCTTACCGGGCGTTAGCGGAAAAGATTGGCGCACTCATCTGCCCTGTGGGTCAAATCTGGTGGCAGGTGATAAGCGAACACCCGGAAGATGAGCTTTACTTTACCGATGGCGAGCACAGCTCTGTTCTGGGCGCGTCCCTGTCCGCGGCGGTGATTGGCCGCACGCTTCTGGGCCTTAATGTTGATCCCAAAGTCTGCTATGCTGATGCAAAGGAGCTCTCTAAACTGGACTTAGACCCGCGGATGATAGATCTTGTCCTGCAGTAGGGGAAAAGCCTTCCCCCACTTGCGCGCTAAGCGCCCGCCAGCTTATTCTGACAATCTTCCTACGGGCGTTCGTGTGCATCAAACGCCGTCACGCTGCGCGAGCAAGCTTATTGAATATAAAAAGCCCGGGATCTCCGGGCTTTTTAAGTAGATATCTTTCTTATCATCTTTTAGAAAAGCTACTGAGGGGACTCGAACCCCTGACCTGCTGATTACGAATCAGCTGCTCTACCGGCTGAGCCACAGTAGCATCAAAAACCATTATAAAGGCAATCATGCAAATTTGCAAGCAAATTTTTAAAATTAACGCCTCTATTTGTAACTATTCAGCCTACGGCTTCATAGTTACCGAATACGGCCATTAAAAGTTCGCCTACGGCGAAGGGCCGTATTCACTCTCGGCGG
>ERZ777011.2146-NODE-2146-length-17023-cov-3.724953_pt1 | contig 17023 bp, 17 predicted proteins | sample MGYA00374964_ERZ777011 | MGnify/ENA primary metagenome ERZ777011 (study PRJEB29310, sample SAMD00008975) | mouse gut metagenome | study: EMG produced TPA metagenomics assembly of the Metagenome analysis of fecal microbiota from mouse which was promoted...
TCGGCCTGCTGGACATCGTGGAGAACCGGCTGGTGGGCATGAAGGACCGGGGCGTGTACGAGACCCCCGGCGGCACCATCCTCTACCGGGCCCACGAGGTGCTGGAGATGATTACCCTGGACAAGGACACCAAGCACATGAAGACCAAGCTGGCCGTGGACTTTGCCGATCTGCTCTACAACGGCAAGTGGTTCACCCCCCTGCGCGAGTGCCTCCAGGCATTTGCGGTCAAGACCCAGGAGCACGTCACCGGCCAGGTGAAGCTCAAGCTCTACAAGGGCAATATCATCACCGCCTCTGTCACCAGCCCGGAGAGCCTGTACTCCGAGAAGCTGGTCACCTTCGAGGAGAGCGACTACAACCAGAACGACGCCACCGGCTTCATCAACCTCTGGGGCCTGCCCGACACGGTCCAGGCGCTGCGGGAGCAGGGGAAGCTGTAATGCCCGTCTGGCTCCAGCACCAGGGCCTGGGCTTCAAGGGGGGCACCCCCATCTGCGGGGATGCTTTCCGGCGGTTTCTGGAGGTCTGCTGGCCGGATACGGACGCGTTTACCCTCTCCAGCCACGCCGTGCTTTATAACGACAGCTGTGCGCTCAAAAAGGCGCTGCAACCGTGGCTTGTAAGTACCGTCACCACAGATGTGTGGTTCGGCTACGGCCCCGGCAGCAGCGAGCTCCGGGTGTACCGCTACCGCGCCGCGCCGGAGGCAATGGAGGCTCTGCTGTCCTGCTGTTACGACATTCTCTTCCGCAAAGCCCCGCCGGGAAGAAGAGCCAACCGGACCCGCCTCTTCCGGGGTGCGCTGGAGGATCTTTGCCTGTTCTCCAAGGGGACGCTGTTTTTGGGGAGCATCTCCCACGAGGGGGAGTGCTTCTGGTACCCGCTGAACGAGGAGATGGCGCGGTTCGCCGCGTATTCCGGATGCTGGAGCCCCTGCCAATGGCTGGCGCTCCCGGCTGGAGCTGCGATCTTATGACTGGAATAGCTGCTGCGGTCCGGAGAAGTAGCAAGTGGCACTGGCAGTCTGCGCGGCGGCCATCACCCGTCCTTCTGAGCAGTGCGGGGCGCCTGTCCTCTATTTGGATCTCAAAATGACCATAGGGAAAAGGCGGAGGCCGCTGGCGACTCCGCCCCTCCCCCTTTTCAATAATCTATAGACAAGAGGTACTGCCATGAAACTATGGGGCGGGCGGTTTCGCAAGGAGACCGACAGCTTAGTCAACGACTTCAACGCGTCCATCCACTTTGACGCGCGGCTCTGCCAAGAGGACATCCAGGGCAGCATGGCCCACGCCAGGATGCTCTCGGACTGCGGCATCATCTCCCCGGAGGACAACCGGCAGATTCAGGAGGGCCTGGCGGCCATCCTGGCGGACGTCGAGGCGGGCCGGGTGGCGTTCACCGCGGACAACGAGGACATCCACATGAACGTGGAGGCCCTGCTCACGGCGCGCATCGGCGCGGCCGGCAAGCGCCTGCACACCGCCCGCAGCCGCAACGATCAGGTGGCCGTGGACCTGCGGCTGCACCTGCGCCGGGAGATCTGTGAGATCACGGACCAGATCCTGGATCTCCAGCAGGCCATTCTTGAGCAGGCCCGGGCCCACACCAACACCGTCATGCCCGGGTATACCCACCTCCAGCGGGCCCAGCCCATCTCCTTTGCCCAGCATCTGCTGGCCTACGGCGAGCAGCTCAGGCGGGACGTGACCCGCCTTGCGGACTGCAAGAAGCGGATGAATGTCTGCCCCCTGGGCAGCGGGGCCCTGGCGGGCACCACCTACCCCATTGACCGCTTCGAGACCGCCCGGCTGCTGGGCTTTGACGGGCCCTGCTCCAACAGTCTGGACGGGGTCAGCGACAGGGACTACGCCCTGGAGCTGCTGAGTGCGCTGTCCATCCTCATGATGCACCTGAGCCGCTTTGCCGAAGAGGTTATCCTCTGGTGCAGCTGGGAGTTCAAGTTTGTGGAGCTGGACGACGCCTACTCCACCGGCTCCTCCATCATGCCCCAGAAGAAGAACCCGGACGTGGCGGAGCTGGTCCGGGGCAAGACCGGCCGGGTGTACGGGGACCTGATGGGGCTGCTGACCACCATGAAGGGACTGCCCCTGGCCTACAACAAGGACATGCAGGAGGACAAGGAGCCGGTGTTCGACGCGGTGGACACTGTGAAGATGTGCCTGCCCGTGTTCGCGGGGATGATCGGCACCATGCGGGTGCTGCCGGAGAACATGCGCCGGGCCGCCGGGGGCGGGTTCATCAACGCCACCGACTGCGCCGACTACCTCACCCGCAAGGGCATGGCCTTCCGGGACGCCTACACCACCGTGGGCAATCTGGTCTACTACTGCACCCAGCAGGGCAAGCTGCTGGAGGAGCTCACCCTGGAGGAGCTGAAGAACATCTCCCCCCTCTTCGGCGAGGACGTGTACGAGGCTCTAAGTCTGGAGACCTGCATGGGCCAGCGCAGGAGCCACGGCGGCCCCGCGCCGGAGGAGACGGAGCGGCAGATCCGGGAGCTGGAGGCCTTTATTACGGAGCAGAGGGCGGACCGGCATGGAGCCTGAGACAGCAGACGATTCTATTGCGTATGGAATATAGAGTTGCCAATGAAACGGACTTTGAGGGATTAGCTGATGCAATGAGGTTGGCTTATTCTGAAGAACCGTGGAATGAGCAGTGGAGTAGTGAACGTGCTGTCAGGCGAGTGAAAGCGATCATGGGTAATTTTCAATCGGTTGGCTTGACGGCAATAGAAAACGGCAAAATAATTGGTGGTCTATTAGGATATGTAGACCCATATGCGAATGAAGATTTTTACTATGTGGCAGAGTTATTTGTGATTCCTGAGAGAAAGAAAAATGGAATAGGCAGGACTTTGCTAAAAGAACTTGAGAATGTTTTACATGAGAAAAATATTTCTGTTGTCCAACTAATGTCGATAGAAACAAATGAAGTATTCTATGAGAAATGTGGATTGAATAAGGACGATGTTTCCGTATTGTTTAAGCGTTGTTAGGTAGTGAAGAAATTCCAATTTTGAAGAATATGGACAGCGAACGCTTGAAAAATGAGGGAAAAACAGTCAGTCCAAGCTAGAGGAGAAGGTGTGACGCTATGAGCAAACCGAGGATTTATATTGACGGCGAGGCCGGCACCACCGGCCTGCACATCCACCAGCGTCTGGCGGGTCGGGAGGACATCCAGCTTCTGACCATTGCCGGGGACCGGCGCAAGGACCCGGCGGAGCGGAAGCGGCTGCTCAACGAGGCGGATCTGGCCTTCCTGTGCCTGCCCGACGAGGCCGCCGTGGAGGCGGTGGGGCTGGTGGAGAACCCGGACACCCGGATCATCGACGCCTCCACCGCCCACCGGACCGCCCCGGGCTGGGTCTACGGCTTCCCGGAGCTAGGCCAGGAGCAGCGGGAAGCTGTGGCCTCCGCCAAGCGGGTGGCTAACCCGGGGTGCTACGCCACCGGGTTTATCGCCCTTATCGCCCCCCTGGTGAGACGGGGCCTGCTGGGGCCGGACACGCCCCTGGTGTGTCACGCCCTGTCCGGCTACACCGGCGGGGGAAAGAAGATGATCGCCGTCTATGAGGCGGAGGAGCGGGAGGCGGAGCTGGTGAGCCCCCGGCACTACGCCGTGAACCTGGACCACAAGCACATTCCGGAGATGGTGTCTGTGTGCGGCCTGACCCGCCGGCCGGTGTTCACCCCCATCATCTGCGACTTCCCCCAGGGCATGGTGGTGACGGTTCCCCTGTACTTTGACATGTTCACGGGGGCCCAGAGCCTGGAGAGCCTGCGGGCGCTGTATAACGACTACTACGCCGGCTCCCGGTTCGTCACCGTCCGGCCCCCGGAGGCCCCCACCTGCGGGTTCATCGGGTCCAACAACCTGACCGGGACCAACAGCCTGCAAATCTTTGTCTGCGGCAGCGGGGAACAGGTGATGCTCTGCGCCCGGCTGGACAACCTGGGCAAGGGCGCGTCCGGCGCGGCGGTGCAGAATATGAACATCATGCTGGGCCTGGACGAGGGGACCGGCCTGATTGTCAAAGAGTAAAGCAAAGCGGACGCTTTGCGCCAAAAAGTTTTTCTTTTGCTTCTTTTCTTTTTTCAAAAAGAAAAGAAGGTAAGCTAAAGGAGACAGCAGATATGTGCGAGATGATTTCCGGCGGCGTGTGCGCTGCCCAGGGGTTCCGGGCGGCGGGGCTCCACGTGGGGGTGAAGACCCACAATGTGAATAAGAAGGACGTGGCGCTGATCGTGTCCGACGCGCCCTGCGCGGCGGCGGCCATGTTCACAAAGAACGTGGTCCAGGCGGCCCCCATCCACGTGACCCGGGCCCATCTGGCCGCCGGCCGGGTGCGGGCCGTTATCGCCAACAGCGGCAACGCCAACGCCTGCGCCCCCCATGGTGAGGAGAACGCGGAGCGGATGTGCGCCGCCGCCGCCAGCGCCCTGGGCTGTGCGCCGGAGGAGGTGCTGGTGGCCTCCACCGGGGTCATCGGCCAGACCCTGAAGGTGGACGTTATTGAAAAGGGCGTGCCGGAGCTGTTCGGCCTGCTGGAGCGCAGCGACGAGGCCAGCGATGCGGCGGCCCACGCCATCATGACCACGGACACGGTAAAAAAGGAGTGCGCCGGGGAGGTTATCATCGGCGGAAAGACCGTCCGCATCGGCGGCATCGCCAAGGGCAGCGGCATGATTCACCCCAACATGGGCACCATGCTCTGCTTCCTCACCACCGACTGCGCCATCTCCCAGGAGATGCTCCAGGAGGCGCTGAGGGAGGTGGTCCGCCTCACCTTCAACCGCATCAGCGTGGACGGGGACACCTCCACCAACGACACCTGCTGCATCCTGGCCAACGGTCTGGCGGGCAACCCGGAGATCACCTCCAGGGGGGAGGCCTACGTGGACTTTGTCATGAAGCTCCACGAGGTCTGCTACCACCTGGCCCGGCAGATGGCCAAGGACGGCGAGGGGGCCAAGCACCTCATCACCTGCACCGTCCGGGGGGCGAGGAGCGAGGAGCAGGCGGAGACCATCTCCAAGTCCGTCATCTCCTCCACCCTGACCAAGGCGGCCATCTTTGGCTGCGACGCCAACTGGGGCCGGGTGCTGTGCGCCATGGGCTACTCCGGGGAGAAGTTTGACCCGGAGCGGGTGGACGTGACCTTCGGCTCCGAGGCAGGGGAGATCCTGGTCTGCCAGAACGGCCGTGGCCTGGACTTTGACGAGGATCTTGCCAAGAAGATCCTCACCGAGGACGAGGTGGAGATTGAAATCCGCATGGCCGAGGGAGACGAGTCCTGCACCTGCTGGGGCTGTGACATCACCTACGACTATATTAAGATCAACGGGGACTACAGGACCTAGGCCGCCGGCAGGCGGCCCAAACCAGTCGTTGGGCGCAGCCCAATGACGGTCCCCAGCCGGCAGGCGGCCCAAACCGGCCCTTGGGCGCAGCCCAGTGGCGGTCCCCAGCCGGCAGGCAGGTAATCCCAATACAAGGAGGCAGCGTATGAATCTCAACCACAGCGACCGGGCCCAGGTGCTGGTGGAGGCCCTGCCCTACATCCAGCTCTACTACGGCAAGACCGTGGTCATCAAGTACGGCGGCAACGCCATGATTAGCGAGGAGCTGCGCCGGGCGGTCATCAGTGACATCATCCTGCTGCGGCTGGTGGGCATCCACGTGGTGGTGGTTCACGGCGGCGGACCGGAGATCAGCGAGATGCTGAAAAAGACCGGCAAGGAGAGCCGCTTTGTCAACGGCCTGCGCTACACGGACCAGGAGACCATGGAGATCGTCCAGATGGTGCTGTGCGGCAAGGTGAACAAGGATCTGGTCTCCACCCTCAACCGGGCCGGCGGGCAGGCCGTGGGCCTGTGCGGCCTGGACGGCGGGATGCTCAAGGCTGTGCGGCGGCAGGAGGAGGGGGTGGACTACGGGCTGGTGGGGGACGTGACGGAGGTGGACCCCAAGGTCATTCTGGACGCCATCCACGACGGCTTTATCCCCGTGGTCTCCACCGTGGCCCAGGGTACGGATCAGGAGACCAGCTACAACGTCAACGCTGACACCGCCGCAGCCAAAATCGCCGTGGCGGTGGGGGCGGAGAAGCTGATCCTGCTTACCGACGTGCGGGGCCTGCTCCGGGACAGGAACGACGAGGATACCCTCCTCTCCCAGGTGCGTCTCAGCGAGGTGCCGGGGCTGGTGGAGGCGGGGGTGGTGTCCGGCGGCATGATCCCCAAGGTGGACTGCTGCGTGGACGCGGTGCAGAACGGCGTCCACCGGACCCACATCCTGGACGGCCGGATCCCCCACTCCATTCTCATCGAGGTCCTCAGCCACGCGGGCATCGGGACTATGATCTGGTAAGAAAGGCGTTTTTTCTGTCCTTTTTCTTTGTGAACAAAGAAAAAGGACCAAAAAGAAAAACTTTAAGAATATCTTTTCGCGCTGCGGGCAGTTCTATGCCAGCCCGGGCGGAAGCAGTACATTTTATTGGTAAGGGAGCGGTACGCTATGAATTTCAACGACATCAAGGCCCTGGATGAGGGGTATGTCCTCCAGACCTACGCCCGCAACCAGCTAGCCATTGACCACGGCTGCGGGGCTACCCTCTTTGACGCCGAGGGGAAGAAGTACATCGACTTCACCTCCGGCATCGGCGTCTGCTCCTTGGGCTACGCCAACGAGGCCTGGGCCAGGGCCATCTACGATCAGGCCATGAAGGTGGGCCACATCTCCAACCTCTTCTACACCGAGCCCTACGCCAAACTGGCCTCCCGGCTGGTTCCTGCGGCGGGTATGGCGGCGGCTTTCTTCGGCAACTCCGGCGCGGAGGCCAACGAGGGCATGATTAAGGTGGCCCGGAAATACTCCTATGAGAAGTACGGCCAGGGCCGGTCCGCCATCATCACCCTGAAAAACTCCTTCCACGGCCGCACCATCACCACCCTGAAGGCCACCGGCCAGGACCACTACCACGACTACTTCTTCCCCTTCACCGAGGGCTTCCGCTACGCCCAGGCCAACGACATGGACAGCCTCCTGTCCCAGGCCGGGGAGGACGTGTGCGCGGTGATGATGGAGCTCATCCAGGGAGAGGGGGGCGTGAATCCCCTGGAGAAGGAATTTGTCCAGTCCGTGGCTAAGCTCTGCCAGGAGCGGGACTGGCTGCTGCTCATCGACGAGGTGCAGACCGGCGTGGGCCGCACCGGGACCATGTTCGCCTACCAGCAGTTCGGCGTGCAGCCCGATGTGGTGAGCTTTGCCAAGGGCATCGCCGGCGGCCTGCCCTTCGGGGGCTTCATGACCAACGAGAAGTGCCGGAACGTCCTGCGGGCAGGGGACCACGGCAGCACCTTCGGCGGCAACCCCATGGCCGCCGCCGCCGCCAACGTGGTCATGGATACCCTGACCCCCGCCTTCCTGGAGGAGGTCCGGGAGAAGGGCCAGTACCTCCGGGAGCGGATCGCCGCGCTGGGAAGCCCCTATGTCTCCGGCATCCGGGGCATGGGGCTGATGCTGGGCGTGGGCGTCCAGGGCATGACCCACAGGGAGCTGAAGGATAAGCTCATGGAGCGGGGCCTTCTCTGCCTCACCGCCGGCGCGGACACCCTGCGGCTCCTGCCGCCCCTGGTGATTACCCGGAAGGAGCTGGACCAGGGTCTGGCCATTATGGCGGAGATCATGGGCGCGTAGCCGGGTGCAAATAGAGAAGCAACAATCCCCCGCGCTGGCCGGCGCGGGGGATTGTTCAGGCTCAGGGAACTTGCTTTGGGACAAAATATACCGCCCGCCGGCAGATGCCGGCAGGCGGGGCCTGTGCGCATATGTCAGACAGCTCTGGTGACTTTGCCGGAACGCAGACACCGGGTACAAACATAGACATGGCGAGGGGTACCGTCCACGATTGCCTTTACACGCTTGACATTGGGCTTCCACATGCGGTTAGAGCGCCGATGGGAGTGGGACACCTGGATCCCGAAGGTAACACCCTTGTCACAGAATTGACATTTAGCCATCCGTTGCACCTCCTTGCTGTTCTAGGATAGAATGGATGCGAAATGCACCGAAGGTTATAATAGCAGAGTTTGACACAAAATGCAAGTGGAATTTAAGAAATTTGAAAAACTTTTTGCGCTCTTGTCAAGCGGGACCATTTATACTATAATTATGCTGATATTGACCGTGCCAGTGGGGCCACGGCGGAACGGAGGAAAAGCAGCATGATACAGCAGGATGAAATGAAGGGCGGCGTCAAGGTCAGTGAGCTGGTGGAGCACCTGGATCTGGCGGTGGTGAACAAGGGGGCGGACTTCGACACCGCCCTGGTGGGCATCAAGGACGTGAACCGCCCGGGCCTTCAGCTGGTGGGCTTTTTCGAGTACTTTGACGAGCGCCGCCTACAGGTGATCGGCATGGCGGAGACCCAGATGCTCAACAGCATGGACCCGGAGCAGCGCAGCCGCAGCTTCGCCAACCTCTTCAACTACGAGATCCCCGCCCTGGTGGTGTCCCGGGACCTGGACATCTACCCCGAGTGCCTGTCCATGGCCCGCAAGCACCAGCGGACCCTGCTCCACACCACGGATACCACGGTGGTGTTCACCACCAAGGTCATCGAGTACCTCACCCATGCCCTGGCCCCCACCATCACCCGCCACGGCGGCCTGCTGGACATCTACGGCGAGGGGGTGCTCATCACCGGCGACAGCGGCGTGGGCAAGAGCGAGACCGCCATTGAGCTGGTCAAGCGGGGCCACCGGCTGGTGGCGGACGACGCGGTGGACATCCGCCGGGAGGCGGACCAGCTGCTGGGCAAGGCCCCGGATCTCATCAAGCACTACATTGAGCTGCGGGGCATCGGCGTGGTGAACGTGCAGCAGCTGCTGGGCATGAGCGCGGTGAAGCCGGAGAGCCAGGTGGATCTGGTGGTGCATCTGGAGCGGTGGCGGGAGGACAAGTTCTATGACCGCTTCGGCCTGGACGAGGAGCGGGTGAACATCCTGGGCATCGAGGTCCCCATCATCACCATCCCGGTCCAGCCCGGCCGGAATCTGGCCACCATCGTGGAGGTGGCGGCCATGAACAACCGCTGCAAGAAGTACGGCTTCAACGCCGCCCAGCAGCTGGCCGACGATCTGGAGCGTCAGGCCATGGGCGGCTGAGGGCATGAGGGACATAGGGAGGAAGTATCATGTACTATATTGGAATTGACGTAGGCGGCACCAACCTCAAGGCGGGGCTGGTGGACGAGAGCTATCAGATCGTCGCGGTCAAGAAGGCCCCCCTCCATTTCCAGTCCATGGATCAGATGGGGGAGACCCTGGCCCGGATGGCCCTGGAGCTGGTGGAGGAGAAGGCCGTGGCCCGGGAGCAGGTGGCCTCGGTGGGCATGGGCTTCCCCGGCCCGGTGGACGACAGGCGGGGCGTGGTCATCAAGACGGTGAACATCCCCATCCGGTTCATGCCCGTGGCGGAGATGTTCCACCGCCGCTGGGACGTGCCGGTCCGCCTGGGCAACGGCAGCATCTGGACCTGCCGCTGCTCTTGGGAAACGACGCGGACTGCGCCGCCCTGGGGGAGTTCTACCACTACGAGGACAAGAGCATCGAGAGCCTGATCCTGGTCACCCTGGGCACCGGCATCGGCACGGGCATCATCTTCAACGGCAGGATCCACGCGGGCGTCAACGGCTGCGCCGGGGAGGGCGGCCACATGGTCATCGTCCACGGCGGGGATCAGTGTACCTGCGGCCGGAGGGGCTGCTGGGAGCGCTACGCCTCCGCCAACGCCCTCATCCGCCAGACCATGGCCGCCATGGAGGCGAGCAAGGACTCCGCCATGTGGACCCTGGTGGGCGGCGATCTGAGCAACCTGGACGGCCGCACGGCCTTTGAGGCCATGCGCCGGGGGGACAGCGCGGCCCGGGCGGTGGTGGACCAGTACCTGCGGTATCTGGCCGACGGGCTCTCCAATCTGGTGAACATCTTCCAGCCGGAGGTCATCTGCCTGGGCGGCGGGGTGAGCCATGAGCGGGACGAGGACCTGCTGGCCCCCCTGCAAACCATGGTCCTGGACCAGTGCTTCGGCCGGGAGGCGGACCGCCACACCCGCATCGTCAAGGCCAAGCTGGGCAATGACGCGGGCATCATCGGCGCGGCCCTGCTGGGACTGTAGCTCTTTTTCTTGAATACGGTTACCATATCTTTTGTTGGAAATAAGGAGTAGGATATATGCCCTGGTATGACGACTTTGACGCCCTGGCCGCCGCCCGATTCCCGGACCTGGAGGTCCTCCGGGAGGAGCCCATGGCCCGGCACACCACCTTCCGGGTGGGCGGGCCCGCCCGCCGGATGGTCCGGCCCGCCTCCGAGGCCGCCTGCGCGGCCCTGCTGGACGCTGCCGAGACCGCCGGCTGGCCTCTGCTGATGCTGGGCAACGGCTCCAATCTGCTGGCTGCGGACGAGGGCCTGGACGCGCTGGTGGTCCACACCGGGCGGCTGGACCGTCTGGAGCGGACCGGGGAGCGGACCCTCCGCGCCCAGGCCGGCGTCAGCCTGGCCCGGCTGGCCTCCTTCGCCCAGCGGGAGGGGCTGACGGGGCTGGCCTTTGCCCACGGCATCCCCGGCAGTCTGGGGGGCGCGGTGTGCATGAACGCCGGGGCCTACGGCGGAGAGTTGTCCCAGGTGGTGACGGCGGCGGAGGCGTGGCTGGCCGGAAGGGGCGTCGTGCGCCTCGCCGGGGAGGACCTGGCCTTCGGCTACCGCCGCAGCGCCTTCAGCGGACAGCGGGGCGGGGTGCTGGCGGCGGAATTTTTGCTGGAGCCCGGGGACCCGAAGGAGATCCGCGCCGCCATGGAGGAGCTGGGCCGCCGGCGGCGGGAGAAGCAGCCCCTGGAGCTGCCCAGCGCCGGCAGCACCTTCAAGCGGCCCCAGGGCCATTTCGCCGGGGTCCTCATTGAGCAGTGCGGCCTGAAGGGGACCCGCGTGGGGGGAGCCCAGGTGTCGGAGAAGCACGCCGGGTTCATCGTCAACGCCGGCGGGGCCACCAGCGCCGATGTGCTGGGGCTCATCCGGGAGGTACAGCGTGTTGTGAAGGAGAAAACCGGCGTGGAGCTGGAGCCCGAGGTGCGGATCGTGCCCTGAGAGAGGGCAAAGAGGGAGAGAGAAGAATGGAAATACTGATTATCTCCGGCCTGTCCGGCGGCGGGAAGAGCAAGGCCGCCTCCTTTCTGGAGGACATGGGGTTCTATATCGTGGACAACATGCCGGCGGCCATGATGATGAAATTCGCGGAGTTCTGCGCCGCGGGCAATGGCCGCTACAACCGTGTGGCCATGGTCTACGACGTGCGCACTGCGGACACCTTTGACGAGTTTCTGGAGGTGCTGGACACCCTCCGCCAGCAGAAGTACAACTGCAAGCTGCTGTTTCTGGAGGCGGAGGTGGAGGCCATTATCAAGCGGTACAAGGAGACCCGGCGTATGCACCCCCTCCAGGAGCAGGCCGGCACCCTGGAGGCGGCGGTAAACCGGGAGATTGACATGATGGCCCCGGTGCGGGTTCAGGCGGACGTGGTCATCAACTCCACCACCTACTCCACCGCCCGGCTGCGGGGCGAGCTGATGCGGCTCTTCGGCGGGGAGCGGCGCACGGGGGAGTTACAGGTGAGTCTGGTGTCCTTCGGCTTTAAGCACGGTCTGCCTCTGGAGGCGGATCTGGTGTTTGACGTGCGGTTCATGCCCAACCCGTTTTATATTGACGCCATGCGGGAGAAGACCGGGCTGGACCGGGAGGTGCGGGACTACGTGTTCTCCTTCCGGGAGACGGAGCAGTTCATGGAGAAGCTGCGGGAGCTGCTGCGCTTTGTCCTGCCCCTGTACCGGGAGGAGGGGAAGACGGTGCTGGTGGCGGCCATCGGCTGCACCGGCGGACACCACCGCTCCGTGGCCGTGACCCACGCCCTGGCAGACTACGTGGCCTCCCTGGGCTATCAAGTGACGGAGAACCACCGGGATATGATGCGGACATAGGCGCAGAAAGGAAACCATGGAAAACGCAACGCTGTATCGGGGACCCAGCGGAAAGGGGCCCAGAATCGTGGCCATCGGCGGCGGCACCGGCCTGTCCACCATGCTGCGGGGACTGAAACGCTACACCAATAATTTAACCGCCATCGTCACAGTGGCGGACGACGGCGGCGGCTCGGGCGTACTGCGCCAGGAGCTGGGGATGCTGCCCCCGGGGGACGTGCGCAATTGTCTGGAGGCCCTGGCCAATGTGGAGCCGGTGATGGGGGAGCTGCTCCACTATCGGTTTACGGACGGGTCCCTGAAGGGGCAGAGCTTCGGCAACCTCTTCCTGGCGGCCCTCAACGGCATCTCCGGCAGCTTTGACCGGGCGGTGAGCCTGATGAGCCAAGTGCTGGCCATCACCGGCCGGGTGATCCCGGTGACCACCACGGACGTGCAGCTGGAGGCGGAGTTTGAGAACGGGGCCAAGGTCCTGGGCGAGTCGAAGATTTTCTACTGCAAGAAGCGGGAGGACTGCCGCATCCGGCGGGTGCGGCTGCTGCCCCAGCATCCCCCGGCCCTGGCCCCCGCCCTGGAGGCCATCGCTGAGGCGGATATGATTGTTCTGGGCCCCGGCAGTCTCTACACCAGCATTATTCCCAACCTGCTGGTGGAGGGCATCGCCCAGGCCATCGCGGACGCGGACGGGCTGAAGGTCTACGTGGCCAACGTCATGACCCAGGAGGGGGAGACCGAGGGCTACACCAACGCGGACCACATTCAGGCCCTCTTCCAGCACTCCCTGCCCGGGCTCTTCCGCCTGTGTCTGGTCAACTCCGCCAGCATCCCCCAGGAGGTCACGGACCGCTACGCCCAGGAGGGGGCGGAGCCTGTGCGCTACGACAAAAACGCCTGCGCCCAGCTGGGCGTGGAGCTGGTCAGCCGCCCGGTGTCCACGGTCCAGAATGGGTATGTCCGCCATGACAGCCAGCTCCTGGCCTCCGCCCTGCTGGAGCTCCACGCCCAGCGCAGCGTGCGGATCGCGGGGCTGGGGAAATATCGGACAGAGTAAAAAGAGATTCAGATGCGCTGATTGGGAAATTCATCCCCGCATGCGATGGCCTGGAGGGCCGCGCCGGTGCGCAGACCCAGCTGGAAAGCGCCGCTGGCGTAGTACTCAATGATATGGTCCAGATCCCACTCCTGGTAAACGTCCAGCTGGCTCCGCAGGCGGTCTATGGGCTCCGCAAATTCGCCCTTGCTTGCCTCTTCCAGGGTGGGCATGATATAATGGAAGTACAACCAGACCATAAAGTCATCCATAATAGCGCTCCTTTAATAAACGAGTTATTAGACGTTTTTATTATATCACGTCTACGAAGACGCGTCAAGGTGAAAGTATGAAATATTACGAAAGATTAAAAGAGTTGCGCAAAGAGAGAAAAGAAACGCAAGCGCAGACAGCAGAGGCTACGGGCATACTTACTCGCCAGTACCAGCGGTATGAACACGGAGAGCAGAAGCCTGGAATGGACTATCTCTGGGCGCTGGCGGATCATTTCGGTGTAACGCTTGACTATCTGGTAGGCCGGACAGACGAGCGGTAGAACAACAAGTGGCCGTTTTTTCAGAGTTGCTATGGAATTAAAAGAAAGACTGCGCATACTGCGCAAAGAGAAAAAGGAAACTCAGAAACAACTGGCTGCCACTATTGATGTCGGGTACCGCCAGTACCAGCGGTTTGAATCCGGGGAAAATGACCCAACCTTTAAGGACCTCTGCGCCTTGGCAGACCATTTTGGTGTGACACTGGATTATCTGGCTGGCCGGACGGACGAGCGGTAGACGAAATCATATAAGATTTTTTGTTATAACAAAAAAGAATGACCACAACAAGGCAGGTGACCCGCCCCATGAGCTTTTCCGGCAGCGTAAAAAACGAATTATGCCAATCTCCGCTGGGAGATGCGTGCTGCGCCCGGGCGGAGGCCTACGGTGCGCTGCTCCACTGCAACACCTTTACCCCCCAGGAGGTGCGGGTCATCACGGAGAGCGAGAGCTTCGCGCAAAGGCTCCCCGCCCTTCTGGACCGGGCCTTTGGCCTCGCCTTTGACCGCCTGCCGGCGGAGGGGGAGCAGAAATACGTCTTTCAGATCACGGACCGGGAGAAGACCGGCCGCATCGTGGACGCCTTTGGCTTCGACTCCCGCCAGAGCCCGGTGCTCCACATCAACTTCGGCCTGCTGGAGGAGGACTGCTGCCGCTCCGCGTTTCTGCGGGGCGCGTTCCTTTCCGGCGGCAGCACCACCGAGCCCTCCAAGAGCTACCACCTGGAGCTGGTCACCAGCCACGCCCAGGCCAGCCGGGAGCTGGCGGCGCTGCTGACCGACATGGGCCGCCAGCCCCGCCAGACGGCCCGGGGCGGCTGTCAGGTCACCTACTTCAAAAGCAGCGTCCAGATCGAGCAGCTCCTGGCTCTCATGGGCGCACCCAGATCCGCCGGCGCACTGGAGAGCGCCCGGGCGGAGAAGCGGCTGCGCAACGGCGTGAACCGTCAGGTCAACTGCGAGTCCGCCAACCTGGACAAGATGGTGGCCGCCGCCCAGGAGCAGCTGGAGGCCATCCGGCGGCTCTACGAGCTGGACCGGGTGGGCGGGCTCCCCGCCCAGCTGAAGGAGACCATCATCCTGCGGGAGACCTACCCGGAGCTGACCCTGCGGGAGCTGGCGGAGGAGTTTGAGCCGCCTGTCACAAAGAGCTGCCTCCAGCACCGGCTGCGCAAGCTGGTGGAGCTGAGCCGGCAATAAGAACCTGTATTCACAACCGTTGAACACTGTCTGTCCGGTCTTTTTCCCGTCATACTGCGTCGATTTCCCTTGCCATACGTCAGTATGGCTGCGGAAAATCTTCTTGTCTGGCGGGAAAAATCCTCGCCCATCCAGCATTCTCCGGCTATGAATACAGGTTCTAGGGACGCTCCCAGGAGCGAGAAAGAGAGGTCCCCCCTATGTCTTTTGTCCACCTCCATGTCCATACGGAGTACAGCCTGCTGGACGGCTTTTGCAGGATCGACGGGCTGGCCCGCCGGGTCAGGGAGCTGGGCCAGTCCGCCGTGGCCATCACGGACCACGGGGTCATGTACGGCGCCATCGACTTCTACCGGGCCTGCAAGCGGGAGGGCGTCAAGCCCATCATCGGCTGCGAGGTGTACGTCACGCCCCCCGGCCGGTCCCGCTTTGACAAGATCTACGAGCTGGACGCGGAGAGCCGCCATCTGGTCCTCCTGTGCCGGAACGAGGAGGGGTACCGCAACCTCAGTTACATGGTCAGCATGGGCTTCACAGAGGGCTTCTACGTCAAGCCCCGGGTGGACATGGACCTGCTGCGCGCCCACAGCGGCGGGCTCATCGCCCTCTCCGCCTGTCTGGCCGGGGAGATCCCCAAGCGGCTGGCCACCGGCGACTACACCACCGCCAAGGCCCGGGCCCTGGAGCTGCGGGACGTCTTTGGCCCGGACAGCTTCTATCTGGAGCTCCAGGACCACGGCATCCGCAGTCAGGTCATTGTGAACCAGGGCCTTCTGCGCCTCCATCAGGATACGGGCATCCCCCTGGTGTGCACCAACGACTGCCACTATTTGACCCCGGAGGACGCGGAACCCCACGACGTGCTCCTGTGCATCCAGACAGGCAAGATGGTGGAGGACGAGCGGCGGATGCGCTATGAGCCCCGCAGCTTCTACGTCCGCTCCACCCAGGAGATGGAGCGCCTTTTCTCCCAGTACCCCGACGCCCTGGCCAACACGGAGCGGATCGCGGAGATGTGCAATCTGGAGTTCACCTTTGGCCAGTACCACCTGCCGGAGTTTCAGGTCCCGGCGGGGGAGACCGCCCGGACCTATATCCGCGCCCTGTGCGATCAGGGGTTCGCGGAGCGTTACCGGGGAGAGCACCCGGAGCACCGCCGGCAGCTGGAGTACGAACTGGACATGATCGAGAAGATGGGCTTTACGGACTACTTCCTCATTGTCTCCGACTTTGTCCGCTTTGCCCGTGAGGCGGGCATCCCCGTGGGACCCGGCCGCGGCTCCGCCGCCGGCAGCATGGTGTCCTACTGCCTGGGCATCACGGACATCGACCCCATCAAGTACGGCCTGTACTTTGAGCGGTTCCTCAATCCGGAGCGGGTGAGTATGCCGGATATTGACATGGACTTCGGGGACAACCGCCGGGACGAGGTGGTGGAGTACGTCCGGCGCAAGTACGGCAGCGACCGGGTGGCCCAGATCGTCACCTTCGGCACCATGGCCGCCCGGGCCGCCATCCGGGACGTGGGCCGGGTGCTGAACATGCCCTACGCGGACGTGGACACGGTGGCCAAGCAGGTGCCCAGCGGGCCGGGGAACCTGCACATCACCCTGGACGACGCCCTGAAGCTGAGCAAGCCCCTGCGGGATCTCTACGATGGGGACGAGCGGGTAAAAAAGCTCATCGATACCGCCAAGGCCCTGGAGGGAATGCCCCGCCACGCCTCCACCCACGCCGCCGGCGTGGTCATCACCAAGGACCCGGTGTACACCTATGTGCCCCTGGCCAGGAACGACGAGACCACGGTCTGCCAGTACACCATGGTGACCCTGGAGGAGCTGGGCCTTTTGAAGATGGACTTTCTGGGCCTGCGGAACCTGACGGTGCTGGAGGACGCGGTGGAGATGGTCCGCCGCCGGGAGCCGGACTTCCGGCTGGAGGACATCCCGGAGGACGACCGGGGGGTCTACGAGATGCTCACCCAGGGGAAGACCGGCGGCGTGTTCCAGATGGAGTCCGCCGGGATGACGGGGGTGTGCGTGCGGCTGCGGCCCCAGTCTGTGGAGGACCTGACGGCCATTGTGGCCCTGTACCGGCCGGGGCCCATGGACTCCATCCCCCGGTTCATCGCCTGCAAGCACGACCCCAAGCTGGTCACCTACAAGCACCC
>ERZ777011.2150-NODE-2150-length-16979-cov-3.185181_pt1 | contig 16979 bp, 14 predicted proteins | sample MGYA00374964_ERZ777011 | MGnify/ENA primary metagenome ERZ777011 (study PRJEB29310, sample SAMD00008975) | mouse gut metagenome | study: EMG produced TPA metagenomics assembly of the Metagenome analysis of fecal microbiota from mouse which was promoted...
TCGCCGATCCCCTCGGAGAGTGCGCATCCACCCGTCAGACAATAGGGTACATCCGCCCCCAGTTTTACGCCCTCCGTCTGCAGTTCCTCCAGAGACAGCCCCAGCCTGAAAAGCTCGTTCATTCCTTTCAGGACCGCAGCACAGTCGGCAGATCCGCCCGCCATTCCCGCCGCAACGGGAATGAATTTGTACAGTCCTATATCGACGCCCTCTCTTATCCCGAATTCCTCCTTCAGAAGAGCCGCCGCCTTATATACAAGATTATCCTTGTCAACCGGAAGGAAGGGCAGATTTGTCTTGACGGTTATCCTGCCGCCCGGATTTTTGTGCAGACCGACCTTATCGTACAGATCTATACTCTGCATAACCATGCGAACCTCATGATAACCGTTTTCAAGAGTACCGAGAACATCCAGCCCCAGATTGATCTTGGCGTAAGCCTTTAATCCGATATAATCCATACGCTCCTCCGAAAATACCACGCGCCCGTTTCCGCACAACGGTACGCTCCGAACTTTGTTAATTACAGTATAATATCTTAATGTATTAAAAGCAATACAATTATACTTCCCTGTTAAGAAATCCGGGCAAGAGTCCGATAAAAATTATGAAACGTATTATTACGCATTTATTAATCCAGGGAAGGAGTGATAAAACAATGGTAAACGGAGTTACCAGCCAGACAACAGTTGACGCTCAGTATTCAGAGGTGACTAAGACCGTCAAGGACGACACCGCGAAGAAGACTTCGGGCAGCGAATCAGCCGCATCCTCCAAGGACGCTTACAAAGACAACGGGGTAATATATGAAAAGACCTCCGACTATAAGAGCATCGCTTCCATGTCAAAGGGCGACCGCTCGAACATCATAGCGCAGCTCAAGGCGGACGCAGATGCCCGTACGGAGCAGTTAAGACAGCTTGTCGAGAAAATGATGTATAAGCAGGCAGGCGCTGCTGATCCCAATTCCAAGTCCACATGGGAAAATCTTCTCAGAAAGGGCCTTATCACCGACAAGGAGGCGATTGCCAACGCGAAGGCTGATATTGCGGAGGACGGATATTGGGGAGCCGAGAAGACCTCGGACAGAATACTTTCTTTTGCCACAGCTTTGTCAGGCGGGGACAAGGACAAGATGGAGAAAATGCTCGCAGCCTTTGAAAAAGGCTTCAAGCAGGCAACCAAGTCATGGGGCAGCAAACTTCCCGACCTTTGTCAGGATACCTACAAGGCAGTACATGACAAATTTGACAGCTGGTTTGAGGAAAACTAAAGAAACGCTGATTGAATCAACGTTTCTCCAAGAGAAGCAGGCACATATCTGATTTGGACGATCCACAAATTAATTTAAGCCTTCAGGCTGACGCGTACACGCGCGGTCTGAAGGCTTTTATCTGTTTATAATTACGGTTTTCCGGTACTCACAGACCTGTTTTACCTCGAAACAAAAGCGTTCTGCCGTCTGTATGTATCATTGTCCTTCTGGCTCAATTCGCTCTCGACCTGCGCCAGTTCTTTCTCCAGCTCGCGGACTTTCTTTTCGTCTCCGGAGGCTGACCGTATCTGCTGCTCCAACTGCTGTTTTTTCTCCTTCAGCTTTTCGATCTCTTTATCAACCCTATCCGTGTCCGTAACGCATTTCTCCGAGGGACTTCCCGGACGGCTCACGTCCGCCTTCGGCTTCTCTTTCCCTTCCGTCCGGTCGGATCTGTTCGGGTCGTCGAAAAAGATTTTCCGGCTGCCATTCCCGTCCTGACCTAAACGGTACAGCCCGGCAGGTTCTTTACCCGATTTTTCACTGCTGATGTATTCGTCCTTAGGCTCTGACAAAGTCTTCGGCACCGTTTCCCTTTCCGTTTTTTTTGCCTCTTTTGTCATTTCGGCAGCCTGTTTTTCCTTCACCCGTTCCGCATAATCGGCTTGGACATTATCATAATTTCCGCTGATTCGCATTTCCATAGATATTCCTCCTTCAATTCTGTATTTTGGAGGTCACGCAGAATAACGCCCTCCGTTTTCTTTTTCGACTGAATAAAAAAACGGATTAAGAGTTTTGCCGTGAGATGCTTTTTGGATGCCGCGGAATGATGAGCAGTACGCTGAGTATGAACGTATTTCCCTGTGTCTTTATGCTCATTGCCCCGTCATATTTTTCAGCTACCGTTTTTATATTTGACAGACCCGTCCCGTTTTTAAAAGAAGACTTCCCGTCAAAACTGTTTTCAATTTCAATCAGAATAAAATCGCCTTGCATCCTGCCGGACACGCGGATATATTTTTCCACGCCGCCGTCAGTGCTTTTGCAGGCGTTTACTGCGTTGTCGAGGGCGTTTGACAGAATAATGCCGAAATCAATGTCGCGCACCGTACACGGATACGGCAGGATCAGCGAGCAGGATACGTCTATGCCCATGCTTTTGGCTATTCCCAGTTTATTTTCAAGCAGAATATCCGCCACCGGATTATTCGTGGCGCATGGAAAAGAGAATCCTTTTGCCACACTCTCCATATCTCCTATATAATCCAGCGCCTGCCGCGCATTTCCGTCTTTCAGAAGCTCTTTAAGCACCGTGATATGATTTTTTATATCATGCCTGAAAGATTTTGTTTTCTCATAGCGAGTCCTTGTTTCCTCCACATAACGGTTAAGGGAATGTTCCTCCTGTTCAAGAAGGGACAGCTTTGTGTTCAGCCGGAAATTCTCAAGCAGTTTTTTGTAGGCAAACATAATGCAGAACAGGCTTGCCATTGCCAGAAGCTGTACAGCGATCATCTGAAAGTGGTCCGCATTCAAAATTTTCCCGGCTCCGTCCGTAATTATTGTATTCCCGTAAATCACATGACCGATATACTGCCCTATCAGAAAAACCGTAACAGCGGGCGTGAGAAGCATAAGCGCATAACGACTTTTCACCGTCCCGTCATAAGAGAAATGCCTGTATATGATATAACAGCATAAGACTGCCGCGGGCAGCGCAATATTTCCCATAAGCATAAACACCTTTCCTACTGTCTCCTGATCACAGGATCTCATAAGCGGATATATAAGACAAAGCGCCGAATTAACGATACCGTAACAAAGCTGCATTATCTCGCCCGTAACTATCGCATATAAAACAGCCGTCGCTATATCAGCTTTACATAAAAAAATTCCGCTTGCCGCAAGCAGAATAATATAAACGGCAAACTGCGCGAAACCTCCTGCGCGGATAGCCGTTACGATAACAGTCCCCAAAAACGCGTACATGACATAATAAAAGATCCCCGCTTTCCTTTTGAGGAATTTCACATAAAAATAAAATCCGGTCAGCAGCTGAGCGCCGCCCATTATATATTGATTGAAAAAATCCAGACGATCCGTCACTTCACAGCCTCCGTTCTTTCATGTACCGCAGTATAACGCCCGAAAATTCCTTGCTCCGCAGGCGCGAAACAGGTATCTGCTTTCCGCCCTCCATATACGCCGTTTGGTTTTTATAGCTTCTGAGATATTGCAGATTGATAAGAAAACTTCTGTGACACCTGAAAAACCTGCCGTCCAGCTTTGTTTCAAGATTTTCGATCCTGTCATAATAATCTACTATTTCAAACGACGTAAGATGCAGATACACCTTTCTGTCGATGATCTCGCAGAAAATTATTTGCTCAAAAGGCACGAGTCGGCTCTCGTATCCTCTCTGCACAAGCAGATTCGCTTCCCCCGCGCTTTGCATCGAAGCAAGAACGCGCTCCATTGTTTTTTGAAATCGGCTTTGTTCTATCGGCTTTACAAGATAATCATACGCCTGTACCTCAAAAGCCTCGAACACCGTTTCCCTGAGAACCGTTATAAAAATCAGATAACCCTTAAATCCCCGTCTTCGCAGTATCCTTGCCGTCTCCATTCCGTCCATTTCTTTCATCTGAATATCAAGGAAAAGAATATCTATTGTTTTTTCATATTTCAGCAATTCTTTTCCGCTCAAAAATACCTCGATAACTGTTTCGATATTTTGAGCGCGAAAAAAATCCGCCGCCATTTTCTTTACTGCGCCCGCCATATATTTCTCATCGTCACAGACCGCAACACGAATCATATTCCCACCTCCCGAAAAGCTTATTGTAGCATTTCCGCCGCCGCAAAACAATAAAAATGATCTAGAATGCGCTTTCCGCGCCGTGGAATGCTGCGATAGGATCTTTTAACAAAAAATGCCCCGGATATTCCCGGCTGCCGCGAGTGGCACAACAGTCAGGTGATCCGGAGCATATTTTATATTTTTCGGTCCGCGGTCTTCGGATTTGCGGTATCCGTCAGCACTTCTTGATTATTATAAGCTTCATTCCCGGCTTTATGTCCTCAGTTGAAAGCCCGTTCGTATCCATTATGTCCTTTATCGTGGTGCAGTATTCTTTGGCGATATTCCAAAGCGTATCTCCTGGTCTTGTTATGTATCCGACAATGCCGGGGAGGTTTTTGATCCTGCCGTAATCGGGAGGAGCGGCGGTAACGTCGCAGATAAGGTTTTCGCTGTGCGACTTGACAGCCATCAGATCTATTATCGCGTTGCATTTTATGTTGACCTCGCCGCCTCCCGTAAGAAGCGTCGATACCTGAAGCGGTCCCGCCTTTCCGGTGCAGGCGCAGTTTCCGTCAAGCCCCGCGATATCGGTCTGTTCGCTGAACGGAAGCTCGTATCGCACATAACCGAGCTTGTCGTTGTCGTCGGGCTTTATATATATTATATCAACGGTGACCGCGCCCTCAACGGTAACGCTGCTGCCTTCGGTCATTATGTCCTCGATATTGGTCCTTCCGCTGCTGCCTACTATCTGCATTATACCGCCCTGAGGCATGGCAAAGCGCTCCTCCATGCGGCATTTCGCGCTGTTCTTCATCAGGAAGGATTCATATTCCACAGGCTCGTTCGCAAGCTGCAGATCGTATGACGGCGAATAAGCGTCGGCAAGCACCTCGTACTCCTGCTCGGTGTATCCTTTTATATCAAGATCAAGTATCACCTCCGCGTCAAGAATGCGAAGCTCCGCGTTCGCGTCGGGGCGGGCTATCAGACTTTTTTCCGATACCGTTATGCACACGTCCGGCAGCATTTCCTCACTGCACCCGGAAACGTCTATCTTGCCCGCGAACGGCAACACGTCGTCATAGAAATTCATTCCGTTATCTTCGCCTTCTCCGGAATATATGCAGAACACGCAGAGCTCTCCCTTTATGCTGAGTTCGCCGTCGCACGCCCGTATGTCTATGCTCTGCGGCTCAAGCTCATACCATATGAGTTCCTCGACATTCGGTCTGTCGCCGGGCAGGTTCATGGATTCGCGTACGCGGAAAATATCTTTTTTGGAGGAGGTGAGCTGCATGACGTTTATTTTCTTTTTGATGCACTGAAGATTCTCCAGCTCAAGCTCTTCTACGGCTTCCTTATCGTATATGCACTCAGCCGTTATCTCCAAGGTTATGACTGCTTTTACGCTTATTTTGCGGGAGTTTATGACCGTTATCGTGACATCCTCAAGCTCGCAGACGCATTTTATCACGTCCTGCGGCGTCACGCCTCCCATAGCGACCGACTCGTCAAACGGAGCGGCTCCGCTCATGCATGCGCAGCCTTCCTCTGTCGCGTACAAAAGATTGTAACGGAGTTCTCCTCCGACTGCCACGCGCTCCTCCATCGGGCGGACCTTCTCTATCACTACGTCCGCCTTCTCCTTTATTTTCTTTACGATGTCAGGCTTGCTGTCGGGCACGTTAAAATCGTCGTCAATGGTGACGATCTGCTCCACCCTGCCCTTCTGGTGCTTCATATGTACGGTTTTTTTGTTCAGCTCCATATGCAAAATCCCCTGTCTTCTTCAATCTGATTTTAGTTGCACTACTAAAAGATATGAAGCCCGGCAGGGGATTATGCTATTCAAAATTTACATTCTTGTCTGTCGCTTCGATTTTAACTACTATGTACGGATAGGTCGCCATTTTGTTGACCGCCTCGCCCGCCGCGGGACCTACAAGCGTCGTGTGTATGCCCACGGAGCTGTCCGTTTCGTACATTTCGTCAACTCGGATACTGTATCCTCCGGTAGCCTGCTCGCCGTATCCCACCGCAATATAGGTATAACCGTCCACTGTAAAAGACATAGCGAATTCCTCGCTTTTTTTGCCGTCGATGGTTTTGACGATCTCGTCAGGAATACTGTCCTTTGCCGCTACCGTAAAATCAATAGCGGTCTTGTTTTTATCGGATGATTCCCTGAAGGAGCATCCCACGAGCACAAGCACCAGAAATACTCCCACCAAAAACAAAGTTTTTCTCATTGCAGCACCATATTTTTTTATAAAGTATATGCCGCGGCCCCGCCCGAATATCACTTTAATTTCCCGTGTCAGCAGGAGATCAAGCGGTCGGATTTTTGGGATCACTTTCCCGTAAAATCATACACAACGTCGTCGCCGCCTTCTGCAAGCACTACGGAATAGCTCTTTATTTCCTTATTGTAAAGAATGGATATGACGTGTTCTCCCGTTATCATGTCAAACGTGACTGGCGCTACTCCCTTGTATATGCCGTCAAAATATACATATCCTCCCTCAGGTCCCGAAACGGTAACGTCGTTTATCCTGCTTACTATATCCTGACCGAGACTCTTCGTCTCCGAGGTCGAGGGTTCGCCCGTCTGATTTTCGCCGGTGGTTCCTTCTCCGCCTCCGGTAGGTTTTTCCGTTCCTGTCTGCTGCTCGTCTTTTCTGAGCTTAATGTCTATAATGCGGTAGGATACATCAACCTCTATCGTCTCCGTGTAAGTCTGATAGCCGTTTGCCGTAACCTTTATCTCGTGCTTTCCCGTCGGCAGTACAACCATTCCCGCGTATTTGGTTTCAACGTTATCTATAAACAGAGACGCTCCTTCAACGTCAATATTAAACCGTATGTTTCCGTTATTCGTCACGATGGGAGCGACGTCGGAGAAATCCAACTCGCAATTCTCATTGCGCTCGACCATGACCTGCCGCTCGGCTATATATTCGCCGTTTCTGACCTCGACTTTGTAATTGCCCTCGCGCACTATAAGAAGCATATCTTTTTCTATGACCTTCACAACGGTGCCGCCCACGTCTATATAACCGCCTATGAAAAGCGAGTCCCCGGTAAGGCTTATATACCCGTGGCCTTTTTCCACTACGACCGACAGCACCTTGGTGCCGTAGCCTCTGACAATAAGCTTATCCTGCGGATTAAGCTCCATCATTGATATTTTCTGACCGTCCGAATACACAAGCGTACTGTCGTCATAGGAATACATCGACTGTCCTACCCTCATCGCGCGCTTTGAATCGTCAACGCTGAAAGAAACGACGCCCCTGTTTTCCCATACATCTTTGCTGCCCGAAACCTGCACCTTCTCAATGAGCTTTGAGCTTTTTCCGTAGGAAATATCGAGGACCATTCCGGGAGAAAGCTGCGCCATTGAAATATCCGTACCCGATTTGCTGTATATTGCGGTCGCGGAGTTATACGGAAAAATATTTGAACTTCCGTCCTCGGCGGAAATAAAAGAAATGCTCTGATTTTTCTCGTCTATTGCAATGACAACGCCGATAATGACCGCCGCCTTGCCGTCGTCAGCGGGTTTCGTCGTTGATTTTATATGCCATCTTGTCGAGGAGCTTGACGCGCACGCGCAAAGCAGCGCGCATGCCAAAATCACCATTCCAGCCAAAATAAGCCGTATTTTTCTCATATGTACCTCCGAAAACGTAAACGCAACGCGTCAAACGCGAAGCGGCTGGATTTTTGGGTTTATTCCATAAGCAGTGCCGCTCGGAAACCTACGGTTTCCTCGTTGAACGGGCTGTCGCCCTATAAAAACAGTCATAGTCAGCCTTTGCTGCAAGCAGCAGGTCTGCCTCTGTCCGTTTTTACACTGCTTGTTACTTACGCATAGTATACCATGAACGCGACGAGCCAAGCATGCTGAAGGCATATTCGGCGACCGCGGAATGATACTAAGCGCTTGCGCTTAGTATACCATAATTACATTCTAACTCATAGTCCTAATAAATTCCAGTCTTTTGAAATTCTGCGCGATGACTTTTTTCAGCTTGTCGTGACTTTTCGCCGGTATCCACGCCTTGCCCGAATTATAGTATGAATTCATTATTTTCCAGAATTTTTCGGGATATCCGAACATTATCGACAAAAGCTCCAGATCATCCTCTCCGATTCCCCTGAATTTATCGTACTCGTCTATAAGCTTATATCCAAGCTTCACGTCCCAGTCGTATTTCTCCATTATTTTGCGGACTATATTATATAAATCGGACATCAGGTAATTATAATTCATCTTTTCAAATCCGATAACGACCGGAATCCTGTAGCCGAAGCAAATGCTGTGATAATTGTAGCTGCCGTGGCACAGTCCCTTCACGCCCCTTCCGGCGGCGGCGTATTCCTTCATTCTTTTTGCGGCTTCGGCTCCCTCGTCGTAGAACGCATCGCAGCAGCCCGCAGATAAAAGCTCAAAATCGCTTCGGTTGTTCCGCCTGAAAAGATATTTTTTGACGCGGAGAAGCTCGTTATTATGCTTTTCCATGTCAAGCTCTAGTCCCCTCGCGCAGTAATCAAGCCTGTCAGGACGGTTTTTGTCCAGCTCGTTGTGCAGAAGCGCAAGAACTCTGACCGCCGAAAGGCAGTCGCCGTAGCTTTTTACATCACAGTCCTTTACGTCGTACCATTTCTTTACCACATATTTCGTGCCGTCCGCTCCAACCGTTATGTATTCGCCGTCGGTATTCGGCACATAAGCGTCGACGGCGACCGTATCGGAGCAGTTCACCGCGTCAAGGACTCCGGCTGTCCACAAAATATGCTTACCGCTTCCGGAATAAGCCTTTACGACCCTGAGTCCCTTGTCGGTATATAGAACCAGCACACCGCGTCCGCGCGCAGTCTGCGAAACCTCAAAATCATATTTTTCAAGTACTTCCAAACCCTTATCTGCCATAAACCCATCCTCTTCCGGCTCCGGCTAAAACCGTATGTGCCTCTTAGTTTCTAAACTATCTAATTTTATGAGATGAATTTATGTTTTATGAGGGCAAAATAAATAACCCGCTAAGGTTGCTTCACGCATCGCGTGACTTTAATCCGAGACGCTCCAGAAGCCGTTCTTTAGTGTTAAGTTCAGGTTCGTCAAGCACCGCGTCAAGACATTCCTTCAGAAGCCTGCCGACCTCTTTTCCCGGCTCTATACCGCAGCTTATAAGAGTCTTACCGTCAACCGCGAGATTCTTCGTATCAAGGCAGTCTCCCCTGTCTTTGATTATCCCAAAAAGCCTGCGTTCCTCATCAATCTCCGCGGCAGCTTCATACTGTCCAGTAACGTCATAGTAACAGGCTTCAAATTCCAGGGCGTTAGAAAACCCTTCCTCTCCCCATCTGCTCGCAAGCCTCCGTATATTTTTTTCGCTTTGAGTAATGCCTGTTCCGTGAAAAGCCGCAAGCTTCGCCGCTCCGTCCACTGTACGGTTGTCAAGCTTGAGCTTCTTTAATGCGTTTCTCACGCCTTCCTCTCCAAGCCCATACAAAAGCGCCGCGTACCGGAAAAAAAACTCCGCCGGGACTTTTCCCGCAAGCCTGAGCGCCGTTTCTTTGTCCGCTATCCTGTCAAACTCCGGAAATACATAACGGGAAAGACCGTATACGCATATTTTACCCATATATTCAGGGTGAGGCGACAAGAGTATTTTACCGAATTCCGTATGAACGCGCTCCTTGCTGACCTTCGCTATCGTGGGCGCGAGTTCTTTTACGGCGTTTTCGGTGGCGCTCTCAATATCAAACCCCAGCTGCGCCGAAAAACGTACCGCGCGCAGCATTCTCAGCGCGTCCTCGCCGAAGCGTTCCGCCGGTTCTCCCACGCACCGTATGATTCCCGCCTGCAGATCCTCTCTGCCGCCGAATTCGTCCACAAGCCCATCTTCATCGTTGTACGCCATCGCGTTGATCGTGAAGTCGCGGCGTTTCAGGTCTTCGACTAGAGATTTCGTAAATTCGACGTTTTTCGGGTGTCTGCCGTCCTCATACTCGCCGTCAAGCCGATATGTCGTGACCTCATAGCCTACGCGGTGAAGCATGACCGTCACCGTACCGTGCATGATCCCCGTATCCACCGTATGCCTGAAAAGTTTTTTTACATCTTCGGGGCGCGCGGAGGTAGTGATGTCCCAATCCCCCGGCGCACGACGAATAATGCTGTCGCGGACACAGCCGCCGACAGCATAAGCTTCGTAACCGTTTGAAATTAACCTGCTGATGATAAACTTTACGTCATCCGGCAAAATAATTTTCATATAATCAGATCCTAGTATGCCTTGCCCCAGTATACAAGCTTCTTCGCAGGCTTGCCGCAGCACACGCACACGTCGCTTATTTTTTCCTGCTCAAAAGGCATACAGCGGCTCGTGGCGGTCGTATCCTCTTTTATCTTAAGCTCGCATTCCTGATCTTCGCACCACATTGCCTTCACGAATCCCGGCTTATTGGCTATTATGTCCTTGAACTCCTCATAACTGCGCGCCTCAAAGGTATGGCTGTCGCGGTGCTTTCTAGCGCGCTCAAGCATATCCGACTGCATCTGGCTGAGTATGCGCTCAAGCTCCGTTTCGATCGCTTCAAGCGGAACCGTTATTTTATCCCTTGTGTCGCGTCTTACTATTACCGCCTGACCTGCCTCAATATCCTTAGGCCCCAGCTCTATACGCACAGGAATACCCTTGATCTCCTGCTCGGCAAACTTCCAGCCGGGGGTCTTGTCCGAATCGTCCGTCTTTACCCTGAAGCCGGCCTTTAAAAGTCTGTCCTGCAAAGCGAAAGCCGCGTCGAGAACGCCCTCCTTATGCTGGGCGATGGGTACGATCATTCCCTGCACGGGAGCTATCCTCGGCGGCAGAACAAGCCCGCTGTTATCCCCGTGGACCATAATTATAGCGCCGATTATTCGCGTTGAAAGTCCCCATGAGGTCTGATAAGCATACTGAAGCTTATTTTCCTTATCCGTGTACTGTATTCCGAACGCCTTCGCGAAACCGTCCCCGAAATTATGGCTCGTTCCCGACTGGAGCGCCTTGCCGTCGTGCATAAGCGCCTCTATAGTGTAAGTCGCGAGCGCTCCGGCAAATTTCTCTTTCTCGGTCTTGCGTCCCTTTATCATGGGGATCGCAAGCACCTGCTCGCAGAAATCAGCGTATACGTTAAGCATCTGCACCGTTCTTTCCTCGGCGTCCTCGGCCGTGGCGTGAACCGTATGTCCCTCCTGCCAGAGAAACTCCATCGACCTGAGGAAAGGGCGCGTCGTTTTTTCCCATCTTACGACCGAACACCACTGATTGTAGCATTTGGGCAGGTCCCTGTACGACTGTATTATATCCTTGTAAAAATCGCAGAAAAGCGTCTCGGACGTAGGGCGCACGCACAGCCTTTCCGAAAGAGGCTCAAGCCCTCCCTGCGTGACCCACGCAACCTCCGGCGCAAAGCCCTCTACATGGTCCTTTTCCTTCTGAAGCAGACTTTCGGGAATAAACATAGGCATATATACGTTTTCGACACCCGTCTCCTTGAAACGGCTGTCAAGCTCCTTCTGTATGCATTCCCATATTGCGTAGCCGTTCGGTCTGATTATCATGCAGCCCTTGATGCTTGAATACTGCACAAGCTCCGCTTTTTTGACCACGTCCGTATACCATTGGGCGAAATCCTCCTCCATTGAAGTGATCGCCTCCACGAGCTTTTTGTCATTTCCCATTATATTTTCCTCTGCCTTCCGCCCTTTTCGGGCTTTGTAATTGATTCCGTCTGACTGCGGATTACGCCGCGGTTTAATTAGTGTGATATGTCTCAGGTGTATAAAAATATTCGTATGTAGCGATCGGCGCGCAGAAAAATCTGTCCTTCGCCGGATTCTCCGCGCCCTCGCCAAGCTCTCTTGTATAATAATTCATATCAAGGTCCGGGTCAAACGTATACTGCTGTCCGTTGTCAAGAATCACATAAAGCCAACAGTGTGGAGTTTTCCCGCCGCCGTATTTCGGCACGCTGCCGGAAATCAGATGCGCGTCATAGCCAAGCGCCCTCATGATGTACATAAAAGCAGCCGAATAATTATAACAGCAGCCCTGTCCCGCGTTGAGCAGGTCCGTCGCCCAGAGAACCTCCTTCGGCGTAGTATTGGGGTCGGAGCTTGAATATGCTCCCGTATTGGCGTCCATTCCCCTGCTGTACGAAATATTGTCGATCATCCACTCGTAAAGCGCCCACACCTTCTGATAATTATTCATATCGTCCGTCACCACTTTGGCTATAAGATCGTTTACAAGCGTGTCAAGCTCAGGATAGCCTGAGGGAGTCGGCGTAAGCGTTTCCTGACTTAAAAGCGTCCACGGTCCTACATAGGGCTGTGTCGGCTCCTCGGTCGGGACCTCCGGCGGGACCGTCGGTAAAACCGTCGGATTCTGTATAACTACATTTTCCGTAGTGTTTACCTGGCCTAACGCGGTCGTGCTTTTAGTAGCGTGTGCGTAAGTGCGCCCCGTATCCGCGCTGCTGTTGCCGCAGCCGCAAAGGAACATCGCCACGGAAGCAACCAACATCAGGCCTAAAATAATGTTGTGTTTTCTCATTTTTCTGCTCCTGTCATATTAATATTATTAATTTTTTACATCTATCCCATATCCAAAATATTTAACGGCGTCGTCCATTATGAAAAAGTATGTGTACTTTACTTCGTCATAATAATATTTATACATCTTGCCGACAAGCGTATACTTATCGCCGTAAACCGACAAAACGTCGTCAAGGCTGCTCCCCACTGTAATATCCGAACCCGCTGCTTTATCGCCCGGCTTCATTATGCATACGTCCTGAACCATATCGTTGTCGCCGTCAGGATAGGTCCTTATCTCAAATGAACCGTAATTATATACCTTGTCCATTCCGTCAAAATAACAGCTCGCCGCCTCCTCGTATTTATCGGGCTCGCCCAGGGTCTCGATAACCTTCGCGGCGCTCTTTCCAAGCTCTATTTCTATATTTCCTTTCACGACCGCCTTAAAAGCATCATTTTTGTTTCCCGACGAAGAGCCGTTCTCTCCCCCGCAGCCCGTCAGGCACATCATCATTACGCATAAAACGCAGATAATTCTTTTCATTTTTCCAGATTCTCCCTTAAAAATCATAATACTCCATTAATTATACACAAAAAAGTCAAATTTTCAAGCATATATGTTTTGCCGGGCCGCATCATACCCGCTTATCTACTCAGCCGCCTCAAGCACCGGAGGATATTCAAGAAGATTGCCGATATTGCGCTCGACTATCTCAATGACGACGAGGTCGTACGCCCCTATATCAGTCAGGTCATACGGCAGCGCCCTCGAAAACCGCGCCTGCTCAAAATCGTTCGCCGCAAACGGATAAAGCGCGTTGCCGAAGGAATCGCGGAACATAAGCACGCTTTTGTTTCCTCCGTCGTTAGCCGTGCCTATTATCATATCGTCGCTCCCCCTGAAATTCGACGTGTAATAAAACTTATCCTCCGTGTCAAAAACGACCTGCCAGTCTTTTTCATTCCCTCCCGGAAAAAGCATTCCGTACAGATCACCGTCAAATATTTTCTGAACGTCATATCCGGTTTCCGAGTGATCCGTATACTCAAGCCCCGCCTTATCCATTATCGCGGCATAAGCCAGATACGCGCCGAGATTGTTCCAGTGCGAATCAAGCTTATGATAAAGCAGTTCGCCGGAACCATTTTTGGCTTCCTTTATCACGGCCTTCAAGTCCGCATGATTAACGCCCCTCTCGTCAAGCGCCGACATAAGCCGCTCATAATTGCCCTCGCCCGTATATTCCGCGTGATAATAAGGCATATATTCGCCGTAGATCTCCATTTTGTTGGGCGCGACGGCAAACACGAACCGCACTCCCTTGCTCACGGCAAAGTCCTGAGCGTTTTTAAGCGAGTCCGCAATTTCGTCTATCTGCTCCGGGGTAAGCATATCCTCGCCGTTATAATCGTGGAGAGCGCTCTGATAGAACAGCCATCCGTCCCTTCCGGCTATCACGGACTTTTCTCCCGACTCCCCGAAAATATTGTATTTCAGCCTGTTGTTCAGTTCCACAAACTCGCTGCGCAGCCCGAAATTTTTTGAAAAATACGCGTCGAATTTCTGCGTGAAATTCAGATAGTTCATTTCCGTCAGCTCCGCCTTATCCTCGTTGCCTATACTTTGACGCTTCTGCGCGAGCGTCATTACGCCTGGTACAGCGAGGGCGAGAAAAAAAAGAACGATATATATTATTTTAAGGACTTTGTTTTTCATATACGGTCCCCCTTAAAATCTGAAATAAATAAAAGGATTGTATGAATCCGCCGCAAGCGTCATCACGCAGAGCAGATACAGCACGAAGGTCAGCGCGTAGCATATCCCGCTTATCCATTTGCGGCAACGCTTTTCCACGACCGCATTTGTGATAGCCGGTACAATGGGAAAGCATGCTGCGGCCGCCGCCGCGAGCGTAAGTATGAACACGGGCGTGCAGAATGAGAGCAATACCCTGAAAGCCCCTTCAAGCCGCACAAACGCAAACATTCTGCCGATATACGCAAAAGCGTAGCCGACCGTATCGGACCTAAATATCACAAAACCGAGTATGACAAAAAACATCGTATAAAGCCATTTTAACGGCTTGAGCGCCCGCTTCTTTGGTCTGTCCTTGCGCGTGAGAAGCGTTTCCGCCGACATCAGAACGCCGTGTCCGAAGCCCCACAGTATAAAAGTCAGATTCGCTCCGTGCCATATGCCCGTACAGACGAAAACGATCATAGTATTTAATATCTGCCGTCCTCTGCCCTTCCTGTTGCCTCCCAGCGGAATATAAAGATATTCCCTGAACCAGCCCGTAAGCGACATATGCCATCTTCTCCAGAAACTGCGGATCCCCGCCGCGGAATACGGATAGTCAAAGTTCTCCGGAAAATCAAATCCCATGCATTTTCCCAACCCCACTGCCATGTCGCTGTAGCCCGAAAAATCAAAATATATCTGCAAGGTATAGCAGACCGCGCCGAGCCACGCCAACGGCGTGTCGATAGAGCCCGTATCCATGCCGAAGATCCTGTCCGCCGCATACCCCATCGGATTGGCGATCAGCATCTTTTTGGAAAGTCCGATAACAAAACGCCGTATGCCTGCCGCAAGCTTGTCCACGGTCACTCGCCGCGCCGCTATCTGTTCCTTAACGCTGTTGTATTTTACGATCGGTCCTGCTATAAGCTGCGGAAAAAGCGATATGTACAAAAGCACGTCAGCAAATCCCGTTTTCCCGTTTTCCTCTGACCTGTATGTGTCAGCCACATACGAAATCGCCTGAAACGTAAAAAAAGAAATACCTATCGGCATCGTTATTTCAGGAACGGGCAGGTTCACAAACGGCATTAAATTAAGCGATTCTACAATAAACCCCGCGTACTTGTACACGACCAGCAGCGAAAGGTTAAAAACGACCGCAATCGCCATCAGCCATTTGCTTTTGCGTAAGGCAAGCATACGTCCGAAAATATAGTTTACTCCCACCGAAGCAATTAGCATAAGGACATACACCGGCTCGCCGTAAGCATAAAAGACAAGGCTCGCCGCGATCAGCAGCCCGTTGCGCGCCGAATTGTTTTTTATGAGCGTGTGCGCCAGCAGCACCACCGGAAGAAATATAAATAAAAATACGCCAGAACTGAATACCATTTTTGCTCCTAACATCCCCGCAAGCCGCCGCGCGGGATATATATTCGGCATCCCCCGCCGCTCCCGGCTCAGGAGGATCGCATTTTTACGCTTTTAACGAAGACCGCCGAAATTTCCTTTATCAGAAGCGCGGCTATCGGTCCCGTTATCACCCCGCTTATACCGAAGAGCAGAAGACCGGCATACAAAGAAACAAGCATTATTATCGGAGATATCTCCAGCTTATTTCCCATGAGCCTAGGCTCAAGAAATGCCCTTCCGTAATAGCAGATAAGGTATATTATAAAAATAAACACCGCCGTCTTAAAACGCCCCATTATCAGAAGAACAAGCGTCCACGGCAAAAAAACCGTCCCCGTCCCCAGTATCGGAAACGCGTCTATTATTCCTATCAGTATTCCGAGCAGCAGCGCATAAGGATTTCCAAGCAGGTAAAGTCCCACGGTACATACTACGCAAGTTAGGAACATTATAATAAGCTGCGTCCTCAAATATGTTCCAAGAATATTTTTCAGATGCTCCGTCACAAACGCCAGCTCGTTGCGGAACACGGACTCCTTGACCGTATAGCGCATTTTTTCCATATCCCTGCTGAAAAAAGCCGTCGCCATTATACAGAAGGTAAACGCCGTAAAAAACAGCGTGAACCATGTCATAAAGCTGCGCGAACCGTTCATTATCACAGGTCCCGCCTTCTGCGCTATGCTGTCAACCGTTCTTGTCATCTGCTCGTTCACAAATTCATAGCTCGTTCCGCTGCTTAAATTAAAGGACGTGTCCACATTATCGCAGCAGCCCTCTACGAAATGCGTGAAATTCTCGTAATAGCTGTCAAAATTAGCCGCGAAGCTGTTTATCTGACGTATGAGCGCCCGTCCCCCGAAAAAAAGCGCCGCGCCTATCGCCGCAAAAACAAGTATTATTATAAGTCCGGAACTGAGATTTCTCTTTAAGTGAACTTTTTTGGTCAGAAACGTGACCGGCTTGTCGATAGCCACCGCCACCAGCAACGCAATTACAAACGGAGTTGCCAACGGCAAAATATATTTTATCGCCAGACACACTCCAACAGTAACGCCCACATAAATGAGCACGATTTTCAGTTTATAAGCCGCCGATTTATTCATAACCACGCTCCGCAGACAGTAGTTATTTAAATTATCCGCAGCTTTTTTCAAAATATTCA
>ERZ777011.2153-NODE-2153-length-16971-cov-2.922972_pt1 | contig 16971 bp, 21 predicted proteins | sample MGYA00374964_ERZ777011 | MGnify/ENA primary metagenome ERZ777011 (study PRJEB29310, sample SAMD00008975) | mouse gut metagenome | study: EMG produced TPA metagenomics assembly of the Metagenome analysis of fecal microbiota from mouse which was promoted...
ATATGGCTCGACGAGAAGGTGTCCGGCGTATACAGACATAAAGTGCTTAACAGGAAGAATCCGCTCGTGAGAGGCTTCGACGATATTTTTATGGCGCCGCATTCAAGGCACACGGAGTCCTCAAGGGAGGATATAAGGAGCCGCAGACAGCTTATCGTACTCGCGGAGTCCGAAGAGGTCGGAGACCTGCTTGTGATGAAGGAGGACGGACGGCAGATTTTTGTACTAGGGCATCTTGAATACGACCGGCTCACGCTTGACAAGGAGTACAAAAGAGACCTCGCAAAAGGTCTGTCCCCTAAGCTGCCGATCAATTACTATCCCGACGACGATCCGGGCGTGAGACCGTATCTTACATGGAGGGCGACCTCGAACTGTCTTTACAGCAACTGGCTCAATTATTTCGTGTACCAGATAACGCCGTATCTTTTGTAAGAAATGCCTAAAAAATCTAGGTTTTAAGCGGTTTTGAAAGAGTTCCGAAATTTATGTAATATAACATAAATTCACGCATTTTAACGGCAAAATGGTGTAAAAATGGTGTAAAAAAACTCTTTAAAATGGTGTAGAAACCGAAAACGAAAAGAGCTTTGATATTCTATAAAAATAAAAAAGAAGTAGGCGGCAACCTACTTCCCTTTGATAAAAATTAAAACTAATAACCTTTAATAATTATAGCAAATTTCTGGCTATAAATCAAGGGGGCTGTAAGATGTCAGCGCCAAGAATACCAAACTTACAGAAAGGAAAACTTATAAAGGATATTGATTTTCAAATCCTCATGAGCAAAGAGAAAATAAGGAATCACAAAAAGAGTATTGAAAAAGTTAAAAGAATGTCCGGTATGTATGGACCGTCAGGTGTAGGAGGCATAAGATATTCGGATATGCCAAAGTCCGGCTTTTCTCACATGGAATTCCCGGACGCAGTACATGCGATAGCCAAAGACAAAGAATACATTGAGTTGGAATTGGCGACTATAAAATCATTGCGCCGCCGCCGATGCAACTTGTTGAGGGCTGCTGAGGCCTTGGAGGGATTGGAGCAGCTTATATTTATTTATCGCGTTATCTTTTCCATGACGCAATATAAGGCGGCTGAAACTATCGGAATATCTGAGCGTCAGCTTCAGCGGATAGAGAAGCAAATGAAGGAAGCGTCGAGAGTTTTTGAACTGTAAAAAGTCAATTTTTTTGATTCACTTTTTGTTGTACTTTTTTGAGTACAATTCAACAAGAAATCAAGTAAAATCAAGGCTTTCGGTCAAAATGGGATGTCGTGTTTTATGTCGTGAAATATGTCGTGGAAATGTCGTGTTGAGTGTGCTATAATGTGTATTAGTTAAAAGTATGCGAAGCGGTTGCGTGAGAGCGTGACCGTTTCTTTTTTATGCGGGGTGAAAAAGCATGAATACAGTTGAGCCAATCCGCGATATTAATACTGTGCTTGACATAGCGGACTATCTCAAAATCAGGAATCCGCGCGATTATGTAATGTTTATGTTCGGCATATATTCCGGGCTGAGGATATGTGACATTCTGCAATTTCGTGTGCGCGATGTCAGGGACAAGGATTTCATATCGCGCCGGGAAAAGAAAACTAAAAAAGAAAAGCGGTTCCCAATTAACAGGGAGCTTAAAAAAATTCTCGCGGATTACATAAGAGATAAAAAAGATTACGAATATCTCTTTAAAAATCCGCATGAGCCAAACAAAGCAATCACAAGACAGCAGGCTTATAATATTCTGTCCAATGCGGGGAGGAAGTTCGGTCTTGATAGCATCGGAACGCATACGCTCCGAAAGACATTCGGCTATCATTTGTATAAGCAGACAAACGATGCGGCTTTGCTTATGGATATATTTAATCACTCGGACATTCATATCACGCTGCGGTACATAGGTGTCAACCAAGATTGCAAGGATAAAGCATATAAAAATCTGTCGTTTAAGCGGTAGATTTTGGGAGGCTGACATTCAAGAGCGAATCGGAACGCTCTTTTTTTATTGCCATATCACTTGACATATCAAGAAACTGTCAACTGCGGGGCATGATTTTTAAGCGCATTAATTAGTAGATTTGCATTAATGGCGCGTTTTACAAAATATTAGATATGTCAAGAGTACAGAAGAAAAAATATTTACTTATAGTGTATTCTCAAGGGAATTTTCCCAAATAAAAATAGGTTCTTTCAGCGCAAAAAATTAGATTGCGGGTGCAGATGGCGCGATTCTTGCCTAGGTACAGAAAAATTTTATTGAAAACTGCCATTTCCGAAGGGGGATATAATTATGGCTAAAATTTATGATAATGCGGCGGACAGCATTAAGACAACCGACATAAGCGCTATAACCGTCAACAGCGCGGCGCTTGAAAAGATTATCGGCGTATCAGACCGCCGGATCAGGCAGCTTGCGGAGGAGAATATTATCGTCCGGGCGGCGAAGGGCCGCTATAAGCTCATGGAATCGATTACAAATTACATACTGACATTAAAGGTTTCGATCGAAGCCGCGGAATCAGACACGCCGGACGGAGAGCTTGATCTTGATACGGAAAAAGCGATACACGAAAGGGTTAAGCGCCATATATCCGAATTGAAGCTAAAAACAATGACGGGAGAAGTACATAAGTCAGAGGACGTTGAGCGGGTAATGACAGATATGCTTGTATCAATAAAGACAAAGCTGCTGTCGCTTCCGGCAAAACTGGCTCCGATACTGGTATCGAGAAATGATATAGATTATGTCCGCGAAGCAATCATGCGGGAAGTTCTGGAGACGCTTAACGAGCTTAAAGAATACAATCCCAAAGAATTTTATGCTGATAACACAGGCGCAACTGAAGAAACGGAGGATAATATTGAATATGAGTAAAAAACAGGTCGAAGCAAGAACCCTGAACTTGTTTAAACGGATTGCTAAAATCTTATCCCCTCCGCCGAAACTGACGGTGAGTCAGTGGGCGGATAATTACAGGGTGCTTTCGCGGGAGGCATCGGCAGAGCCGGGGCGGTGGAGGACAGATCGCGCGCCGTATATGCGCGACATTATGGATGCCGTAAACGATGCAAACATTGAGGAAATCGTAATAATGTCCTCCGCTCAGGTCGGAAAGACGGAGTTATTGCTGAATATAATCGGGTTTTATATTGATTATGACCCCTCGCCTATTTTGTGTATGCAGCCGAGTCTTGAGCTTGCACAAACATTTTCCAAAGACAGGCTTGCCACTATGATTCGTGATACTCCGGCATTACGCGGTAAGGTTAAGGACGCTAGAACAAGGGATTCGGGAAACACTATATTGCACAAGACATTTCCGGGCGGTCATATTACAATGGTTGGCGCGAACTCTGCGGCGGGGCTTGCGTCAAGACCTATTAAAATAGTCCTTATGGATGAGATAGACAGGTATCCGGCATCGGCGGGCACAGAGGGAAATCCGATAAAGCTTGCCGAAAAACGTACAACGACATTCTGGAACCGCAAGAAGATCAAAGTATCAACGCCGACCATAAAAGAGCGGTCGCAGATAGAACGCGAATATTTGTCGTCTTCAAAAGAGGAATGGTGCGTACCGTGTCCGTGCTGCAAAAGATTTCAACCCTACGAATGGGGACGCATACGTTTTTCGGACGTAACAATGGAGTGCAAATTCTGCGGAGAGCATTTTTCGGAAAGAGAATGGAAAGAAAATACCGGAAAATGGGTTGCGGCAGCGGAGAATCCCAAAAAGCGAGGGTTCCATCTGAATGAGTTAGCTTCGCCTTGGAAGCACTGGGAGGAGATTATAGACGATTTCAGGGCAGCCAATAAGCAGCTAAAGGAACAGGGCAATGTTGAAACCATGAAAACATGGATAAATACGACGCTCGGCGAAACATGGGAAGAGAAGGGCGACGCTGCGGACGAGGACGTACTTCTCAAGCGCCGTGAACGTTATACGGCGGACTTGCCGGACGGCGTTCTGCTTGTAACCGCGGGGGTGGATGTTCAGGACGACCGTTTTGAGGTCGAGGTAACAGGTTGGGGAAAAGGCTATGAATCATGGGGGATTCTGTACCGCAAAATTCCGTGCGACCCTGAAAAAGAGGAATCATGGGATAAATTGGAAAAGTTTCTTGATATGGAGCTGTATTTTGAGAATAAAAATTCCCTCCTGATCGCCTGTACCTGTATAGACACAGGCGGACATCATACCACAGAGGCGTATAAATTCCTTAAAAAAATGGAGCGCAAGCAAAAACGGATTTTAGGTATCAAGGGCATGGGCGGCGAAGGGATCCCGCTTATATATAAAGTATCGACGAACAATATTGAGAAGGTCAGAATATTACTTTTGGGCGTTGATTCAGGCAAAGAGCTTTTGACTATGCGCCTAAAAACTGCCGATGAAGGTCCGGGATACTGTCATTTCCCGATAAATGCGGACCGCGGATACGACGAGACGTATATCAAGGGGCTTTCGAGTGAGCAACGGGTAATCCATTTTAAGGACGGCAGACCGGTGCTTAAGTGGGTTAAGAAATCCGGCACAAGGAACGAACCGCTTGATCTGCGCAATTATTCAACCGCCGCCGCCGAATTTCTCCGCCCTAATTGGGATATTTTGGAGAAAAAGATCGGGCAGGGGATTAATTACATGAGAAAACAGCCTAAGCAGAGTAAATTGAGAAAATCCGGCGTGATAAACAAGGGAATACAGATATAGAGGTGACGAGATCATGGATCAGCTTGAAAGAGCAGAAAAAAGGCTTGAACTGTATTATAAGGCAGAGGAGGCTATACTGACGGGGCAGGAATACACTTTAGGCACAAAAAGACTGCGCCGTGCAGACCTTGAGGACGTGCAAGCGATGATTTTAAAGCTTGAGGCGCAGGTCAAATCTTTAAAATCGGGCGGAAAAAACAGGGCTTTAAGAGGCGTACCGCTTGATATTTAGCAAGGAGGGCAGCGGCATTATGAATATTTTGGACAGGGCAATAGCGGCAATCAGTCCGGAAGCGGCGCTTCGTAGGGAAAAAGCCAGATGCAATCTTGAAATCATTCAGAAATTTAAAAACAGCGGCTACGACGAGAGCGGAGCGTCGCATTCCAAAAATTCAATGAAGGGTTGGAATGCGTCAAGTAAATCTCCGCAGGAAGATATAGACCGGAATATGTTTACTCTGCGCCAGCGATCAAGAAGCCTCTGGATGTCATCACCTATCGCGGTATCCGCGATTAAGACAAACCGCACAAATATAGTCGGAATGGGATTAAAGGCAAGACCGAGCATTGACAGGGAGCTGTTAGGGCTTTCGGAGCTTGAAGCCAAAGAATGGAACCGCAGCACGCAGCGGGAATTTGAATTATGGGCGAAGTCGAAGCATTGCGACAGCACAAAGATCAACAATTTTTACGAAATGCAGCAGATCGCCTGTATGTCGTGGCTGATGAACGGCGACGCAGTGGCGCTTATTGAATACAACGATAAAGAATCCATATTTATGCCGTATGGACTTAGGATTCATTTGATCGAATCGGATAAGATATGCAATCCGCAGACTTCGGGGAATTATGTTGATTTACAGCTTACTAATCCTGACAACGGGAACCGGATTTTAAACGGTGTTGAGATAAACGGTTCGGGTGCGGTCGAGGCATATTATGTATGCAATGAATACCCGCAATCCCTGACATACACAAAAAAAGAGTGGCAGCGGGTTAAGGCTTACGGCGAAAAGACGGGATTTCCCAATGTCCTTATGATTTTCGAGAGCGAGAGGGCGGAGCAGTACAGGGGCGTACCTTATCTTGCTCCGGTAATCGAGGCGCTTAAGCAGTTGACGCGGTATAGCGAAGCCGAGCTTATGGCGGCGGTCATAAACGGATTTTTTACGGTATTTATCACGAGCGAAAAAGGCACGTCCGAGATGCCGTTCACCGGAATCGAAGATGAGGACGGCGGGGAAAATGACAAGAGCAGTTACGGCTTGGGTCCGGGAATGATCAATATTCTTGAGCCGGGCGAGGATATAAAGATGGCGGACCCGTCAAGACCAAACTCTAATTTCGATTCGTTTACGACATCATATGCAAAGTATATAGGAGCCGCGCTTGAAATTCCGCACGAATTGCTGTTGAAGCAGTTCGGGGCAAGTTATTCGGCTTCAAAAGCCGCGCTTGAAGAGGCATGGAAAGCTTTTAAAATGAAGCGGACATGGCTTGTCAATGATTTCTGTCAGCCTGTATATGAGATGTGGCTTTTCGAGGCTATCGCCAAAGGGCGGGTCAACGCGCCGGGCTTTTTCCTCAATCCGTCCGTCCGTGAGGCTTGGTGCAAATGTAAATGGAATGGACCGTCTCAGGGAATGCTTGATCCGCTTAAAGAAGTAAACGCGGCGACAAAGCGTGTAACGCTCGGAATCTCTACGCGCGAAACCGAGACAATGGAAATGAGCGGCGGAGATTTCGATGATAATGCGGAGCAGTTAAAGCATGAGTCGGAGCTTATGGGAGAAATTAGCGGGCTGCTGAATACTAATAAGGCAGAAAATACCTAAGTTTAAATGCAGTGCATTTCAGCATTGCATAAAATGTCAAAATATGGTATTATTTGGTACATGGGAAACCATAGAGCCAAAGGCGGCTTTACCCTCTGATTTTTTGGAGGGCTGACCCTCCAAATCCCGCAAGAGAAAGGAGGGCGAAAAGATGAATGTTACATACTCAGATTTAATCCAGCTTTGTATATTTGTCGTTGCCCTTGTAGGGTTGTGTTACACAATCTTTAAAGGGAAAAAGAAATAGCCGCCAACTACTGCGAATAGTTGACGGCTGACGCTGTAAAGCGTCATAAGTAAACAACTGTTGAGGGTAGCCGCCTCTATGGCTTTCCCTTTTGTATCTTTAATATAGCATATTGTTAGGAATTTTTCAAGTGGCTGAAAAAATAGAAATGAAAATACAAAAAGAGGGATGGGAATGAAAAAAAATAGATGGATATTGAATTCAATAATGGTAGGGATAGAAGTAATATGGATAGTTATTGTTGTGATTATTTATAATGGTAATCATCGAATGTTACCTCAAGTAATAGCGGCTGCAATAGGTGTTACTATAGGAATGACAATTTACTTTTATTTGGAGAATACAACTGAAAGAATTGATTCCAAATATAGAGAATACTTATTAGAAGAGCTAGATTCTTTACAAATAGATAAAAAGCGAAGAAAAAGTAAAAAATCAAATAATAATCCTAATGAAATTTATGATGTGATCGAAGAAAATGTAGAAAAAACTGAAAAAGTTGAGAAGAAAGATATACTTTCTCTTATGCTTAAAAATAACGACGAAACAATAGAGTATTTTAAAATCAGTAAGACCCAAGCAAAAACCTCTTTTGGGTTTTCAGTTGTTGCTTGCACAGTCGGGATAGCAATGATAATTATGTCTTTATATTATGTTTTTATAATTAAAGATACTCAATTCGCTATTATCAGTATTGTCGGTGGCGCTGTTACAGAACTGATATCCGGAACGGTTTTGGTAATACATAATAAATCAGCTTTGCAGTTAAATTATTATTATGACGCATTGCACGAAAACGAGAAGTTTTTGTCCGCGATAAATCTTGCTGATAAGCTTGAAGATAATGATAAGCGTGATATGTACATAGAGATTATAAGGGCGCAAATACAATCTGCAAATGATGATAAAAAAAGGGAGGAGCATAACAATGGCAAAAATAGCAATTAAAGGTACGATCGTATCCGATTCTGACAAATGGATATACGATTGGTTTGGGATTTCCGCCACCTGTCCGCTTGACGTACACAATATTATCAACGAGGCGGACGGTGAAGAACTGGAGGTTGAGATCAATTCGGGCGGCGGCGACGTGATAGCCGGGAATGAAATCTATACCGCGCTGCGGCGGTACAAAGGAAATGTAAATATTGTAATATCCGGTATGGCGGCGTCAGCCGCCTCTTATATTGCCACGGCGAGACATTGTGAAATGACGCCGGTAGGAATCTTTATGATTCACAACGCATCGGGCGGAGCAAGCGGCGATTATCACGCGATGGATAAGGAATCGGAGATTTTGCAGACAGTAAATAAATCCATTGCGGCGGCATATATGGAAAAGACCCGTATGAGCCAAGCGGATTTACTTAAGCTTATGGATGATGAATCGTGGCTGACGGCGGAGGAGGCGTTGGAACGGGGCTTTATAGACGGAATAATCGAAAATCAGGAATATGCATCAGAGACGGCCAACCGGGAGGTTGGTTTTTTTAATGGGAAAAAACCGATTGCCCTGTATAATGCGGCTACTGTCTTAGACCGCGGCACAATCGAGAAAACCAAAGCAATGTTACTGAGCAAAGAAAACATCACCCCGGACGGAGCCGTGACGCCCGCGCCGGAGAGTGTTTTAAATAATAAAAATATTAAGGAAGAGGTGGAAGAAATGGAAGGAACACAGGAAAACATTTCCACAGTGGAGGCGCTTACCGCAGAATATCCGGCATTGGTGCAGCAGATAAAGGATTCGGCGGCAAATGCGGAAAATGAAAGGTTGAAGGCGATCGACAGCATTGCCGGACAGGTTTCGGCGGAAATGGTAAACGAAGCCAAGTACGGCGCAAACAGGCTGACGGCGGAGGCTCTGGCGCTTGAGGCGTTTCGGCGCAACAATGTGATAGCCAAAGAAACTTTAAATGATTTAAAGTCGGACATCGCGGATTCGGGAGCCGGGAATGTAAAGCCGTCCGGCAATGCCGGATTTGCCGAAAATGCTGACACGCCGGACAGAGAGACAAAAATAAACAATCTGGCACAGAAAATAAGAGAGAGGAGAGGAAAGTAATGGGCGCAAATCTTTACAAGACCACGGGGACGTACACGCCGGACAGTCTGATCGCCGACAATGCGATTCCCATAACTGCAAAGGGAATCAAAATCGCTAAAGGCGAGGGCAAGCTTGTGCGCGGGGCGCTGCTCGGAAGGACAGCGGATGGCACATACAGTCTCACGGGTAAAAGCTACACCGTGACCAATGAGGACAAAACCGAAACCACGGCGACGGTCGGCGCAGACTGCATTCTTACGGATTCCGTCGATGCGACTGACGAGGACGTGATAGCCTCTACTTATGTTACGGGGACATTCAACCGTGCGGCTATTATATTAGCCGAAGGCGCAGACATCGACGGTTACGAAACGGAATTACGGAAACTTGGGATTTTTCTCAAGTCCGTGCAGGAATAAGAAGGGAGTGGTTAAACAATGAGTAATTACGATACGAGAGAAATGCTCGCGGCGATAGAAATCTGTCCTCCCGTGAGAAATTTCCTTACAAAAACATTCTTTCCGGCAGAGGAGACACACACTACGGAAAGAGTGGAATTTGACGTTAAAAAGGGCAAGCGCATAATGGCGCCGTTTGTTTCTCCGAGAATCGGCGGCAAAATCATTAAGAGACAGGGCTTTCAGACTAAGGAATTCAGTACGCCCAGACTTGCGCCGGAGAGAGTGCTGACGGTGGATGATATTTCAAAACGGACTATCGGCGAAAACGTGTACAGCAAGCGCACGCCCGCGGAGCGCGAGGATGAGCTTCTCGCCAAGGACTACACGGATTTGGACGAAAGCATACAGCGCAGGCTTGAGTGGATGTGCCGCCAGATTCTTTTCGAGGGAAAGCTTGATGTCGTTGACGAGGAAAACGGCGTTGACGTACAGGTAGACTACGGCTTTACGAATATAACCGTGCTGACCTCCGATAAGTACTGGAGCTTATCGACGGTAAACCCGATTCCCATACTCAAAGAGAAGCGCAGGAGAATTATCCGCGACACGGGAACCGCGCCGGACGTGCTGATTTTTGCGTCCGATCTGATCGACGTATTTATCAACAATCCTTTTATCAAGGAGTCAATGGACATCAGGCACTTGCAGAATGTCGAGATCAAGCCCCGTATCGTTGACAGCGCGCTTACATATTATGGGAAAATCGCGGATTTGGGACTTGAGATATATTCCTATGACGAATTTTTCCTGAACGACGACGGCAAGGAAGAGGGTATTATTCCAAACGGCGCTTGCCTTATGGCTCATTCAGCGGGAGAAGGAAGTATCGAGTACGGACTGATAACGCAGCTTGAGCAGGGAGAGTTTAAATCATACGAGGCGAAGCAGGTCCCGAAGGTTTACTGTGACGAAAAGTCCGAGGTAAAAATGTTCCGCCTGACGTCAAGACCTCTTCCCCGCCCCTTGGACGTACAGAGCTGGTGCGTGCTGTATCCTAACGGTCAGAGCGCAGAGGAGGTGTAAGTTAGAATGAAAGCAAGGGTAAACATCGAAACTGCAAGAAAGAGCTATAAGCCCGGAGACGATATAAACGAAAAGCTTTCTGCGGCGGACTTGGAATTTTTGAGAAAACATAACTTTGTGACCGACGATTCGGGAGAAGGATTTTCTGCCGATGAATCGGATTTGTTGGCAGGCGGTTATGACGATTCGGGTATTCCCGGAATGGAGGATATGCTTTCCGATGCCGGAGACGGATACAAGGACGAGGCGGCGCTTAAAAAGCTTAACAAAGATGAGATTGTCGAGTATGCCGCAAGTATCGGTCTTGAGCTGGCTTCCGACGCGCTCAAAAGCGATCTGATCAACTCGGTGCTGAATTATATCGAGGAGAAAACCGCGGAACAGGAGTAAGTATGAACTTTAAGGAACAGTTGAGCGAGGACTTGGACGCGGTATTTTTTAACTGCGAGGAATTTGCGGAATCCCATACGATCAACGGCGTGAGCGTGGACATCGTTATTGATAACGATAAGCTTTCGGAGCTTTATCTTGCCAAAGGCACGCACACGGAGCAGCTGTTCACGGATTCCGTTATGTTTTATGTACGGAAAAAGGATTTGGACTTTGAGCCTGTACCCGGTCAGTATTTGAACTATGACGACCGGGTATTTCTTATTTCGGACGTAAAGACGGACGGTGAAATGTATACCATCGTAATGGGGGCGAATGAATCTTGATCGAGGTTGAGGTAGATTTTGACAACAAAATGCTCAACAGCATCAAACGGCGGCTTGACAGGCTTGCGGGTAATGCGGATTCCATAATGAAAAGCGTCTTAAAGGACGTCACGGCAAAGGTCAAGGCGGATATAGCGGAGCAGACGGCGGGCAGATACAACATTACAAAGGGCGCGGTAAAAAAAGCGACTAGGATTAGGAACAGCTCTAAAGGCAAGTTTGGCGGTGTTGTAATGGTTAAGGGACCTGTTCTTTCCATGACAAAGTTCAAGGTCAGCCCGCCGCGCCCTATCCTTAAGGCGAAGAACCGTCCGGACCGGCTTTCGGCGGCGATAAAAAAGGGCGGCTTAAAGCCGATAAACGAGGAACCGAAAGCCTTTGTCGCCAAAATGAAAACCGGGCATATAGGGGTTTTTCAGCGGACAGGAAGATGGGATTCCTCAAAGCATCCGACAAGGACAAGGAATTTCAACCGCAAAATGTCAGACAGAACGGTACGACAGCGAAGGGGCGAAAAGGAGAAAACGCGCCACAATGAGGTAATACAGGAGTTGTTTTCTCCGGCTATCCCTTGGTTAGTCGGTAACGAGGCAATAATTCTGCACATGAAGTCCGAGGCGGGAAATACGCTTATGAAACGTATATCCTATGAAATCGACAGAATATTGCAGGGAGGTACATAATGACGGAAATCGACTTACTGGACGGACTGAAAGCAGAAACGGCGGAAGCCTTGAAGGATTTCAGGCTCCGTTCTGCAAAGGATAATCTGATACCTGTTAATATTTATACGCAGAATCTGCCCTTGAAAGAGGGAAAAGAGGACGAGAAGCAATATCCGTATGTGTGCATCTGCTTTGACGAATCCGAAATCGCAGACATTACGGCGTCAAAAATGGTCAGCGTGTATTTTATTATAGGGATCATCGACAGAGTAAAGGACAAACAGGGTTTCCGCGACGTGATACAGATCGAAGAGCTGATAAGTCAGCACATCTTCCGCAAGGGCATTGTCGCGGGGGCGTTCCGACCGGAATACCCTTTCAGGAACTTTGTACAGCCGGAGGACACATACCCTTATTTCATCGGCGGGATCGAAAGCCGGTGGGAGATGCCTGTTATCAGAGAGGAGGACAGATTTATTTGAAACAGCTTATGTATATGGGACCGTCAATTCCGGGGATCGTAAAAAGCACGACCGTATTTATTGGCGGTCTGCCTAAAGATTTGACGATGGTTGCCGAAAAAGTTCCGGCGGTCAACAAGCTTTTGGTTCCCGTAGACAGGATAACGGAGACAACAAAATCGCTGTCCGAGCGGGGGAGCGTAGAAAATGTTTCTTATAACAGCATTTTAAAATATTTGGAAGGAGAAAAGAAATAATGTCAATTTACAAACACGGTATTGCGACTGCGAGAAAAGCAACCGCGATAGCAACGCCGGTTACGAGTACGGCAAATGTGACCGTTGTAATCGGCACGGCTCCGGTAAACATGGCGGAGGACCCGTACAAAGCGGCGAATGTGCCGATTGCGGCATATTCGAGGGCTGACGCGGTCGCCAAGATGGGCTGGAGCGAGGACTTTAAGAAGTACACCATAATGCAGAGCGTATACGCGTCGTTTAACGTATTCGCTGTTGCGCCTCTTGTTATGATCAATGTCCTTGATCCTAACAATGAGAATCATATTACGGCGGTGACGGGCGCGGAATGTACGGTTGCCAACAAAAAAGCGCTGATCGACGCCGAGGGCGTCCTGCTTGATACGATAACCGTTACAAATCCCGATTCGGAGGAGGCTCTTACAGTCAATGAGGATTATGTGACCTCGTTTGCGGATGACGGAACCGTAATAATCGGGTTTACAGAGGCGGGAGTGTCAAAGATCGGAAACAGCGTAAGCGTAGCTTACTCAAAGCTTAATCCCGAAGGAGTGACATATGAGGATATAATAGGCGGCTATGACGTTTCTAAGCGCGTTAAAAAGGGCTTGGAGGTCATAGCTGATATTTTTCCCAAATACGGCATTATTCCGGGTACGCTCATTGCTCCGGGATTTTCGCAGGTTCCGGCAGTAAATACCGCGCTTGCGGCAAAGTCGCAGCTTATTTACAGTCTGTTTTCATGTAAGTGTATATCCGATATTGATTCGTCGGAGGCGGGCGCGCAGAGCATAGACGCTGTCAGGGACTGGAAAAACAGCAACGGCTATTCTGACCGCCGCACCTTTGCCGTGTGGCCGAAGGTAAATGTTGACGGATACGTTTATTATTTTTCGGCGCAGCTTGCGGCGCTTTTACAGCGTTTAGCTGCCGACAACGGCGGCGTACCGTCAGAATCGCCCGATAATAAGCTGCTTAAGATAAGCGGGCTTGTGCTTGAGGACGGAACGGAGATAAATTTTGATCTCGACGAGGCTAACGATTACCTCAACGCCAACGGCGTGATTTCCGCCGTCAATATCGACGGTTTCCTCGCGTGGGGCAATAATACGGCGGTATATCCGCAGTCAGCCGACGTTGTGGACAGATGGGTAACGTCAGTAATGATGTTCGATTACATCGAAAACAATTTCAAGCGCCATTTCTTTTCCTCGGTCGGCAATAAGATAAATTACCGCACGATTGAGGACGTTGTTCTCGGCGAGAACCTTGCACTTAACAGCTTAAAGGGTTCCGGCGACATTGCCGGAGGCGAAATTTCCTTTAGCAGGGACGAAAACCCTATCGAGCAGATTCTTGCCGGACATATCACTTTTAAGGAGCGCTTGGCTACATACCCGCCTATGGAGGATATAACGAATGTGTTTGATCCTACTATCTTACAGGCGGCTTTGGAAGGAGGAACAAGCAATGGATAAGTACAAACTGCCGGACAAAATCAACCGTTTTAATGTGTATGACGGAAAAACGAAACTGATCGGCGTATCGTCGGAAATCACGCTTCCCTCATTCGAGCCTTTGACCGATACGCTCAATGTTGCCGGACTTGGAGGAGAAATCGAGAGCGAGGTCATTGGAAGTTTCGGAAGCATGAAGATAGAAATACCGTTCGAGAATATTTCCGAAGATTTCTTCGCGTTTGCGAGAAGCTCCAACCCCGTTATTCTGCGCGGCTCAATGGAGATATTCAACACCCAGACGCAGAATAAGGATACGGATTACGTTACGATTACAATCAAGGGTAGAACGCTTACTATCAATCCGGGAGCCTTTAAACAGGGCGGAAAAGGGCAGGCCTCGATCACGAAGGAGATCACCTATATAAAGATTGCGATAAACAACAGTACGCAGGTGGAGCTTGATAAGCTTAACAGCATCTTTATTATGGGCGGCGTCGATTTGCTTGAAAAGATCAGGAGTCAGATTTAAAACGAATGGAGGACAAAAATATGGAAGTGTATTCGGATGAAATAAGCACAGTAACCGGGGATGAGGCTTTCGTGGCGGAAAATGCGGAGGAATCCCTTGATGCGTATGTAAAATTTGCAAAACCTTATACGTTTGAGGATGATACATACGACGGATTGGATATGTCGTGCCTTGAAAAGCTTACCGCAAGGGACTTGGCGGACATCGAAAAGAAATTTTACAGATACGGGATCACGAGCATAACGCCGGAGAATACGGTCACTTACGCCAAGATCACGGCGCAGAAGGCGACAGGACTGCCGATCGAGTTCTTTGATCAGCTTCCCGTGAGGGAGATGATGGCGGTCAAAAACCGTGTAGTAAATTTTTTCTACGACTAGGAATCCGGGCGGCGGACGGGCAGGACTTGTTAAAAGTCGCTGTACGTCTTTCTATGTCCACGAACACCGGAATAGATTTTTATTTAAGTCTTGGACTGGCGGATTTCATGGACATAACAAACGAGGTGATAGAGTATGGCAGGGAGCAAAAAGACAGAATACGAAATCGCGATACAGGTCGGCGGTAAGGTCGCCGCGTCGTTCGGAAACAGCGTGCGCGACGTTGGCGGCGGATTTGATACCATAACAAACATGGCGAAATCCGCGGCAAAGCTTGTTACAGGAGCTTTCGCCGCCGTCAAGGTCGGGCAGTTTATCAGCGATGCCGTAGATACATATTCGGAATTTGAACAGTCGATGGCAAACACCGCCGCAGTCGCGCAGGCGTCAGCCTTTGAATATAAGCAGTTGGAGGCCGTCGCGCGCGAAATGGGGAGGGAAACCACCAAGACGGCGGCGGAATCTGCCGATGCCCTCGGCTATATGATGCTTGCCGGGTGGGACGTCAACGACGCAATAGCGGGGCTTGAGCCTGTACTGCGTTTGTCCGAGGCGACGCAGATGGACCTTGCGACGTGTTCCGACCTTGTTACGGATTCCATGTCCGCGCTTGGACTTTCGGTTGACGGTCTGTCCGGCTATCTGGATATATGTACGCAGGCCAACAACAAAGCGAATACGACCTCCGAGGCGTTAATGGAGGCGTTCATCGGGTGCGGCGGCGCAGCGCGGACTGCCGGAGTGAATCTGAATGAAACCGCAACCGCTTTAGGAATACTTGCCAATAACGGAAAGAAGGGTACGGAGGCAGGAACTGCGCTTAACGCAATACTTGTCCGCATGACTTCCAAGGATACGGCTATAAATGCCATGAACAAGCTTGGAGTGTCAGTATTTGACAGCGCTGGAAATTTCCGGGGGCTTGAAACGGTACTTATAGATACGCAAAAAGCGCTCTCAAAGCTCACAACAGAAGAGCAGACGCACTATATGTCGCAGATCGCTGGAACTAATTATTATACTCAAATGGGCTATCTCCTTGATTCTGTGGCAGAGAAGGCGGACGGTACAGGCTCGGCGTGGGGCAAGTTGTCGGGCGACCTTGAAGAATCGGACGGCGCGCTCCAGAAGATGGCGGACACCGTTACGGACACCTTGCAGGGCGCGTTTTCGCGGCTTAATTCGGCGGCGGACGACGCGAAAATAAGCTTTGCGCAGGCATTTTCGGGCGATTTAAAGGGTATAATCAACGATTTGGCGGGGTATATCCCCGTACTGACGGAAAAATTCATCGAATTTGCCGTGAAAGCTGCGCCTAAGATTTCTAAGGCTTTCAGTACCGTAAGAAAAGTGGCAAGCGGGGCATGGAAGATTTTTACAAGCGTGGGCGGCTGGATCATAGATCATTTCGACGCTATACAGATAGCCATTATCGGCATCGGAAGCGCGATAATGGCTTACAAGGTGATCAACGGAATTATCGGTATGGCAAATGTTCTGCAAGGTTTTTCAGGACGGTACAAAAATCGTCTATGATCCGGCGGATAAAACACTGTCCGTCGATGCGCGGGAAATCAGGCTTGAATCCTTGACGGCTGAAAATGTGACGGTATCCGGCTTGTTATCAGCCGAAAACATTGAAGCCGGAGCGGTTACGGCAGGAAGCGTTACCGTGACGGAATCCGCCTCGTTTAAGGACTTAAGCGTTTCGGGCACAGCAGTAATAAACAAGCTTACTGTCGAGGATTCGGGCGAAGGAGGATAAGAATATGGCTGTGGGGTATTTCGGCGGCGTTGTATTTACGACGTCGGACAAAAAAATCCTGTCTTTTCACAATTTCCAGCTCTCCGCGTCGGGAAGCTGGGGAGAGCATAAGCGAAACGGCAAAAAGTCAAAATGGGAATTTATGGGCGCGGATTCGGAATCCGTATCGTTTACCATAGAGCTTGACGCCAATTACGGAGTGAAGCCCCGCGCGGAGCTTGAAAAGCTGATCGAGTATGTTGAAAAAGGCAAAGTAAGCCCTCTGGTGATCGGCGGGAAAAACATCGGCTCCGGCAGATGGAGGGCAATCAAGCTGTCGTCCTCATGGGGGCATATAATGAGCGGCGGCGAACTGGTTAAGGCTTCTGTCACGCTGACGCTCGGAGAATACGCATAGGAGGACTTATCGGTG
>ERZ777011.2156-NODE-2156-length-16944-cov-3.387767_pt1 | contig 16944 bp, 15 predicted proteins | sample MGYA00374964_ERZ777011 | MGnify/ENA primary metagenome ERZ777011 (study PRJEB29310, sample SAMD00008975) | mouse gut metagenome | study: EMG produced TPA metagenomics assembly of the Metagenome analysis of fecal microbiota from mouse which was promoted...
ACGGCTTTGATTGCGGAATTATGATATCCGCAAGCCATAATCCCTATTACGACAACGGCATAAAGCTTATAAACACCAACGGCGAGAAGATGGACGACGCGACCACCTCGCTTATAGAGGATTATATCGACGGAAAGCTAAACGTGCTCGGGCAGGATTATCCTTATCTTCCCTACGCCAAGCGCGACAAAATAGGTAAGACTGTCGACTATGCGTCGGGCAGAAACCGCTATATCGGTTATCTTATTTCTCTCGGTATGTATTCTTTCAGGGGAGTAAAGGTTGGGCTTGACTGTGCAAACGGCAGCTCTTGGAATATTGCCAAATCCGTTTTCGAGGCTCTCGGTGCGACAACTTACGTTATCAATGCGGAGCCCGACGGACTGAATATCAATAAAGACGCGGGTTCTACGCATATAGAAGGATTGCAGAAGCTTGTCAAAGAAAAAAAGCTTGACGTAGGCTTCGCATTCGACGGCGACGCGGACAGGTGTCTTTGCGTGGACGAAAACGGAAAATTAGTCACAGGCGACCAGATTTTGTTCGTTTACGCAACATATATGAAGGAACGCGGCAAACTTCTGACAAATACAGTTGTTACGACTCTAATGTCCAACTCGGGGCTTTACAAGGCCTTCGACGCGGCGGACATAGATTATAAAATTACGCCGGTAGGGGACAAGCACGTTTACGAAGAAATGTCGGCAAACGGCTACCGCCTCGGCGGAGAGCAGTCGGGACATATTATTTTTTCCAAATACGCAACTACCGGCGACGGAATACTTACAAGCCTTAAAGTAATGGAAGTAATGATGGCGAAAAATTTGTCGCTTTCAAAGCTTGTATCTCCCGTAAAAATATATCCTCAGGTGCTTTTAAACGTTAAAGTCGCGGATAGGGAAAAAGCCGAAAACGACGCGGACGTTCTTGCGGCGGTCAAACGCGTCGAGGAAAAACTTAACGGCGACGGAAGAATACTTTACCGCGCGTCCGGTACGGAACCTCTTATAAGAATAATGGTCGAGGCGGAAAGCGAAAGGGTGGCTAAGACATATGCGAAGCAGGTTTCAGAGGTCTTGACGAAAAAGGGCTACGTCGTTTGACGGAGGACATTTAAAATGTGTGGCATTGTCGGATATTTGGGTAAAAAGCAGGCGGTTCCCGTACTTCTGGACGGGCTTACCAAGCTTGAGTACAGGGGTTACGATTCGGCGGGTATTGCCGTCGTTAACGCAATCGGCAAAATAGAGATAATCAAAGCGCACGGAAAGCTTACCGAATTAAAGAAAAAAGTAAAATCTTGCGGTAAAACAATTAAAGGTCTGTGCGGCATAGGTCATACGCGTTGGGCTACGCACGGCGTTCCCAACGAAAACAACGCTCACCCGCACGCCAACGACGACGGTTCGGTCGTTGCGGTACACAACGGCATAATAGAAAACTATTCCGAGCTGAAAGAGAAGCTTATTAAACGCGGTTATACCTTTTATTCCGAAACGGATACGGAGGTAGCGACAAAGCTTGTCGACTATTATTACAGAAAATACGGCGAGCCGCTACGGGCAATTTCGGAATTTGCTTTCCGCGTAAGGGGTTCATATGCGCTTGCCGTGCTTTTCGGCGATTACCCCAACGAAATTTACGCAATAAGAAAGGATTGTCCCATGGTAGTGGGGCTTGCGGGCGGAGAGTGCTTTCTTGCCTCGGACGTTCCCGCGCTTTTGAAATATACGCGCGACGTGTATTACGTCGACAATTTGCAGATAACAAGACTTAAACAGGGCAAAGCCGAGTTTTTCAATCTGGACAGGGAGATGCTCTCTTTGCCGCTGACGCATATCGACTGGGATTTGAAAGCCGCCGAAAAGGACGGGTTTGAGCATTATATGCTCAAAGAAATTCACGAGCAACCCGCGGCGGTAAAAAATACTCTTAATTGTTATCTGAAAAACGGTAAAATCGATTTTTCGGAAGTGAAGCTTTCAGACGAAACCGTTAAAAGCACGGGTTCCGTCATAATCTGCGGCTGCGGCTCGGCATACCATGCCGGCGTCGTAATGCAGTACGTAATGGAAGATTTGTGCCGTATCCCCGTCCGCGTGGAGCTGGCGTCCGAATTCAGGTACAGAAATCCCGTCGTCGCCGGTAACGAGCTGTTTGTTGCAATAAGCCAGTCGGGCGAAACGGCGGACACTATCGCCGCCCTGCGAGAGGCGAAAAGACTGGGTATCAAGACGCTTGCCGTGGTTAACGTTTACGGCTCTACCATAGCGCGCGAATCCGACTTCGTGTTTTATACCAAAGCCGGTCCGGAAATTTCAGTCGCCACCACCAAGGCATACAGCGCTCAGCTTATTGCGGGATATCTGTTGGCGTTGAAATACGGCGTAGTCCGCGGAACTCTGACGGATGAAAATTACCGCGTGCTTTTAAACGAGCTTTGCGCACTTCCCGATAAAATAAGCGAAATTTTGAAAGAGCAGTCCGCGGTTCAGCAGTTTGCTTCCGAAACCGTTAACAGGGAAAACGTGTTCTTTATAGGCAGGGGTATAGACTATGCCGCAGGCATCGAAGGCAGTTTAAAACTTAAAGAGATAAGCTACATTCATTCCGAGGCGTATGCCGCAGGAGAGTTGAAGCACGGAACCATAAGCCTTATAGAAAGCGAAACGCTGGTTATAGGCGTGCTTACCCAGGACAAACTTGCCGAAAAGACCGCAGGTAATCTTGAGGAAGTAAAAAGCCGTGACGCAAGCATTGCCGTAATTGCGGCCGAGGGGGTAAAAATTCCCGAAGGTTGCGGCAAGGCGGTTGTTATTCCCTGTACGGACGGGCATTTTACAGCCAGTCTTTCGGTCATACCTTTACAGCTTTACGCCTATTATTTAAGCGTGCTCAGGGGTAATGACGTGGACAAGCCGCGCAACCTCGCCAAGAGCGTAACTGTCGAATAGAGAGAGAAAATTTATGAAAAAGCAAAGCAAACAAATTAAAGAAATACTTTTACTTGTCGGGCTGGATTTAGCGGCAATCGTCGCGTCCGTAGCCCTGTCTTTGCTTATTGTCAACAACAGTATACATTTTAATTCACAGCTTTGGATATGGCTTTCTGTAAATATCGTAATAGTATATCTTTTCTTTGCGCTTTTCGGCACGTATAACATAGTGTTTACTTCCGTCGGAATAATAGACACGTTGAAGACGCTGTGCGCGTGCATATGTATATTCTGCGTAAATACAGGTTCCAGTTTTATTTTGAAAGAACCGATAGGTTTCAGGGTCTGCTCGGTATTTTGTATAATTTTATTTTCTTTCGCGCTTTTGATACGTTTTTCCAAACGCATGTATATAGCCGTAAAATATTCTATCAGCAACAGGACGAAAAATAAAATAAGGGCTATGATAGTCGGCGCAGGCAATGCGGGAACTATGATTATCAGGGAATTTAAAACCACCGATAAAATAGATTATCTCCCCATATGCCTGATAGACGACGACCCCAATAAATTGAATAAAAACATTTACGGCGTAAAGGTTGTCGGCGGTACGGCGGATATACCTAAACTTGCGGAAAAGTACTCCATTGACGAAATTATTATTGCTATGCCGTCTGTACCCAAAACCGAAATAAAACGCGTTTACGACATCTGCGAGGTTACGAAATGCAAGGTTAAAACCTTGCCCGGCATTTATCAGATAGTAAACGGCGACGCAAGCGTTACCGCGCTTCGCGAAGTCAGGATAACGGACCTTTTGGGACGCGACCAGATAAGCGTCAATCTCGATGAAATTATGGGATATATCGAAGACCGCGTAATCCTTGTAACGGGCGGCGGCGGTTCGATAGGCAGCGAGCTTTGCAGACAGATAGCCACACACAATCCCAGGCAGTTGATAATACTCGATATCTACGAAAACAACGCATACGAAATAGAGCAGGAGCTGAAACGCCGTCATCCGGAGCTTAATCTTCTTACGCTGATAGCCAGTATCAGGGACGAGGTCAAAATCAACGACGTATTCAAAAAATACAAGCCGGAAATAGTTTTCAACGCCGCGGCGCACAAGCACGTTCCTTTAATGGAAACAAGCCCTAACGAGGCGGTCAAAAACAACGTGTTCGGCACGCTCAACGTCGCTAAATGCGCGGATAAATACAAGTCGAAGGTCTTTGTTCAGATTTCTACGGATAAAGCCGTCAACCCCACAAACATTATGGGCGCGACGAAACGCATCTGTGAAATGATTATCCAGACGATAGGCAGACACAGCAAGCACACCAATTTCGTCGCCGTGCGCTTCGGAAATGTTCTCGGTTCAAACGGTTCGGTAATTCCGCTGTTTGAAAAGCAGATAGCGGAGGGCGGTCCCGTAACGGTTACCCATAAGGACATAATAAGGTATTTCATGACGATACCGGAAGCGGTTTCTCTCGTCTTGCAGGCAGGCGCATACGCCCGCGGCGGTCAGATATTCGTACTTGACATGGGCGAGCAGGTAAGGATATACGATTTGGCTTGCAACCTTATCAAGCTTTCCGGATTGGAACCCGACGTCGATATAAAAATCGAATTTACCGGTTTGCGCCCCGGCGAAAAGCTTTATGAAGAAAGGCTTATGGATGAGGAGGGCATGCAAAAAACGCCCAACGGACTTATAAACATTGCAAATCCCATACAGTTGGACGAGGACAAATTTTGGAAAACGCTTGAAAACCTTCATAATGCGGCGGAAAAAGAAACGCCGCGCATGAAGGAGCTTGTTTCTAAACTTGTAACTACGTACAAACCGCAAATCTGACATATAAAATAAAGAAACGCGTCTTTATCGGGACGCGTTTTTACTTTGACCTTTAACAAGTACGGCTATCAATAAGCTGTAAACCATTGTTGGTATTATGTTCAATATGTGGTTGTCCAACAGACTGTTAATCAGAAGCGATGCAACAATCAACGCTATAAACGACCGTTCCGTAGTCGGATTTTTAAAGAAGCATATAAACGTCTGCACCCTGTGCAACGCATAGCCCAGCAACCCGATTATACCGCATGCACTCATCATTTCAAGTATGGTGTTGTGCGCCATATCCATAGGTATGGGCGTATAAGAAAAATCCGTATCCGGTTTAATGTTATAAAATCCTCTTCCGAATAGGGGGAAGGACTTAAAATCCATTATAGCCTGACGCCAAAGCTCCATTCTGCCGCTGCCGTAAAGCTCGCCGTTTACAACAATATTAGAATAAATCGTTTTAAAAAAATCGATAACCTTGTCCTGAAAAAGTCCCGCAACCACTATCCCGCCGATAAGCGAAGCTGCAAATATGCACAAATTTGCAATTTTATCATTCCCTTTTACAAGAAGCATTACCGTGCAAACGGGGTATATTACCGCCGCGCAGACCATTGCCTGCCTGCAACAGGAAAAAATCAGCGCTACCAGCATTATAACCGAAATCAACGTATAAACAAAGCCGAATTTTTTAGCGTAAGCCAAATAAAACGCCGCCGGTATGCACATGGTCAGCAAAGCGCCGTACGTTGTGTAAACGCCCCAACCGAAGACTATCTGGTTTCTGTCAATCGTTCCGCCTGCGAATATCGCGTCCTTCGTGGCGTACAGTACGGCAAGCTCGATTATAAGCAACAGTCCAAACGCGACGAAACTGTAACAAATTCTCTCGTAAGAGCATCTATCCGCCGTCACGTTGTCCTTTAAAACGGCAAACAGACCCAAAAACAGCAGTGCCAGTATAACGGCGTATAAAAGATTGAAAAAAGTGTAATTTTTGTTGCCGGCGCCGTTTAAAAGCAGTGCGACGGAAAAAACGCACAGTCCGAAAAATACCGGATCGAGTTTAAACTTTTTTCTTACGCAAGTTATTACCAGTCTGTAAACCAAAGACGCGATAAGCAGCGTCACTATTATAATTAAGGGGGCAAGAATTTCCGGACGGAAAAAATAGTCGGATTCGCCCCTGCCCGATGCGGGAGAATTTTTCCAGGATATTATTACGTTCATGAAAAGCATGACGGTAACAATAGGCGAAACGTCGTCCAGAAAAAGCATTATTAAAATTCCCGCTATCCCGAGATAGCAGATTGTAACGATATCCAGACTGAGGTAGTAACATAAAATCACCACCGCCATGGTAACAAAAGGGAAAAATTTGGACAGTAAAACCTGTCTTACAATTTCCGCCGCTTTTGAATTTTTCGGTTTTGTAAAAGAAGTATTCATTATGTGCCCATAGAAAGTATAATTCAAACGTCAAGGAAAGTCAAGGGCAGTCCGCATTTAGTTAAAAAATTTTCCATTTATTACGGTTTCCGCTTTAAACATATGGTGTTTTATTGACATTTTCCCCCGCCTCGGCAGACACCATAATGCAGCACTTTAAGGATACGGAGACCTCTCCCGAGGACTACGACATGATTCTTACGGGAGATTTGGGCGCGCTCGGCAGCAGAATCGTAAAAGATCTCACCTGGGAAAAGGGTTACGACATTTCCGAAAAACACGTCGACTGCGGGGAAATTGTTTACAAGGTAATAGAAAACGAGTTTCAGGGCGGCAGCGGCGCGGGCTGTTCCGCGGTGGTTTTGAATTCATACGTTCTGTCTAAAATGCGCGCAGGGCTGTACAAGCGTATACTGTTTGCCGCAACCGGCGCGCTGCTGTCCACGGTATCGTCGGGGCAGGGCGAAAGCATACCGTGCATAAGTCACGCGGTGCAACTGGAGTATTGATTTATGGGACAGGAAATTTTAACGATATTTCTGGCTTATCTCAAAGCCTTCGCCGTTGGCGGCGGAATTTGTTTGATAGCGCAGATTATAATTAACTTTACGGATTTGTCCGCGGGTAAAATTCTCGTTTATTTTATGCTTGCAGGCGTAGTGCTGACGGCGGTGGGGGTGTACCAGCCGCTAGTGGAATTTGCCGGCGCCGGCGCAACGGTGCCCATTTCGGGTTTCGGTTATCTGCTTGCAAACGGAGCAATGAAAGGCGCGGAGAAAGGCTTTTTCTATGCCGTGACAGGTTCATTGTCGGCGGCAAGCGCGGGCGTCACGGCGGCGGTGGTGTTTGCGTTTATAATGGCTTTGATTTTTAAATCAAGAACTAAGCGCAACTGACATATAAATATTGTATGAAGGCGAACAGGAAGTTCAGGCGTTTTAAAATTCTCATAGTATTTATATGTCTGTTTGCGGTTGCCACGCTGATATATTTTCAGCGCAACGTAACGCGCGTACTTATTTCCATAAGCGAAGCAACCATCCGTTCCGTAACTACCGTCGCGGTAAACGACGCAATTTACTATACACTGAACGATTCTTTACGGTATGAAGATTTGATAACGATAGACCGCGACGCGGCGGGCAACGTCACTTCGATAACTACTGACAGTTTGAAAATTAATAAAATCGCCAGGGATACGGCTTACCTTTCGCAGGAAAATCTGACTAAAATGAGCGCGGAAGGCATTATGGTACCGATAGGCGCGCTTACGGGTATAGAAGCGCTTGCCGGCTTCGGTCAGAAAATAAACATCAAGATTATTCCCATAAGCAATGTGGAGTGTAAGTTCGTATCCAAATTCGTCGGCGCGGGTATCAACCAGACAAAACATTCCCTGTACCTTGAAATAGTTTCAGACATATCGATTATTCTTCCGTCAAAAAGTACGAATCTCGCTTCTACCATAGAGGTGCTTATCTGTGAAAGCATAATAACCGGCAAAATCCCCGATACATATCTGCAAGGCGCGCTTGCAAATTTCGGCGGCGCACTTGTTCCGAAAAGTTAAATCAAAGAGGCGCACCGAAAACGGTGCGCCTCTTTGATTTATTTAAATTCGTAAATCTGCTTTTTGTGTTTAACTGCGTATATTATGCCGGAAACTATTGTGCACAAAACCGCCGTTAAGATAAAAATCATGTAGAACAGTGCCATATAAAGACAGTACTTGGGCGCATACACATTTTCACGCGTAAAGTAAGTGGATTGCCATAAGAATACCGCAAACATTACTGTTACAAAAAATGCACTGCACCCGGATAAAATCCCCGCAAGCTTTGAGTTATGCTTATAGGTGCGCCATTGCGTGTCATTCATAATATTTTTCAAACCCGCGTTACTATAAATCAAATAAGTTAAAAGCAGTGCCAGACCTGAGGTAAAGCAGATAAATAAAAATACTAAGTACCGCGTTTTTAAATAGGTATATACTGTTACCTTAACTTTTTCATAGTTAGTTAAATATCCTTTTACATATTCAAATGTAAAGTAAGCGTTCTGAGGCTGTTCGACGCAATATATCCCGCCGAGTATAATTGTGAATAACAGGAACGGTATTGCGGTTATAAAATAATAAATTTGCGTTTTGCGTTTTATCGCAAGGGCGTAACTTTTTTTATCGTCCGTCAAATCCTCGCTTAAAACAATTCCCCCGCCGTATTTTGCTTTATAATAAAAGTAAGTCTGCAAAACCGTGCACACGATAATTCCGCTTCCGCCGGTTACGGCAATAACTGCAACTATCCACACGGGGGAAGACGTGTATAAGTTCAGGCAAGCGGCAACTATAAACAAAACCGCGCCGAAGCATGCAAAGCTTGTCACAAATATAGTTTTTAAAGACAGCTTCGCGATTTGCGCTTTTCTTACAGAGCGCCAAGCCGCTTCTGAAATATCGGCTTGTTTGTCGCTTTCTCTGCGTTCTCCCTGTAAAAGCTCGTCAACGGTAACCCCGTACAAATCGGCAATAGCAGGCAACATATAAATGTCCGGTGTGGTTCTGCCCGTTTCCCAAGAGGAGAGCGTCCTGTTTGAAATGCTCAGTTTTTCCGCCACATCCTGCTGTGTGTAGCCGTTTGCCTTGCGTAGAATTGCAAGAAATGCGCCCATAGTTTGTTTTGCCATAAAAGACTCCCGTATAATTATTTTTATACAATAATTCTACAACGGTACGATAATTTACACAATGCCGAATGTGTGGAAAAAGCTCTACAATTACAAGAATTATGCGTAACCCTATCTGAGGGTAACGTCAAGCTTGTATTTAAGATTGTTCAGTATCTTTTTGATAAATCCGTCAACTTTATCCTCTATGGGCTCGTCTTTGGGTGAAAACGTTATCGAAAAAGCCATGCTCTTTTTGTTTTCTCCTATCTGCGCGCCGTAATATACGTCGAAAAGCTTTACCTCGGAAACGTACTTGCAGGCGGAGAATATTTCCCTTTCTATTTCACCGCAGGTTATTTCCCTGCCGCAGACCAGCGCAAGGTCGCGCATAACCTGCGGGTGCGAGGAGAGGGGCACGTATTTAAATGCGTTCGCCTGCGCGGCTATAAGCTCGTAATCAAGCTCCGCCAAAGCGACGGGCTTTTCGATAGCAAACTCCTCGGCGACGGTAGGCGCCAGCATGCCGAGATATCCTGCATGTTCGCCGTTACATTTTATTTCCGCCGTCATGCCGGGGTGGAGGAAAGGTTTTTCGCAAGGTTCATATGTGAATTTAAGGTTAAATGCGTCGGCGACGCATTCCGTCAGGCCCTTTAATAAAAAGAAGTCGCACTTACCCCACATGCCGAAGCAAAGCGTGCGCCGTTCCTCGGGGAAGGTTTTTAACGGCAATTCGTGCGGAAGATAAATCTTGGCCAGCTCGAATAAAGCGCCGTCTGTGTTTCCGCGTCTCAAATTTCTTACAATTACCTCGAACATCGACGGAGCGAGCGTCGTGCGCATGACGGATAAATCCTCGCTGATGGGGTTAAGTATTTTTATAGTCTTGCGTTCGGGCGCGTCCGCGGGGAAGCGCAGCACGTCCAGATTTTTTTGCGAATAAAAGGAATAGGTCGAAATTTCGTAAAGTCCTTTGCCTGCAAGAATGTTTTTAACTCTGTTTTCTGCTTTCTGGCTGTCGTTATAGCCGCCGTTAGTAATGGAAGCGGAGGACAAAAGCGTGCCTTTAATATGGTCGTAACCGTACATTCTTATAACTTCTTCGGCAATGTCGGGATATCCGTCTATATCTTCCCTGTATCCGGGGACGGTTATCTGCATTTCGTCGCCGTTTGTTTTAACCTTGAAGTTAAGGCTTTTTAAAATGCTTTCCATTGTTTTTACGGGTACTGTAATGCCGAGAAGGGCGTTTACCTTTTCGACGCTGACGCTCATTTCTTTTTCACCCGTTGAGGAACGCTCTGTTTTTACGTCTGTATGAATATCGGTAACCGACCCGCATTTAAGACTGTCAACAAGGTGCAGGGCGCGCTTTATGGCTCTTTCGGTGGTGTATTCGTTAACGCCCTTTTCAAACAGCGCGGAAGAATCGGAATGCTGTCCCAAAGCCCTTGCGGATTTTCTTACGTTGTCGCGCGCGAATTTTGCGGACTCGAAAAGTATTTCCTCGGTACCGTCTGTAATTTCGCTGTCGAAACCGCCCATAATGCCTGCAAGCGCGCAGGGCTTGTCTCTGTCGCATATTACCAAATTTTCATTTGTAAGTTTAAATTCGTTGCCGTCAAGCGTCTTTAATATTTCTCCGTCGTTCGCCCTGCGGATAACAATTTCTCTGCCCGCAAGCGTCTTTAAGTCGAATGCGTGCATGGGCTGACCGGTTTCCAGCAGAACAAAGTTGGTTATGTCCACTATATTGTTTATGGATCTGAGACCGCAAAGTGCAAGCTTTCTTTTAAGCCAGGCGGGAGAGGGGGCGATTTTTACGTCCTTTACGCAGTGTCCTATATATCTGGGACATAAATCCGGCGCAAGGTCGGTAATTTTTATGCTCTCGCCGCATTTTACTGTTTTGTAAGAGTAATCGGGTTCTTTAAACGGTTTACCGAGGATTGCGGCAACCTCGCGCGCTATGCCGAGTATGCTTTGACAGTCGGGTCTGTTAGCCGTGACCGCTATATCGAAAATGTAGTCGTCGAGCCCGAGTAAAGGTCTTACGTCCGCGCCGTTTTTGCTTTCCGCCGGCAACAGCAAAAGTCCGCAATAATCTCCGCCCGAAAACATATCGCCGTTTACGCCCAGCTCCGCGCCGGAGCAAAGCATTCCTTCGGACTCTATCCCGCGCAATTTACCTTTTTTAATGGTGGTAATCCCTTCTACGGTAACGTGGTCCTTTGCGGTGGCGTATACGGTCGCGCCTACAAGCGCGCAGGGCGCTTTTATACCCTTTTTCACATTGTCCGCGCCGCAACATATCCGTAAAATTCCTTTTTCGCCGCAGTCGACCTTGCAAACGGAAAGATGCGTGCCCTCCACAGGCTCGCACTCGGTAACCTCGCCGACTACGACGTTTGTAATGTCCTTGCCCAAATAAATCAGTTCTTCCACTTCGAAGCCGCAGCCGAAAAGCTTTTCCTGCAATTCCTGCGCGGTAACGTCAATATCAACGTAATCTTTAAGCCAACTTAAAGGTGCTTTCATTTTTCTTTCTCCTTAACCCTTGAACTGTTTTAAGAACCTGACGTCGCTTTCGAAAAGCAACTTCATATTGTTTATGCCGTATTTAAGCATGGCAATTCTCTCTATGCCCATGCCGAACGCGAAGCCGGTATACACGTCGGGGTCGACGCCGCAACCCTCCAAAACGCGCCTGTTTACCATGCCTGCGCCCAAAACCTCTATCCAGCCGGTGCCTTTGCACAGTCTGCAACCCTTTCCGCCGCACTCGAAGCAGCTTACGTCCACCTCGACGGAGGGCTCCGTAAAGGGGAAGTAGGAGGGGCGCAGTCTTGTTTTAACGCCTTCGCCGAAAATCTTTTTGGCAAACTCGTCAAGCATGCCCTTCAAGTCGCACAGGGTAATGCCTTTGTCGACAACAAGCCCTTCCATCTGTGAAAACATGGGGGAGTGCGTCGCGTCGTCGTCACTGCGGTAAACCTTCCCGGGGGAAAGAATTTTTATGGGCGGCTTTTTGTTTTCCATGACGCGTATCTGCCCCGCGGAGGTCTGCGTACGCAGAAGCAAATCTTCGGTAATGTAGAAGGTGTCCTGCATGTCGCGCGCGGGGTGGTCGGCGGGGGTGTTCAGCGCGGTAAAGTTATAATAGTCGTTTTCGATTTCGGGCCCCTCGTAAATTTCAAATCCCATTCCCGCAAATACGGAAATAAGCTCGTTCCTGATAAGCGTATTCGGGTGAAAAGCCCCGTCCGGCGTACAGCGCCCGGGGAGAGTAACGTCTATTTTTTCGCGGAAGTATTTTTTACCCAACTCCACGCGTTTTATTGCGGCTTCCAATTCGTCCAGCCGCTCGCTCGCGCGCTGTTTCAACGCGTTTACCAGCTTGCCGAAGGAGGGTCTTTCCTCGGGCGGTATGTCGCGCATGTTTTTCAAAAGAGAGGAAATTTCTCCCGTCTTGCCCAAAAAGCGCATTTTAATTTCATACAGCGTCTTGCTGGACTGAACGTCTTTTACTGCTTCGTCAATGCTTTTTTCGATTTCTTCTATCTTTTTTTGCATACTGTCTCCTTTACAAATAAAAATAAATCGCCCTGTAAACACACAGGGCGAAAGTATCGCGGTACCACCTGATTTCGCGGCAAAGCCGCCTTAATTCGACCCTTAACGCGGGTAAACGGGATAAACTACTCGGGCATTGCCTTTCGCAAATCCGGCTCGCGAGTGAATAACGGTCAAACCCGATGGAAAATCTTTCAGCCGTTTGCGGATTTTCCTCTCTGAAAAGGGTTGTTCGTGCCGTCTGTCTCGGTCACAGCCTTTTAAATTCCATTCAATTATAATGCCGCCGAGGCATAAAGTCAATCGATTTTCGTACTCAATAAATACTTCCGCCGCGGCAATCGTAAGCGACGATAACGGGGAAATCCTTAACTTCCAGTCTGTAAACCGCTTCGGACAACAGCTCGGGGAAGGCTATGCACTCGCTTTTTTTTATGGCGTTGCCGTAAAGCGCGCCCGCCCCGCCGATTGCGGCGAAGTATACGCCCGTAAATTTTTTCAAAGCTTCGCGCGTCGCTTCGTTCATTTCGCCTTTGCCTATAAAACCGTTTAATCCGTATTCCAGTAAACGGGGCGCGAAGCTTTCCATTCTCGCGGAGGTGGTAGGCCCGCAGCTGCCCGAAGCTTTGTTCGGTGCGGCAGGGCAGGGACCCGCGTAATAGATTAACGCATTTTTAAGTTCAAACGGCAGAGGACGCGCCCCGTCGAAAAGCTTGAAAATTTCCCTGTGAGCTTCGTCGCGCGCCGTTAAAATTTCACCCGTCAGCAGTACGCTGTCGCCTGCGCTGAGATTTTTAATATCCTCTTTCGTTAGCGGAAGAAGCAACTTTTTCATATTTCCTCCTTGACGCACCGTACGCAATGGCACTGTATGTTTACCGCTACCGGCAGTCCGGCTATGTGCGTGGGTGCTTTCTCTATCGCAACGCCGATGGCGGTGGTGTTGCCGTGAAAGCCCTGACAGCCTATGTTCAGTCCGTTTATGCGTTGAAGAAGCGTTTTTTCCATTTCCGCCAGCTCTGCGTCGGAGCTGTTCGCGCCCACGTCGCGCGTAAGCGCTTTTTTCGCAAGAAACGCGCAGTGGTCAAACGTTCCGCCGATACCCACGCCGACGTAAACGGGGGGGCAGGGGCGCGAACCGGCAAGCTTGACCGTTTCTACAACGGCGTCGGTAATACCCGCGTAACCCTGCGCGGGTTTAAGCATGTACAGCCGCGACATGTTTTCGCTGCCGAATCCCTTTGGCATATACGTCAAATTTATTTTGTCGCCCGCAACTATTTCCGTATGAATGACGGCGGGGGTGTTGTCGCCGGTGTTTTCGCGGGTCAGCGGGTCGCAAACGGATTTTCTGAAATATCCGTCCGCATACGCCCTGCGCACGCCGTCGTTCACCGCGTCGGTAAGCAGCTTTCCTTCGAGAAACACTTCCTGCCCGATTTGCAGTATGACGACCGCCATGCCTGTATCCTGACACACGGGCATGCGTTCGGCTTTTGCGGTTTCGGCGTTTTTAATTATCGTTTGCAACGCAAATTTCGCCGCTTGGTTTTCTTCGCTTCCGTATGCGCGGCAAATTGCGTTTTCACAGTCGGCGGTAAGGTTTATGCCCGCCTTTAAAGCCGCAAGATAAATTTTTTCTTCTATTTCTTTCGTGTTGACAATTCTCATGGTTTTTACCGTAAAATCCGTCGCTTGGCGACACATACAAAGTCTATCACAATTATCGATATTTGTAAATTATTTGTTTACTTTATTTTTGTTTTAAGTTATAATGTAACCATGAGGACAGAGGAAGACATAAAAAAAGAATTAAAAGAGAAAAACAAGGACATGCGGATGAGGGAAGCAAACGTCCGCCTGAACCCTGCGACCGGCGGAATGGCTTATTCGGCCTCCGTGGGGCTTTATTATGCTTTTTCGCTGTTGATACTCATGCTTCTCGTGATATTCAAGGCGGATAAAAACGAAGAAATAGTAACTTACGCAAATTACCTTGCCGCCCCGCTGGCTATATTTTTATGCACCGTACTTATTTTAAGGTTCCGCAATATACGGTTTAAAGCGGTGTTTCACTTTAAATGTAAGTTCAGATATTATATAATTGCTTTGCTTTTGGTTTTCGGGCTGCTGTTTTCTTTAAGCTGGATTAACGACCTGTCGCTTAAATTTTTCAAGCTTTTCGGATATAACGAAAGGGAAAGCTACTTCCCCAACCTCTCGGGCGGCTATATTGTCCCCGCGTTGCTTGTAATAGCTTTGCTTCCGGCGGTGTTCGAGGAATGTTTATTCCGCGGCTTAATGCTTTCCTGTTGCCGTACGTCAATGGGCGGCGTCGCCACGATTTTTACTGTCGGCTTTTGCTTTTCGCTTTTTCACGGCTCGCCGGAGCAAACCTTTTATCAGTTTATAGCGGGGTGTGTTTTCACATTTATAGCGTTGCGGTCGGGGTCGATTCTCCCGTCTGTATTAATGCATTTTTTAAACAACGCGGTAATAGTCGTATTGCAGGCATGCGGCGCGTTAGGCGTAGACGGCGCTTTGAAAATTTCCGCCGGCGGCAGCATTGCGCTGATAGTCGTTTCGGCGGCGTGCTTTATAGGCGCTATTGTTTGGCTGTCGCTTGACGGAATACCCTTAAAGAAAAGCGAAAAGCACGCCTCGCGCAGCTTTTATATGTTTGCTTCTTTCGGTATTTTCGCAATGGCGGTCGTGTGGACGACAACGCTTTTCGGGTTGGGATAATGCAGAAAATAAATATAGTTTGCATCGGCAAAATAAAGGAAAAATTTTACCGCGACGCCGTTGAAGAATATTTGAAGCGTCTGTCGCGCTTTGCGAAAATTACCGTCAAAGAGCTTCCCGAAGGGAAAAATCCCGAAAGCGAAGCCGCCTCTGTTTTGAAGGCGGCAAGCGGCGAAATCGTCGCGCTGTGCGTGGAGGGCGAAAGCTATTCCAGCGAAGCTTTTGCGGGTTATATCAAAAACTTGACGGACAGCGGTAAGGAAGCAACCTTTATAATCGGCTCCTCGTGCGGGCTTGCGGATTGCGTCAAAAACGCGGCGCGGGTCAGGCTTTCGTTTTCGCACATGACGTTTCCGCACATGCTTATGCGCGTAATACTTTGCGAACAGCTTTACAGGGCGTTTATGATAAACGGGGGCGGCGAATATCACAAGTAACACGCGAATATTGTATTTGTGTGATATTCGAAGAAGTCAAAAATTTTTACAGAAGCTACGACGGAAAAAAGTGCGTCATAGGCTATTCTTTCTGCGGCAGGGAAATTTTCGCGTTTCATACCGGCAGTCCCACGGGCAGGCAGTTTATCGCGACCTATGCCATACACGGCAGGGAGTGGATAACGGCGAGGCTCGCCCTCAGACATCTGGGCGTCGGGCTTAAAAGCGGCGGCGGCTGGGTTATACCGCTCGTCAACCCCGACGGTGCGGAAATTTGCAACCACATCCGCCCTTTATGGAAAGCAAACGCGCGCGGCGTGGATTTAAACTGCAATTTCGACGCGGACTGGGGAAGCGGCAGACTTAATACCAAAAGCCGCGGCGGCGAAAACTGTATTGGCGATTATCCTTTTTCAGAGCCGGAAACAATAGCTCTTAAAAATTTTACTTTGAAAATACGCCCTTACGTGACGCTCAGCTTTCACACCAAGGGCGAGGAAATTTATTGGGAGTACGACGGTAAAGGCGACGTGCGCGGCGCGGAAATATTAGCTGCCGCAACGGGATACAGACCACTGAAAATTTACGGTTCCGCGGGCGGCTACAAGGACTGGTGTATACAGAAGCTGCATATCCCCGCATACACGGTAGAGTGCGGCGCGGACAACCTTACCCACCCGATAAACGATTTGAAAAAACTGAAAAAATGTTATAAGGTACTTAAAATTTTTATTGACAGATATGGAAAATGAATTTATGCAAGCGGCTCTCGACTGCGCGGCAAAGGCATTGAAAAAGGGAGAGGTGCCCATAGGTGCGGTCGTTGTTTCGGGCGGCAAAATAATATCGCGCGGATACAACAAACGCACAAAAAAACAGATAGCCACCGCCCATGCCGAAATAGAAGCCATTGAAAAAGCCTGCAAAAAACTTAAAAGCTGGCGCATACCGGAGTGTGAAATTTACGTTACTTTGGAGCCGTGTCCCATGTGTATGGGCGCAATGCTTAACGCAAGAATAAAAAAGGTTTATTTCGGCGCGTACGAAGCCAAGGGGCGTTCCATGACTGCGCAGTTGGCGGAGTCCAATCTGTTAAATCACCGTATAGAGGTGGAGGGCGGAGTCATGCGTGAAGAATGTGCGCAAATTTTGTCCTCGTTTTTTTCGCGAATGCGCGAAAGGGAGAAAAAGTAAATTTTTTTACCGCCTTTTCGTTTGACTTTATCACCGTATAATAATAAAATGTAAAGGCAACTTAATATTCCGTAAAGGACGAGAGGGC
>ERZ777011.2160-NODE-2160-length-16934-cov-3.847029_pt1 | contig 16934 bp, 21 predicted proteins | sample MGYA00374964_ERZ777011 | MGnify/ENA primary metagenome ERZ777011 (study PRJEB29310, sample SAMD00008975) | mouse gut metagenome | study: EMG produced TPA metagenomics assembly of the Metagenome analysis of fecal microbiota from mouse which was promoted...
GCGGGGTAAGCATAGTACTGCACCCCCGACGCCGTAAGGTATAGCGCACCGTACGCACCAAGATGGCTCCCGGAACGCAGCCAAGTAATTTAAAAAACCGCCGCCGACAACATTGTAGCATAAGTTTCCCGCTTTGTCATTCCTTATACGTCATTCTGAGCCTATGGCGAAGAATCTTATTATTAGATCCTTCGCGTTGCTTTGCGCCATTTTATTGAATAGATGCTTCGCTTACGCTCAGCATGACAATAAGGTGCGCAAAGCTTCGCTACGCTCGCGCACAATGACGGTGTGTTCAACCGCTTTTTCGTGAGTCGCAGGCCGCACCGCTAATATAGGTGAAGCATAGGTATCGCAATAGAACCCTGCCGGTGTCAAATAAATAGCGTTACCCGAACCGCCATAACTGCCGGAACGCAGCCAAGTAATTTAAAAAACCGCCGCCGCAAAAATAATAGCATAAATTTAATGCGGCGTAAACAAAATACCGCCGCGCGTTTTTAAACGCGCGGCGGTATTTTAGCTAAAAAACTCTACTATTATCCCGTTTTGTACAAACAGCTTTTCGGGCTTGATTTTCAAATATCCGCCGCCGCAAAGCAAAGCGCTTTCCAGCTTTTTTATCTGCGCGGCGTATTTTTTTGTAAAATCGTTACCGAAAAGCGACTTGTATTCTTCAAGGTTTATACCCCGCTCGGTACGCAGGGCAAGCATTATATACTCCTCCTCGCGGTCGGTCCCGTCGACCTCACCGCTGTCTATCACCGCAAAATTGTCGGAAAGAATACACTTAAAATATTCGTCCAAGTCGAAGGTGTTCGTAAACCGCACGTTGTTTATACAGCTTGAAGCGGAAACTCCGAAGCCGATATATTCTCCGCGCCGCCAATAGTTCAGGTTGTGGCGGCTCTCCTTCCCCTTTTTGCAAAAGTTTGAAATCTCGTATCTGTCGAAGCCGAGCGATTTCAACTTTTTTACGCCCGCTTCGTACTGTGCCGCCGCCTCGTCGCCGTCGGGGAGTTCGCCGTTTAAATAATCCGTATATATCGGCGTTCCGTCCTCGGGCGTAAGGGCGTACATGGAAATATGACTTGCCCCGCTTGACGCGGCGATTTCAATAGTGTTTTCTATATCGGAAACGGTCTGGTTTTTAAGCCCTATCATTACGTCGACGCTGAAATTTTCCCCCTTTAAAAGCTTTGCGCACAGAAGAAAATCTTTAAGGCTGTGTGTCCTGCCCAAATCGGCAAGCTGACTGTCGACAGCCGTCTGCAGGCCTACGGAAAAGCGGTTTATGCCGCATTTTTTATAAACTTCTATTTTATTTGCGCCGACTGTGCCGGGGTTGATTTCGACAGTAATTTCCGCGTCCTTTGCGAGATTGAAATTTTTCCTTGCCGCCGCAATTAGCATGGCGATATAGTTTTCGTCCACGACCGACGGAGTGCCGCCGCCTATATACAGCGTATCGAAGCTGTAATTTTCAAGCTGCTGTTTGCGCTTAGCCATTTCGCGGTAAACGCACGCCATGTAACTTTCCGCAAGATTGATTTTATCGGGAAAGGAAGCAAAATCGCAGTATCTGCACTTACTTTTGCAAAAAGGAATATGAACGTAAATACCTGCCATAATAATACTCTTTTTTTATAATGATTTTCGGATCTTCCGCTTTCGCTTTGCACAATATTATCAGAATAGATCCTTCGCTTTCGCTCAGGATGACAATAAGGTGTGCAAACCTCCTGATAGAATGACGTAACCACTGTATTGTCATTCTGAACGCAGTGAAGAATCTATCTTAAATAAGCGAAAAATTAACGAATACGAAGTAAAATCCCGCAGACGGAATTATAAATTTTCAAACGAAACGCGATAATCCGCCATATCGACTTTGCCGTCTGCGGTAAATACGACGCCCTCGCTTTCGAGCATCGCCTTTTGTACTTCGGGTCCGCCGAAGGCGAAGCCGCTTGCAAGGCTTCCGTCCTTAAAAACTATTCTGTGACAGGGAATTACGCCCTGCTCGGGATTGACGTGAAGCGCCCAGCCGACATGACGGCTTGCCCTCGGCGCACCGACTGCACGCGCAATATCGCCGTATGTTGAAACCTTGCCTTTGGGTATTTGTTTTACAGCCTCGTAAACCCTTTCAAAAAAATTGTTTTCCATATTCAATCATACTGCTCTATCGCCATTTCGCCCTCTTCGTCGTAAAATACGTAGCGGCAACCGCCGGTTATACCGTATTGCTCCTTGAATATCATCGGTTTTCCGTTCCTGCATTGCCAATCGGGCTCCTGAATCCATTCGGGCGGATTTTTGTCGTAACGGAAAATTTCATTTATCTTCGCCTTTAAAATTTTAACCTTTTCGGAAAATTTCACGGGCGGCAAATCCCTTATAAGTCCTTCCGTAATTTCCGGACAGTCGACGTACCCGACGGCGTCTAAAAGCCTTAAATATACCCTGAAATCGTCCGCATACTTCTTTACGGGTTTATAACCGTCTTCCTTGAAAAGCTCGTAAACCAACGCGTGCAAGTCGTATCTGCCGCCGACGTAAGACACGTCGATACACGCGAGATACACCCAAAGCTTATCGCCCGACTCCTTCAAAAACCGCGGCGTATAACGGGCGTTGTTTTCGAGATAATTTTGAAGCGCGTCGTTTAACACGACCTCGTTTTGGAAATCTTCGGGCGAAATTTTTCCCTCTATGAAATTTTTTATTACCGTCTTTTCGTCGCCGCTTATCATTTTCAGTCCTTATTCGTTTTTAAAATTTGCATAAACACTTCGGACGGCACTTCCACACTGCCTATGCTGCGCATGCGCTTTTTACCCTCTTTCTGCTTTTCCAAAAGCTTTTTCTTGCGGGTTATGTCGCCGCCGTAACACTTTGCAAGCACGTCCTTTCTTACGGCTTTAACCGTTTCGCGCGCGATTATTTTGCCGCCGATTGCGGCTTGCACAGGCACCTCGAAAAGCTGGCGGGGGATAGCCTCCTTCAAATTTTCACAAAGCGTTCTTCCGCGCGCATAGGCGCTGTCCTCGTGCACTATCATGGAAAGCGCGTCGCACGGCTCGCCGTTCAAAAGAATGTCAAGCTTTACAAGCTTGCTTTGCTCGTATCCTTTCAGCTCGTAATCGAAGCTGGCGTAACCGCGCGTGCGCGATTTGATAGCGTCGAAAAAGTCGAAAATTATTTCGTTGAGCGGCAATTCGTATTCCAGTCTTACGCGGCTTTTATCGAGGTAAGTCATTTGCAGAAAAGTTCCCCTCTTTTCCCTGCACAAATCCATTATCTGACCGAGATAGTCGGGCGGGGAATAGATGTCCGCTTTTACAATGGGTTCCTCCATATGCTCTATTTCCGACTGCGGCGGCAGGTGCGAGGGGTTGTCCACGTAAATTATTTCGCCGTCGGACTTCACCACTTTATAGCTTACGGACGGCGCGGTCGTGATTATTTCCAGTCCGAACTCGCGCTCTATGCGCTCCTGAATTATTTCCATATGCAGAAGTCCCAAAAAGCCGCAACGGAAACCGAAGCCCAGCGCAACCGAAGTGTCGGGCTCGAATATAAGCGAAGCGTCGTTTAACTGCAATTTCAAAATAGCTTCTTTCAAATCGTTAAAGCGGCTGCCGTCAAGCGGGTATATTCCGCAGAAAACCACGCTTTGCACTTTTTTGTAACCCGCAAGCGGTTCCGCCGCGGGGTTGTCCGCGTTCATTACGGTGTCGCCGACCGCCACGTCGAGTATGGATTTTATGGAAGCCGCAATATAGCCGACCTCTCCCGCCGAAAGTCCGTCCTGCGGCATTAAGTTGGGACTGAATACCCCCGTTTCCACAACATCGTAAATTTTATCGGAACGGAAGGTTTTTATTCTGTCGCCCGCCTTTATTCTGCCGTCCTTTATTCTGACGAAAAGAATTACGCCTTTGTAATTGTCGTAATAGCTGTCGAAAATAAGCGCCTTCAACGGAGCGTTTTCGTCGCCCTGCGGCGCGGGAAAGTATTGCACGACGCTTTCCAAAACGTCATCGATACCTATACCTTCCTTGGCGGAAACAAGGGGCGCGTAGGAAGCGTCAAGCCCTATTACGTCTTCTATTTCCTTTTTCGCCTCATCCGGACGGGCGGACGGCAGGTCTATCTTGTTGATTACGGGCAGAATTTCAAGGTTGTTTTCCAAAGCGAGATATACGTTTGCAAGCGTCTGCGCTTCAACCCCCTGCGAGGCGTCGACTATCAAAATAGCGCCCTCGCACGCTGCGAGAGAGCGGGAAACTTCGTAAGTGAAGTCGACGTGTCCCGGGGTGTCTATTAAATTGAATACGTATTCCTGTCCGTCCTTGGCTGTGTAAAACATTCTTACCGGCGTAAGCTTTATGGTAATGCCGCGCTCCCTTTCTATATCCATAGAGTCGAGAAGCTGGTTTTCCATATCGCGCGAGGATACCTGCCCCGTCTTTTCCATAAGCCTGTCCGCAAGGGTGCTTTTGCCGTGGTCTATGTGCGCTATTATGCAAAAATTGCGTATTATCTGCTGTTTGCTCATAAGCAATATTATATATTAAGCGCTTTGATTTAGCAAGAAAAACCGCAGTTAAATTTGTAATGCGGAATAATCAAAAGCTTTCGTGCGCAAGACGCATGCCCGCCTTGAAGCCCGTTTTGAAATGCAGAAAAGCCGCCTCCGCCTCTGAATTGCAACGCACTTCGAGTAAATCGGAAAGTAAATTCTCCTGCTCGGGCGTAAGCCCCGAAAGAAGTTCTTCCAAAAGCTTCTTTTCTTTATTGTTTACCGCACAGCTCATATCGAGCTAAGTCAACCATTTTAGTTCAGTTAGTAGTATCATTTTTTTATGGTACCTTTTAAAGAGAAATTCAAAGAATTGAGATACGAAAAAAATCTTTCCCAACAGCAGGTTGCGCAGGCGTTAAACGTAAGCCAAAGAAGCATAAGCAGTTGGGAAACGGGTTTCCGCCGCCCGGACTATGAAACTTTGGTAAAAATTGCAGTTTACTTTAACGTTTCCGTGGACTACCTTTTGGGTTTAAGTAACGATTGAAATTTTTATTACAGCATTAAAAATAGCATACTGAAAAATGAAAAACCTTCTCCGTAACGGTGTTTTTCATAGTGATTAAAGCAAGGACGATAAAAACAGTCCTTGCTTTTTTATTACGGTTATGCTATATTGAAACTACTTTAATCGGTAATCCGGCGTTTTGACGCCGCAATTATTATACCGACACTTTCAGAGGTTGTAAAATGGCGCAAACAATAAAAAGTTTAAGCGGAATGATGCAAGACATTCAAGTCGAAGGCTTTCAGCTTAAAAAATTGAAAAGAGGACTCTATGCCGGATACAATTTAGCTTATGGCGTTGTAGACGATAAAATCGAAACAGGATTTAAAATTCTTTACCAAAAGGATAATGACCCTAATGCAAAAAATTCGATTGAACAAACTATAAAAGATAATATCGAATATGTCAGAACAATTAACTTAAACTATTCCCCGAAAGGCAGTTCGCTTATAAAATTAATAGATTTGGAAGGCATAGTTTATTTGGTCGGGTATGAGGTAAACGGCATATCGATTGAATTTGAAGTCGATCAATGCAGTTTCGATCACGATGGTATTTTTTACACCCGCGCGGAAGTGAACAAGATGATTAAAAAAGCAATAAAATTATATGTAAAGAAAGTAAAAATTATTTTGAGAAATAAGCATTTCAAGCTTGAAAGTTATAAACTGCAAGACGAATTTGAACTGATTGATGTCAGTAAAGTTATATGTGTCCACTATGTAACATTATCGGGAAAAGCGTATGGCAAAGACTGCAATTTTACTATAAGGGACTTTGAAACCGAAAATATCAGAAAACGATTAAAAATCGAACTTAATAAAATGAAAAAGGAGAAGTTTTCAAAATAAAAGGCTGCCTTTATGTCATTGTACAATAAATTTCTTACCGTTCCGCATAAAAAAAGTATAGCGCACTATACTTCGCAAACGAAGATAGTGCGCTATTTCTTTGTCCACAAAAAATCTCTATAACAGATATCCTTAAGGAGAAGGCTTTTCGGACTCTTTGTTGTCTCAACACATGTCATAGCTAATTAATATTAAATTTGTCATATATTTTTATTACAATTGTAATATTTAATTGATTTTATTTTTTACATATGATATAATTGTATTATCAAAGTAATTTTAGGTGAGCTATGCCAAAGGTTTACGGTTGGGAACACATTGTATATCTTCTACTGTTTTTTGCGGCTTTTGCGGGAACTCTTACCGCGATTAAGCTGAAAGTAAAAAACGAAAAGACGCTGCGCATTATTATTATGAGCGTGGGCGGACTACTGCTTGCATTCATTATTTTCAACAGAATAGCCATATGCTTCCATAAATCCAATGCGAAATATCTTATACCAGACAGCTTCTGCGGGGTTACAAGCTTATGTTTTGCGATATGCGCGCTTGCGTGCAAGCGCGACGCGCTGCCGCTGCACTGTTTGGTTTACATTGCGTTTTGGGGCGGGGCGATTACAACGTTTTATCCCGACTTTATCGGGCAAAATTCCAGCGTGCTGTACCCCGCAACCATCTCGGGACTTCTGCACCACGGAATAGCCTTTTACCTGTCCGTACTCATGGTCGTTACCGGCTACGTAAAACCCTGTCTTAAAAAGTTTTACGCCTTCCCCGTCGGGCTGTGTTTTATGCTTTGTTACGGTATTTTCCTGATAGACGCGCTGAAATTCGACCACGCCATGTATATAGGCAAACCGCTTGTTGCAGGAACATTTTTAACCTGGTACGTTGTCGCGCCGATGATGATTGCGGTAACCTTGGGCGGCGTGTTGCTTTACGAATTTATATTGAAAAAGAAAAAGTCGTCTGCGGAGCCTTCCGAAAACGCAAACGACGCACGGCTTTAACAGCCGAAAGTGCTTATTGCGGCTTGACTTTGCCGTCAAGCCGCCTTGTGTTAAATAAATTTAAATCCGTCCGCGGCATAGCCGCGGACGGTTATTTTTTAGTCTGTTACGGCTATTCTGTCGAACAGCGAATCGTTTGAAAGTATTACCCCCGCGCCGATTACCGCGGCAAGCTGAGGTTCGTCCGGCAGGTTTACGGGTATTTTAAGCTTTCTTTCGATATACTCCGCAATGCCGTCCATTTTTATAAGTCCGCCCGAAAGGAAAACTCCGCCGTGCACCACGCCCGACGCGACCTCCGCGGGAAGCTTGCCCATGACGACGTTGACGTACTCTAAAATTTTATCGACGTACGTTACTATAATGTCGTACAGGTGAGAAGAATTGACCGCAAACGAAGCGGGCGTTCCGCCCGAAACCTCCCTGCCGTCCGCAACCATAAGCTTGTTGTCGTCCTCAAGCAGACTTCCGACCGTATTTTTAAGTTTTTCCGCGGTGAGCGCGCCGATTTTCAAATCGTAATTTTCGGCAAGAACGTCTATAAGATGCACGTCTATATTGCCGCCGCCGAGGTTTACGTTTATGCCCGCGATAAGTCCGTCCTGCGAAAACGCCGCGATATTCGTTATACCGTAGCCTATATCCAGACAGAATACGGGCGTGCTTTCGCTGATAGCGACGTTGTGACCGAGTACAGCCGCAAAAGGCGTAAGCGTGAAATAGGTCATGGCAATGCCGCACTCGTCCGCAATGCGCCTGTACTTTTCTTTAAGCCCGTCCCCGCTGCCGCACGGGATTATAAACATAACCTCCGTATGTTTGGCTTTCCTTCTCGTAATTTCGCATTTTTCCAGAAAGTATTGCAAAAGATGTGCGGCGATAGTTTCGTTTAATATATCGCCCTCGAAAACCGGGTTGACAATATGCGTGTTCAGCGCCGCCCTGCCGGAAAGCGCGCGCGCCTTGTCGCCGAGCGCCTTTATATTAAGCTTGTTTTCGCCGTTTTCGACGTACTCCTCCACCGCCGCGCAGGTGGCTTCCATAAGCACGACCCCGCAACCGGTCATATATATTTTTGTAGTGCTCGAACCGAAATCTATAGCCAGTCTTTTCATCTTAACGTACCTCTTGAAGCATTTTTCTGACAAGCGTAACCGGCAACCCCACGACGTTTGTGTAACTGCCGAAATATTCCTTAACGATTCCTCCGTCCTGTATACCGTAGCTGCCCGCCTTATCCAAAGGCGAGCCGCCGTCGACGTAAATTTTTATAAAATCGTCGGAAAGGATATTGAATTTCACTTCCGTTTTATCGAAGTCTGTTATTTTACGGTGTTTATTGCGCACGCATACGCCCGTTATAACGTAATGCGTCTTGCCCGACAGCCGTTTCAAAGTCAGCGCGGCTTCCCCCCTGTCTTTTGGCTTACCGAGAATTTCCCCCTCGAACGCCACGACGGTATCGCAACCGATAACGGTTTTTTCGGGATTAGCCGCAAATACCTCGTCGCACTTGCTTTCCGCAAGGGCGCAGGCTATTTTTTCCGGAAACAGGGAAAGATTGACTTTTTCGTCCGCCGTTGCAGGTATCACCTCGAACGAGGGAAGAATCTGCGAAAGAAGCTCTTTTCTTCTTGGCGAAGCGCTTGCAAGAACGTATTCCATAACAAAGTATAATGCCGCCGTAAGGCGGCATTCGATTATAATATTTCCAAATTTTTGTGGAAGGATTTCCTGAACTCCGCGCCCGCCGCCATTGCGTCGCGGATTTCCAGCGAAGCGTCGCCGTCCACTTCGGTCTTCATAATTACCGAATCGCCGAGAATATCGCAATTGATTGATTTGACCGAGCCGGACATGGACCTGTCCAAACTTTCGGCAATTCTCAACATTACGCCGAGACGTTTGACAATCTCGATATCGTCCTCGTGCAACACGTCGCGGTAACGCGTCCAGTCGTAGGCGTTTATATCTTCTTTTTTATGGCAGCAAGCCGTAAACGCGGCAAGCACTATATCCCTGTGGGAAACGCCGTATAAAGTAGAATTTAAAATCATGTAACAGCTGTGACGCTGGTGGTTGTAATATTTGATGCGCATGCCGCAGTCATGAAGCGTCGCCGCAACTTTAAGCACGCGTAAATACTGTCTGGGGAACTTGTGTAAAACCCTCAACTGCTTGAAAAGCTGTATACTTAAATTAACAACGTGTTCGACGTGTTTTTCGTCGCAGTCGTAATATTTGACCAAAGTCGTAAGCGAATAATTGAGGACGTCGGATATGGGCTTCTCCTCCGTAACGGGAAGCGCCTGATTGAACATAATTCCCTCTCTCAACCCCGCGCCCGAAAGCGTGAAACGGTCGAAATTGAAAAACTCTACGAAGGATTTTATAATGGCAAGCGCCGCGGGAAGAATGTCCGCACGCTCTGCCGACAGCCCCTTTATCTTCTTCTTTTTGTCCAGATCCAAAACTTTAATCATGTCGTATACGGGCAAAAAGTCCTCAACGCACATGGTATAGTTATGGACGGTATCCAAGGGGTACTTATGTACCATCTTGCTTATTTTGAACAGATTGCGGAAAGAGCCGCCCACACCTATCATCTGGACTTCGGGGTCGACGTCGTTAATCCACTCAACCTTTTTAAGCTGTTCGGTAAAAAACTCCTCTATCTTTTTGGTCTGCTCCTCGGGCTTTAAGCCGTCGTCCGCAAACAACGCGGAAAGAGTCACCGCTCCGAAGGGCAACGTGACGTAATTTAAAATATTCCTGCGGTTGTAATAAACAATCTTTGTGGAGCCGCCGCCGATTTCAAGCACAAGCCCTTTGGGTATGTCCATAGTGTTTATTACGCCGCGGTAAACGTAAACAGCCTCCTCCTCAGCGGTGAGGACGCGTATTTTTATACCGCAGTTTGCCTGTATTTCGTCAAGAAAGCTGCGCTGGTTTTTAGCGCGGCGCACGGCTGCCGTGGCGACCGCTATAATGCGCGAAACTCCGCTTGCGTCGCACAGCTTGCGGAACATTTTCAATGTTTTAATCGTTTCGGCTACGCGCTGCGGCTTTAAAAAGCCGTCTCTCTCCATATCCTGACCGAGACGGACGCTTTCCTTCAACTCGTCGACGACCATAAAATAGCCGTCCGCAAATAGATTTACTATGACGAGCCTTGCCGAATTCGAGCCTAAATCTATAATGCCAATTTTTTCCAAATTATACTCCCCGAAAGCATAAAAAGCTTCCGTAATTAACATTTGAATACTGCTTTTATACTCGGTGATTATAACATATAATTATAAAGTTGTATATATTTTTTAAAATTATTTGTGCAAATTGCACATACAAAAAACATTATGACAGTCATAACTTAAAATTATGAATTTTCAATCCCCGAAAAGATGCGGCGCTATCTGCTTCAAGGGTTTTAAAACGAAATCGCGGTTTTTGTAGTCGGGATGAGGAATTGTAAGCGTTTCGCCGTTGATTGTTTTATCGCCGAAAAATATTATGTCTATATCAAGCGTCCTGTCGTCCCAGCGTTTTTGCCGCACTCTGCCGCAGGCGTTTTCTATGCGGTGAAGCTCGTCCAGCAGCGCATACGGGGAAAGAAACGTGGAAATCCGCGCGGCGCAATTCAAAAATCCGTTTTGCGCAACGCCGCCGTAGGGCGGAGTTTCGATATAGTCCGAAACCTTTTCCACCTTTATGCCGCGCGTGGACGAAAGCATTTCAAACGCGGTATCGAGCATATGCTTTTTATCGCCGAGACTGGAACCCAGCGAAAGATAGACCGTTTCCCTTTCCACATTCGCCGTTACCGCCACGGATGAAAAAGTAAGCTTCATAGGCGCGTCGGGTTTGTACACCGTAAGCGAAACGGACGAAACGTTTTTAAAATTTTCCATTAAAGAAAAAGCGCACTCGTACGCAAGCTTTTCTATCAAGTTAAAGCAGTGTTCCGTAGCGACGCGGACGATAAGCTTACTTGCCGCCGAATAATTTACCGTAGCGGACAAATCGTCGTTTACCGCCGCGCGGTAAAAGTCCGTGGTAATATCCGCGTCGAAAATGAATTTCTGCTGCGCAACTTTTTCAAAATCGTTTACGCCGTGCCGCGCCGAAACTTCCAATCCCCTTATTTTAACAACGTCCATAAACTTCCCTTACCGCCTGCGCGTTTTCCTTTACGTCGTGCACACGTACGAACAGAATTTTATTTTCCGCGGCGAGCCGCGTGGATTGAAGCGTGGCTTCAAGCCTGTCCTCCGCATTGCCGCCGAACATGGATTTGCGGCTTGTACCCAAAAGCAGGGGAAAGCCGAGCGACGATAGCCTGTCATAACCGTTTAAAAGCTCGAAATTCTGCTCCCGCGTCTTTGCGAAGCCTATGCCGCCGTCAAGACAAATTTTATTTTTGTCTATCCCCGCGTCGAGTGCAAGCGCTACCGATGACGAAAGAAAGCTTTTTATCGGTTGCCAGATATCGCCATCCAAAGTCTTTTCGGCATTGTGCATTATGCAGACGGACGCGCCGTAACGCGCCGCCGTTGCCGCCATGTCTTTATCGTGCGTAAGACCCCAAACGTCGTTTATCATGTCCGCACCCGCTTCCAGCGCCGCCTTAGCCGTCTTTGAAAAATAGGTGTCCACCGACACCGGTATATCGAAATTGCGCTTTATAAGTTCGAGCGGACGCATAAGGCGCGAAATTTCAATATCGGCCGAAACCTCGACATGCCCCGGGCGAGTTGACTGAGCGCCGAGGTCTATAACCGCCGCGCCGTCCTTTACAGCCCTTTCCACCGTCTTTAAAACGGAATATTCGTCGTTGCGGCTGGGCGCGTAAAAGCTGTCTGGCGTAAGGTTTACTATGGCGAAAACGTAAGTGTAATTTTCGAATTTGCGGTTGCCGATAATCATTTCAAAGCCGCCGAAGCTTCGCGCCGCTTACCGTCGTGAACTTTACCCTTAACACAAAAGGAAACTGTTTTGCGGACGGCGGCGGGCGCGGCCGACAAATCCTTAACCGCCTTTACAGCCTTTTCTCTATCCATGACCTTGCCTCCTTTAAAAGAGTGAACGAACCGCACACTGCAACGGTGCCCGTTTTCGCCTTATCCAACGCGGCGGCTATTCCGTCCGCTTTGATTACGCGTTTAAAATATTTTGCGCATGCGGCGTAAACATCGTCCGCGGAAAGCGCGCGCGGCGACGGACACCGCACGCATATAACGTTTTCCGCCGTAGCGGAAAGCCGTTTCAGACAGCCGTCGATATCCTTGTCGGAAAGACAGCCGTAAACCGCCGTTACGTTTTCGGGATTTTCGTTTTTCAGAAATCCGCAAACGGGTGCAAACGCCGCCGGATTGTGCGCGCCGTCAAGCACGTATTTTACTCCGCCCGAGATAATCACTTCTATCCTGCCGCGTAAATCCGCTTCCGAAATTCCCTTTTTTATCGCCTTGCCGTCTATACCTATCACATGCGCCGCGGCTATCGCCGCAGCGGCGTTATAGGGCTGGGCATGCCCGAGCATTTTGGTAACGTATCTTTCCCCTCCGACCGAAAAAGCCGTGTTATCGCCGTAAACCGTTTCGCGCGGAGCCTCCGCAATTTCCGCCCCGACAGAGCGGAAATATTTTTCCGCCGCCTCCGTTTGCAGACTGTTGACCACGGCGGGACAGCCGCGGATTATTCCGGCTTTCTGCGCGCATATCTTTTCGACCGTGTCGCCCAGGTAAGCGGTATGCTCCAACGACACGGAATTTATTATAGCAACCAGTTTGTTTTCCGCCGCGTTCGTGGCGTCCGTAAGCCCGCCCAGACCGCACTCTATTACGGCGTACTCGCACCCCTCTTTATAAAAGGCGTAAAACGCCGCCGCCGTCTCGGTCTCGAACGCCGTAGGAGAAAGCCCGTCGGACGCGGATAAAACTTTGTCGATATATCCGTTTACTTTGTCATGAGTCAAAGGAACGCCGTCTACGGTAAACTGCTCGCAATAGTCGTAAACGGCGGGCGAAGTAAACGTTCCCGTCCGCTTGCCCGCGGCAATCAGGATACGCGTCATGTATTCGCATACGGAACCTTTGCCGTTACTGCCCGCCACGTGGATAATTTTCAGTTTTTTATCCGGACAGGATAGCCTGTCCAGAAGCGCGCGCGTCACCTGCGTGCCGAAACGCATCTCGCCGCGGTTGAAATTTTCCGCCGTAAAAACCGGACCTCCGTACCTCAAAACTCCCTCCGTTTAACCGTAAATATTATAGCACACGGCGCGCGCATAAGCAAGAATATTGAATTTAATTTTGTACAAACTTATATTATGGCTATCGTTTTTATTCGCACGGCGATTATATTCATAACTTTGCTGCTTGTAATGCGCCTTATGGGGAAAAGCCAAATCGGCGAAATGCAGCCCTTTGAATTTGTAATAACGCTGCTTATCGCAGAGCTTGCCTGCATACCCATGGCGGACACGTCTATTCCGTTACTTTACGGAATTATCGCCATAATAACAATATTTATCCTGCACCAGATTGTTCTGCTTATAGACACCTGGTTTAAACCTATGAAGACGGTGATATGCGGCTCCCCCGCGGTGGTGATAAACAAAAACGGTCTTGACGAATACCAGTTAAAGAAAAACAATCTCGACATAAGCGACCTTATCGAAAGCATGCGCGTTGCGGGGTATTTTTCCCTTGACGACGTATATTACGGCATTTACGAGGCGAACGGAAGCTTTTCCGCGCTGGAAAATCCGGACAAGTCGACTTCTTCCCTGTCGTTGCTTTTAATAGAAAACGGAAAAGCGGACAAAAAAAATCTCGCCGTGTGCGGAATGACGCAGGACGAGATACAAAGCTTTTTAAAGGAACAGAACACAAAACTGAAAGACGTGCTGGTTATGACGCTTAACAGCGAGGGCAGAATTTACTTTCAGAAGAAAGGCGAAAAATATAAAATTCTTAAAACGGAGGTCAAGCGCGAATGGTAAAATCCGTAATTTACACTCTTGCCGCGCTCGCCCTGTGTATAGGCACGTTTATCGGCGTGGAAATTTATACCGGAAAACAGTTTAAAGACTTTGAAAACGCCGTCGATACCCTGTATAAAAAGGTAGAGGCAAACACCGCCGACAGGGAGGACGGCTACGCCGTGAGGACGCTTTGGGCAGACAAAAAAAGTAAGCTGCACGTCTTCGTCCCGCACAACGATATTTCTTATATAGATTACTGGCTGAGCGAGGCGTGCGGACTTATCTACGAGGGCGAATACGGGCTTGCCCTCGGAAAAATAGAAGTCCTCAAAGAAATAGTTAAAAACCTGCCCGACGCATATACGTTAAAGCTTGAAAATATTTTTTAAAAATTATTCGTATTCGTCGTAGCTGCGTCTGTCGCGCGGCGGCGGGCAGTGGTCGGGCGGACATTTCGGCGGATGCTTCGGCGGGCAGTCGGGTTGCGGCTTTCCGTCGGACAGCTTGACGAGTACTGCGTCCTCCCCGACCTTTACGACGTTTTTTACGGGAATAAACAGCTCCTGTTTGGAAAATCTGAACCCCTTACAGCCCGTAACGGTTATGCCGGTAAAGCCGTTTTCAGGAAACGTGACGGTGATATCGCATACTCTGCCCAAATTTTTTCCGTCGGACAGATTAATGACGTCCTTTTGTTTAAGTTGGGAAAAAGTGAACTCCATACGCAAAACGCCCGAATTTGTTTTTATTATGTAATAATATATGCGGCAGGCAATAATTTATTGCCTGCCGCACCTTTTACCGGATTAAATTTATTTGACCCTGAAAGACAAAATTCTGTCGGGCAGGGATGAAAGCGGGTTTTTGAGATAAAGTCCGTCCAGCCTGAAAACACTGCCCTGAAGCTTACCGTAAAGCCCTTGTCCGTCGACGGCGCCCTGCACCCAGTAAAAAATCTGGAATACGAACATTACGACCATAGCCGCAACCGCAAGGAAAAGTACCGCGCCGAGAATTCTGTTTATTATTTTGAATATCGGGTTGTTTATTTCAAGTACCAGCTTCACCAACAGCACCACGGGTACGCGTATCAACTGAACCGCAATAAAAAGCAGAATATAATATATTACCACTTCTATATGAATTTTCAAAAGCCAGTCGTAAAAGGCGTTTTTATCCGTCATGGAAGCGGTAATTTTATCGAGCAAATCCTTAACGAAGGGCAAAGACATTATAAATCCGCCGAGACAGTAACAGATAAATACCGAAACTATTATCCCGAAGATACCGTCGGTAAGGCTTTTCAATCCTTTTCCGAAGCCTACCAGCGCGCCCAGGGCACAAGTGCAAACGACAAGCGCGATTGCTATCCAGTCAGCGGTTACCATATGCACTTCCTCCGTAATTTTCCGCAATTAATGTCTTATTCGTCTGTGACGAGACGGACGCACGCGCTTGTCAGCGCGTAATCCTTTTTCACCTGCTTTAAAAGCGCTTCCGCTTCTTTGCCGAAACCGTTTGCGCGGATACACTCCGCAAACGCAGTAACCGAATAGCCGAGATTCCTGAACGAAAGGTTGGAACAAATCGTTCTAAGCTCCTGCGCGGCGCTCAAGGTTTCTTCCGCGTCGCCGCACTCCGCCGCGCCGCAAAGAACTGAAAAACACCCGTCGTTTAACGCTTTGCGCATTGCTTTTTTGATTTTGTCGTCCGTTTTGTAACGCGCCGCAACTTCGGTATAATCGCCCTTAATAGCTTCGTAACATTCTTCTACCGTCATTAACTGTCTCCTTAGAAATTCTTGTTCCGCGGTTGGCGGAACTTCGTCTCCGGACTTAACGAATTTGTCATGACTTACTTAATATAATATATAAAATTTTAAATGTCAATTATTATTTTATGAAATCGAAGGGCTACGGTTTTTGGCAGAAATTATCAATTTTAAGACAAAACGCTTAACTTTTTAGTCATTTTCATATAATTATAACGCTTTTTAAGCATAATTAAACCGGCCTTTTTAAAACAAAGACCGGTTTTTATTATTTATGATTTTAAGAAATACGGCTTTTTATCTGCTTTAACGCGGTTTTTTCGAGGCGGGAAACCTGCGCCTGGGATATACCCACTTCCTGCGAAATTTCCGTCTGCGTCTTTCCCTCGAAATATCTTAAAAACAGAATTTTCTTCTCGCGCCCTTCGAGCCGCGATATTGCGTCGTATAACGCAGCTTTTTCCGTCCACACCTCGTCGTTGTTCTTTGTGTCGAATATCTGGTCCATTAAAAGCAGAGTGTCGCCCGATTTGTTATATACGGGCTCGTACAGGGAAACGGGGTCTGAAATGGCGTCCAAAGCGTATGCCACTTCGGATACGGCGATATTCATTTCCTTGGCGATTTTATCGTACGTTACGTCCTCGTCCTCGGCTTCCAGCTTTTCGCGCACCTTTAATACCTGATACGCCGTGTCGCGTATAGAGCGCGAAACCCTTAAACTGTTTCCGTCCCTCAAATACCTTTTTATTTCGCCGAGTATCATAGGAACGGCGTATGTGGAAAATTTTACGCCGACGGACAAGTCGAAATTGTCTATCGCCTTTATAAGCCCGACGCAGCCCGCCTGAAACACGTCGTCCGCGTTGGCGTTCTTTGCCCAGAATCTTCTTACCAGCGACAGCACCAGACGGAGATTACCCGTAATGAACCGCTCGCGGGCGCGCTCGTCGCCGCCTTTAAGCTTTACCATAAGCTCTTGCTGTTCCTTGGACGTAAGCAAGGGCAGTCCCGAAGTATCCACACCGCATATAACAACTTTTTGCAACATTAAACATATCCCCCTTTTTGAGTATGTAACAGACGCTTAGGGATACGTTTTAATTTTATAAGGAAATTTCTCTCCCTGCAACAGTATGCATTTTATACGCGCAAATTATTCCGTACGGAAAAAATCAATTTTCCGCGCGGCGGCGAAGTGAAAACAATTTTAACCTT
>ERZ777011.2163-NODE-2163-length-16927-cov-2.763691_pt1 | contig 16927 bp, 15 predicted proteins | sample MGYA00374964_ERZ777011 | MGnify/ENA primary metagenome ERZ777011 (study PRJEB29310, sample SAMD00008975) | mouse gut metagenome | study: EMG produced TPA metagenomics assembly of the Metagenome analysis of fecal microbiota from mouse which was promoted...
TGATCTGTAGAAACAATGAGATGCGGGAGGGAAGTTTTGAAGAGCAGTGGGTAAAGGAGGCTTTCTGGCATACTTCCGCCCATGTGCTGGCACAGGCGGTAAAAAGATTGTACCCCGATACAAAATGTGCCATTGGTCCGGCGATTTCGCAGGGGTTTTATTATGATTTTGCCTTTTCTTTTTCCTTCGGAGACGAACATCTGCGTCTGGTGGAAGAGGAGATGAGGAAAATCGTGGCGGAAGCGCTTACGGTGCGGGTATATGAGATGGAAAGGGAAGAGGCGGCCGCCTATATGCGGGAGCGGGATGAGCGGTACAAACTGGAGATGATCGAAAATCTGCCTGCCAAAGAGAAGATTTCCTTTTACAGGCAGGGAGAATATGCGGAATTTTGTGCGGGCCCGCATATCTCCAATACATGTCATATCAAGGCGTTTCAGTTATTATCGATTGCAGGAGCTTACTGGCGGGGAGATGAGAAAAATGAAATGCTTACCAGGATTTACGGGATTTCTTTTCCGAAGGTTTCCGAACTGACGGCGTATCTGCAAAGAACGGAAGAGGCCAAAAAGCGGGATCATAGGAAACTTGGAAAGGAATTGGGGTTATTTACGATTTTTGAGCAGGGGCCGGGATTTCCGGTGTTTTTGCCAAAGGGAATGGTGTTAAAAAACCTTCTGATCGATTATTGGCGCCGGATTCATCATAGAGAAGGTTATATGGAAATTTCCACGCCCGTTATGCTTGACCGCAGTCTTTGGGAGATGTCGGGACACTGGGAGTATTACCGGGAGAGCATGTATACGCTGCAGATCGATGAGACGGATTTTGCCGTGAAACCGATGAGCTGCCCGGGCGGAGCGCTGGTGTATCAGTCCAAACCCAGATCCTATAAAGAACTGCCTATGAGACTGGGCGAGCTTGGACTTGTGCATCGCAACGAAAAGTCGGGAACGCTGCATGGTCTGATGCGTGTGCGGGCATTTACGCAGGATGACGCACACATTTTCATGACAAAAGAGCAGGTGATCGGAGAGATTCAGAATGTGGCAAGAATCATAGATGAAGTGTATACGAAATTCGGATTTGCATATCGTGTTGAGCTTTCCACAAGACCGGAGCATAGTATCGGCAGTGACGAAGAATGGGAAATGGCAACGGATGCGCTAAAGAAAGCAATGGATGGTATCGGGGTATCTTATGTGATCAATGAAGGGGACGGCGCTTTTTACGGGCCGAAACTGGATTTTCATTTGCAGGATTCTATCGGCAGAACATGGCAATGCGGAACGATTCAGCTGGATTTCCAATTGCCTGCGCGGTTTCACATAGAGTATATCGGTTCCGACGGGCAGGCGCATTGCCCGATCATGATTCACCGTGTCGTATTCGGTTCCATTGAGCGGTTTATCGGTATTTTGATTGAGCATTATGCGGGTAAATTTCCGCTGTGGCTTGCACCGGTACAGGTAAAGATCCTGCCGATTGCGGAGCGTTTTCATGATTATGCAGAAGAAACGGCCGATCGGCTGGAAAAAGCCGGTCTGCGCTGTGAAATGGATGAGAGGACGGAAAAGATCGGTTATAAGATCCGCGAAGCGCAGCTTGATAAGGTTCCCTATATGATCATCATCGGGCAGAAGGAAGCGGAGGCAGGGGAAATATCCGTGCGAAGCCGCGATCAGGGCGATACAGGGAGCATGTCCATAGAGGAGTTTATAGAGAAAATACGGGAAGAAGGCATTTTTGCTCACAATTCTTAAATAAATAGGATCTTGTAGTAAGATTTCATATAAACTGTTTTCCACACTTGTATAGCGCTTCTTTTTTTCATACACTGCTCTTAAAGTACTGGTGAATACGAAGCGGAAGGGGGATGGCGGAAAAGAATTTCTGCTTCGTATTCGACAGCATATGAAAGGAGACACAGAGATGAAAAATATTACGGCAAGACAGTTCAGTGTATTGGCGGACTGCGGGAAAATTTACAGGTTTTTGCTGGAGATCTATGAGCGGGACTGGAGAAACGGCGTACCGGCGCCTTTTTTCGAATATGCTTTCGCATCATTTTCTTCCTGGATGGATATTTCATATTCTTATAAAGACCGCATATGGGAGCATGACGGCGAGATTGTGGCATTTTGCTTTTATGAGAATCCTGTGACTGATATCTATTTTTGTCTGCGGCCCGGCTATGAGGAACTGGCGCAGGAGATGATAGCGTATGCCGATGGGAACATGTCCGGTAAGGGAGAGAAGATCCGGCTGGTTCTTTTTGCAGGCCAGGATGCTCTCATGAGCGCTGCCGGGCAGTCGGGATACTGTCAGGAATCAGGATATTGGGATATGCAGTTTGATTTCACGGAGAAATTGGAGTATCCGCTGCCGGAAGGCTTTCATTTTGTAAAGCCGTACGAACTGGACATGACCAAAGTGGGGAAGTGCTGTTATAAAGGTTTTGATCATGAGCAGAGCGAAGGAATCTGGAACCATCAGGATGAGCAGAATAATTACTTGCTGCAAAATGCGCCGCATGCGACGTGGGAGCTGGCAGCGGCGATTGCCGATGAAAATGGGGAATATGCCTGCTATGCGGGAATGTGGTGGACACCGGAGAACCGGTTGGCGTATATGGAACCGCTATGTACCGTTCCGGAATACCGGCACAGAGGTCTGGCCTCGGCCGCTTTGTCAGAATTGTACCGCAAAATGAAGGAATTGGGTGCGACACATATGACGGGAGGCGGAAATGCTTTTTATGAAAAGATCGGTTATCAGCCTGCGGTGAAATGGACATTCTGGCAGAAAGGATGAAAATAGCAATTCCCTTGTTTTGCACTTAACGGTGAAAACAAGGGAGTGCTGCCGCAGCACAGGGCGGCTGCAAAGGATTCTGAACAGAACAGGTTACCGTTTTCCGGATTGTCCGGTAATCCTGCCATCTTCAATGTATAAGATTCTGTCTGCAACACGTAACGTGGAAGCCTTGTGCGTGATCAGCAGAATACATTTTCCCTCTTGTTTCAATTTTAAAATAGTATTTAATATTTTGGCTTCCGAGTCAGCGTCTAAAGCGGCTGTCGGTTCGTCCAGAATTTGTATGGGAGCTTTTTTGAGCAGTGCGCGGGCAATCGAAACTTTTTGCTTTTGTCCGCCTGACAGCGGTTCTTCATTCTCACTGATATTCCGTTGCAAAAAAGCTTTCCTGTGTGTTGTAATGCCGGCCATTTCCGCGGCATGGTCTATTTCCGAATCGGTTGCATTCCAGTCCCCGTATTGTATATTTTCATATACGGCAGCAGGAAACAGATCATTATGTTCAGGTGAATAGGCAATATATTTCCGCAGCAGATGCAGAGAAATGTCTTTACAGTTCTCGCCGCCGATATAGATTGTTCCCTGATAATCGATCATTTGCATCAGCGCTTTGACTAATGTGGATTTTCCGCTGCCGCTTTCGCCGATAATGCCGATACATTCCCCGGGAAAGGCGGTGAAGGAAACATCCTTGAGGATCTGATGATTACCATAGGATACACAAACATTTTCAAATGTAATTGTAAAATTCTCAGGAATGTTTCCGTATCTGCCGTCGTTCTTTTCGGGCATTTCATTTGGAAAGGACAGGATCGAATTTACCCGTTCAAAAGAAAGAGAATGTTCCCGATAATGGATAAAAGAGGTTGCGAAGTTTTGTGTGTACATAATAAAACAACGGCATAACTGATGAATAAACAATACAACGGGTACGCTGATATATCCGCGGGCGGCTAACAGGCAGGCAAGCGGCGTTAATAAATAAAGACAGCAATTCGCTGCTGCGTCGGAGGTCAGTGATTTCATTGTTTCTAACCGTGCCGCCGCGCATTCTTTTTGATATAAGGTGTTTGCAGCATCCTTTGTCTTTTTCCGCATTAACTCTTGGGCAGAAAATTGGCGGATACTCATTTTGCCCCGTATGACATCATTACAATTGGACGTATAGCTTTCTTTTGCCTGCAAAATTTCCGTCTGTATATGTTTCATTCTGCGTACATATAGGAAATTCAGAAAGATAACCGTTATACCCGTTAAGAGCATAAACACGCCGATCTTTAAGTCAGAAAATAGAACGGCGGTAATATACCCTGTTCCGACGATGAATGGATAGATTACGCCGAAAATATCATAGGAAACGATTTGGGCACTCTGCTCGATATCTGTGCTATATCGTGTAATGAATTCTCCCTGACTGAACTTTTGCATATTTTTAAACGGCGCATGTATGAAACTGTTATAAAGATCATATCTCAATTCATTTTCCGTAGAAGTAAGAAACAGCGAAAATATATATAATCCCATATTGTCCAGGCACGAAAGCAGCAGCAAAACAGGCAGCGTCAGTATCAGCATTTGGACAATTTCCGTAAATGATGTCTGTTGCTCCGAGATCTTTGAGACATAACTTTGCAGTCTGCCGGCAAAATATATATTTGTAGCCATACTGAAAAAGGCAGGGAACAAAATGCCGCATATCCACAAGTTCCAATTTTTGCGTATGTATTTTTTCATGGGAAACTTTTTGGATAAAAAAGAAGTTTTCATTTGCATTCTCCTCCATGTCAGAGCCGCTTGCTGTACTGATTTGCCACAGTGCGACTGTTTTTCATTTTTTCTTCAAACAGGTTTCTATATAACCCGCAGTTTTGCATTAACGCCTTATGCGTTCCAAAGGCAGCCGCTTGCCCATGATCCAGAACAAGGATCTTCTGAAAGCGGTATATCTCCTCCAAATCATGCAGGATAACCAACAATGTTTTATCTGCGCAGTCTAAGAACAGATAATCCCAGACTGCGCCGGCTGTATCGTAATCTAATGCTGATGCCGGCTCATCAAGTAAAAATATGTCCGTATTTCTTAAAAAAGCCCGGGCTAAATTAATACGCTGCATTTGTCCGTTGGAAACAGACTGAATTGTCGTATTTATCTCCGTATCATATCCATGCGCAAGGGTCTGGATAAAAGAATCCAAGCGGGCATTGTGACAGGCGGCAATGATTTCGGTATCGCCTGCGTCTGATTTTGCCGCTTTTATGTTGTCCTTTAAGGTTGCCTGAAAAAGAAATGCCTCCTGTGTTGTTACCGTAATATGATTTCTTAAATATGCAGGAGAAAGAGAGGCAATATCCATACCTTTGAAATAAATCTGCTTTTCTCCGGGCGTATATAAACCGTTTAGCAATTTGAATAATGTTGTTTTGCCACAGCCGCTTACTCCCACAACCGCAACCTTTTCACCCTGATAAATACGGAAATTGATATTTTGTAATACGGGGGTGTCTTTATAAGAGAAAGCAAGATCCCGTACCTCGTAAACCGGTGTTTTTACCGATGGCTGTTCTGTCGGAATTTTATTTCCGGACACAAGTTCGTCCGGTAAATCCAGAATTTTCTGTATGCGGATTCCCCCTATTTTTGCCGCCGGAAGGAGAAGGGGAATATTACCAAGAATTTTAAGACCCTCTCCAATAAATTCGGCACACAGAATAACGCTGGTCAATCTGCCCAATGTCATTTCTCCGCGGTCAATAAAATATGCGCTTAGAAGTAAAAGCAGGATTCTGCTGATATGTCCGTAAGACCGGCCGTATTCTTCCGTCAGTTTCTCAAACATAATACGTTTTTTACGTATTTTCCCGTAGTTATTCAATTCTTCTTTGTGTTTATCACGAAATCGCTGTTCCAGTTGAAATGCTTTGACCAGCATGACAAACCGAAGAGATTCCGTAAAGTGAGTGAGCACATTGGTATAGGCTCTTTTTTCATGATCATGGAACGGAGAAAGTTTTCGGGCAAAGAAGATGCTGGGAAGTGCATTTAATGGGATCATACACAAAGCAGGCAGAGCAAATTTCCAATTGCACCATTGAAACAGGCATACGGGAACGAGTCCGAGACATACGGGTAGAAAACCGGATTTTAGCAGCAATCCTATCCAGTTTCTTATGCTGTCTACATCCCTGGTGATCGTAGTGAGCACATAGCCGTCTTCTATCTGCTCTATTTTACGGTATTGTGCAGTACATAGTTTCATTTCGATTTTGATCCGTGCACAGCGTGAAAATTCTGCTGTGATCTTACCGCTCAAAAGCGTGAACATAGCTGTTCCGAGAATATAAAGCATTGTGCAGACAGCTATGATCAGAAACTGACGCATAGTTTCTTCATATCCTCTTTCAACCGCATCAATAATATCACCCAGATGCTGTGTCGCCAGAAATTGGGCGGTTGCTGCACCAAAAGAGAGAAGCATCGTAAAAACAATTTGTAAATAAATTGTTTTGCCGTAAATATTTTTTAAAAACCGTAATAAGTACATGAATTTTTCTCCTATAAAACAGATTACAAAATTGAAATGAACCGTTCATTTCAGAACCGGCGGAAAAGCAAAGGTGCATAATGCACCTGACCTTACTTTCTGCTATACAATTTGATAAGCCCGTTTAATAATTCCCATACAAATTTCCTTAGCGGCCTCTCTTGAAATCGGTTCTTTTGGAATGGAGAGATTGGAGTTTAAGGCCCACCATGTCAATGTATCCGTTAAAAAGGGCACATGGGATGGGATATTGGTAAGTTCGCGGATCTGTCCGGCTTCCATATACAGCCGCAGGAAATCCCCCATTTTGTTGAAATACGCCCATTTCTGCGGCAGGTATAGCTCCCTGAGTTCTTCCAGCACGCCGGTATTCTTTTCGATATTGTCAAAGGCAAGGAGATAATCGGCAAACAGGTCAAATAACTCATCCATTAGCTGCGGGAAATCTTTGCAGATAGTTCCTTCCTGATCCATAATATTCAGAATATTAGCCGAAGCATTGTCAAGCACTCTTGTTAATAAATCAATAAGCCTGGGCATCGCTATCGGCTTAATGGGTAATGAAATTTCACTAGTAAGATACTCTTTATCAAGCGTGGCATAGATCACAAAAGTAAGTACGGCATCCTTTCCGGTAAATGCGGAGTACATGGTGCCTACGGCAATTCCGGAGGCTTTCGCGATTTCTGTCATTTTTGTATTCGCATAGCCTTTTTGATTAAAAAGACGGCCTGCCTGCGCATATATTTTCCGTAATCTTGTATTATCCGTCATAGTGTTCCTTTCAAAAATAGAATGAATCATTCATTTTAATTGTACAGCATAATGTTCTTTTGTCAAGGAAATTATACGGCCTGCGCCTGAATCTCAAAGCGCAGGCGGTATCGATGTCGTAAACAGGTCGATGGCAGCGCTGTAAGCAGCGGCAGCCACAGATACGGCCATACCTTCGGGAACAGGTTTGCTCTGCGTATCCTGTGTACCGGATGTAAGAAAATGCTGCTGTTTCAGACTGCTTATATGCTGCTGTCTCGAATATTCTTCCCGTATCGCCGCTTTTTGCAGGATGTCTCTGTTTGTGGATCTTTCCACCTGTTCTTTCAGGAGCTTTTTCATACGCTTATGCCGTTTGATCCACCAGTCTTCTTCCTCATCTTCCTCTTCTCTGTCTCCTTCAAGAGATGCCTTGCTGACGCCCTGGCCGACATGTTCTTCGATGGATGCGCCGAATCGTTCGGAGATAAAGTTTCCGGCATTGTTGCCCCATGCAAAAAAAGGATTGCGAACAGAGCGGTCTTCTACGAAGTATCCGAGGATCCACGCTTCGTAGTCAGGGTCTTTGCGCATCTGTTCCCAGCCTCTGTCGGAGATGGAGATCACCGTTGTATCATTGACTCTTGTGGGATCGTAGGGAATGGTATCTAACAGTGCATAAAAGTAAGCCTGATATTCTTCCATAGTCATGTTTTGTGTAACAGAGTCCGGCAGGCCGTTTTTTTCACGTACAGATCTGCCGGCCCGTACCTGCTGGTTCACATGATGGGCATGGTCAGGGTGCTTTTGCTTGAATTTATCTACGACGCTTTCTTCGCGGGAGTTCAGGAAACTGCTGCCGGATGTTCTTTTTCCGGCGGCGGTTCCAGACAGGGGAGCGGCTGCGGTATAAGAATATGCTGCAGCTGTGGAATGCTGGATATTGGTGGTATTTGTGATGCTCATATGGGATTCTCCTTTTTCGGTTTTTGTTTATATGATTAAGACTGTCTGGTTTTTTTGTTTGTCGGCACGCTTATGATTGCCTGCTTTCTATTTGTCTCGTCATATAAATCTAAGTTTTTTAGAGGATAGTCATGAAAAAGCATGATTGTGTTATGAATTGCAGAGACGGTTGTTTTTACGCACGTCAAATGTTACAGCAGGCAATTTAAAATCCCTTCCGGCGGTACGGCATCAGGATTACAATATTCTCATGCGGCGGAAAGCTGCCTGTACGGCGGGGGGATATGATGCGGTTATGTGCCAAAATGTTAACAATTTCATGGAAAGAGAAATCCATATACCGGTTTGATTATTTTATCGGGACGATTTTTGCTTTTTTGTATCTTGTTCTAAAGGTGTACCTGTGGAGAGGACTGTATGGCGGCAGTGGAGAAAACGTAAACGGCGTTGTGTTAAACGACATGATCGTTTATAGCATTGCAGCAGGGGTTGCCGAGGGCGTTACGAAGACTTCCGTTATGAATGACTTAAACAACAGCGTACTAAACGGATCAATCTCTGTCCATCTGCTGTTACCGGTAGGATTAAAAAAATATATGTTCATACAGTCTGTGAGCCGGAATGTGTTTCAGACAGTCTATAGAGTGGTGCCATCAGTGTTGGCGGCCGTACTCGTTTTTGATCAGGCCGGGGAGTCTGGGACTATACCTGTGTTCGGTGGGGATGGGGATCCTCATTAATTTTCTGTATCATTTTCTGTTCGGTTCCAGCGTCATCTGGTTCCGCAATTCTTTTTTCCTGAATAATTTCAACAGCGTTTTGTGGAATCTGTTTTCCGGAGCGCTCATACCGCTTTGGTTTTTTCCGGAGAAACTGAGGGCATTGTCGGAATTACTGCCCTTTCAGTATATCCTGTTTGAGCCGGTGGCAATTCTCGTAGAAGGCAAAAGTCCGCTTGAGGTCATGCCGGTTCTGGGGATGCAGTTATTCTGGATCTGCGTTTTATCCGGGGCTGTTACTTTTGTATGGAGATGCGGCCATCGTAAACTGATGATACAGGGGGGATGAGGTATGAAAGAATTATACAGGTATCTGCGGCTGACGGTTCTTTTTGCCAAAAAAGATATTAAGGGAATGCTGAGTTACCGTTATTCTTTTCTGATCAATTGTATATCGCAGGCGCTTGATTATTCTATGACGTTTCTGTTCATGTGGGTCATGATTTCGGCATTTGAGGATATGAACGGCTGGAACGCTTATGAGGTGATGCTCCTCTATGCATTCAGTCTGTTTGCATACGGTATAGCGGGCACGTTCTTTTTTAATATTATGAATACGCTGCCCGGTCAGATCAGAGAGGGATCTTTTGATGATGTGCTGGCAAAACCCGTGAAAGTACTGCCGTATTTGATCAGCAGAAGTTTTATCTGCAACTATGCCGCGCATATGACGCTTTCGGGGATCATGATGGCGGTATGTTTCCATAAACTGCAGATTCCGGTCACGGTATTTTACGGTGTCAGGATCATGGGAATCTTATTGTGCGGCAGTCTGATCTATGCGGGGCTTTTCCTGTTCGTAAGCGGATCGGCCTTTTTTGCAGTCAGGATCAATGCGTTATTTCAGATCATGTTCTTTTTCAGGGAAGTATCTTACTATCCGGTTTCCATTTTCCCGAAAGTGATTCAGGTGATCGTTACGGTGGTGATTCCTTATGGATTCGTTAATTTTTATCCGCTGCAGAGCGTGCTTGGTAAAGATGATGGTTTTTTTGGCGGTCAGGCAGCAGGTGCAGGAGGATTTGCGGCGGTACTGTTTTTTGCCGCGGCGTGTCTGTTTTTTGAAAAAGGTGCAAAGAGTTATAAAAGCAGTGGATCGTAGGCAGATTGGAGGGTATAATGTCATTAATAGAGGTATCTCATATTTCAAAGGATTATGAAGTAACTATGCCGCGTCCGGGAGCGGGAAATGTGTTGAAAAATATTTTCCGGCCGGAACGTAAGATCGTTCATGCCGTGAAAGACATTTCCTTTACGATTGAGGAAGGCGAACTGGTCGGCTTTATCGGGGAAAACGGCGCGGGGAAATCAACGACGATGAAGATGATGTCGGGCATTTTATATCCTACCTCGGGCAGCATTACGGCGGCCGGGATCTGCCCGTACAGGAAAAGAGAGAAAAATGCTGCCAACATAGGCGTTGTCTTCGGTCAAAGGTCAAGGCTGAATTGGGATCTGCCCATGCTTGACAGTTTTGAACTGCAAAAGGAAATCTATCGTATCGATCCTGCCGTATTTCAAAGAAATGTGGATATGTTCGTGGAAATGCTGCGTATGCAGGATTTTTACCGTACGCCTGTCAGACAGCTCAGCCTGGGACAGCGGATGAAGGCGGAAGTGGCGCTTTCCCTATTGCATGAACCGCCGATCCTGTATCTGGATGAGCCTACCATCGGCCTGGATGTATTGGCCAAGCAGCAGATCAGAGAGTTTATCAGAGAACGGAACAGACTGGACAAAACCACGACGATCCTGACTTCGCATGATATGAAGGATTTAGACAGTGTGTGCAGGCGGATCATTGTGCTGCTCAAAGGAGAGATCGTATTTGATGGTTCTATCGGGCGGTTTAAACAGGAATATCAGAAAGAGGCTTCCATGGATATCGAAGATATGGTCAGGAGTCTGTATGAGGCGGAGCAGAATCAGGAAAGGCATGGTTAAATATGACGACAGGGGAAAAAATTGCAGCGCTGCGCAAGAGTAAGGGAATCACGCAGGAAGAACTGGCGGAAATGCTGAAGATATCCCGTCAGTCGGTTTCGCGTTGGGAAATGGATGCGGTTTTCCCGGAGACCGAAAAAATGATTAAACTGAGTAAGCTGTTTGGCTGCAGTATTGACTTTTTGTTAAACAGTGAGATGCAGGAACAAGATGAAAAGACTGCGGAATTATCCGCCGGGGACTGCCTTGCATTTATTCGGGACTGTACGTATTGTTTTCTGGCGACGGCGGATGCTTCGCAGCCAAGACTGCGGCCGATGGGGATGCTGTATGCCGATGGACGCTTTTTATATATCGGAACAGACAGCCGTAAAAAGGTGTATTCCGAATTGCTGCGGAATCCTTTGGTTGAACTGGCAAGTTACAATCTGCATACGAGGCGTTGGATACGAATTGCCGGGAAAGCGCAGATAGAGCCTTCCGGGGGCGTACGGGAGCAAATGACGGCATTATATCCGATGATCGGACAGGAATATCCGGAAAAAGAGGAAATATTTTTTGTTATCTTCCGGATCGAGATAGAGAATGCCTGCGTGGATTAGTGTCGGGTTCTAAAGCCGGATATGCGGCAGATTCCAACGGTAATGTGCTGCCAGCGTTCTGATCAGGATCACAAGGGCGGAGGCTATGATCATGGCCGGGATCTGTCCAAACGCCCGGTAGATCCAGACGCAGCTTATAGCGCCTGCCACCGAAGCGCAGGCATAGACATGTTTTACGAAAATATACGGCGGCACGCCGGCCATCATATCGCGCAAAAGACCGCCGCCGACGCCCGTCAGTGTGCCGAGGAAAGTTAAAAGAAACGTGTTCTCCAGATAGCCGCTGTGGATGCCTGTTATCACGCCGATTACGGTAAAGATCCCGAGTCCGGCGGTATCCATCACAAACATGGTTTTTTCATAGAAAATGCCTATTTTTCCCTGTAGAAAAGTCTTTTTATAATATAAAATAAAAAATACGGACAGTGCCGTGCATACTGCGACCATGACATATACAGGATCAAGCAGTGCGCCCGGTACAGTTCCAAGGATCACATCTCTTGTCATACCGCCGCCTACGGCTGTGACGACGCCTAATACGCATACGCCGAAAATATCCATTCCGCGCCGGATCCCCACCATTGCGCCGGATGCCGCGAAAGCGACCGTTCCGGTCAGTTCCATACAAAATATGATAAAAAGCTGCATATCATCCATAACGTTTTTCCTTTCCGTCAGGAGCATTTGACCGACAACAGCGTTTTGATATCGTCAAAGTGTTCCTTACAGGTAACGCGATAATGAATCCATCCCCCATCTCCGCAGGGATATTTATTGTCTATCTGATCCTGCGTATACTTTTGCAGTTTTTCATAAGCGGTCTGATATTGTTGATCCGATAGGCGCATCATCACGGTAAAAGCATTGTCTTCTGCAAAAATATTACAAATCAGTTTGTTTTTCCTTTTGTGCGCCATACCCCATCCATATTGGTTTCCATAGGGGAAAACGATCTCTTGCGTTGTATCAAAGGCGGAAGAAAGCCATTCGTTCAGGCAGGAAAAGCGTGCTGCGTTTTCACCGCAGAATGCGGTCATTTCTTCTATTGAGGGGATCGTTTGTTTATCGAGCATTCTCTCGTACATGTGATGCCTCCGTACATTTATATTTTATAATCTTTTTTTGCATCTGTATTATCTTTCGCATCCTTATACAGAATACCATCAAAAGGCCGGACGATAAAGAAAAAGATAAAGTAAATTACGAAAAAGGGAAAGTTACATCCTGACATACATAAATGACGGCAGCATGCAGCATATACTATTCATGAGGTGATATCGTGTGAGAAAGTTAAAATGTTATGTCGTCTGCGGTATGCTGTTTGTGCTCATAACAGGGACGCTTTTCCATTTTTTATATGAATGGACGGGAAACATATCTTCCGCCTGCTGTTTCGGAATGCTGTTAGGAACGATTCTGATTCCGGCCTTTTTCTATACGTACACGTTTCTGACCGGCCGGGATGTGTTTTTTCTTGATCTGGCGGATTTTGTGTTTAGTGTGGTGACTGCCTTTTTGGTTATATACAGGCTTACGCTGAACTGCAGGGCGCAGGCATATTCGCGGATTCTATCTGTTTTGACAGGTATATTTATAGTCTGCTTTATGATATTCAGCTGCAATCCGCCGCATGCGGCGATTTTTACGCCGCCGGTTTAGAATAGGATCCGGCATCAAAAAAATATTGACAAAATTGTTCGGCAAATGTAGAATGAATACATATTCTACATTTGCCGAATGTTTTGCCGAAAAACAAAAGGGTTTTGGGCAGACAAACAACATAAAAAGGCAAAAGATAAAGAAGGGGATAAAACATGAAAAGGATAAAAACAATTGTTTTCGTGCTGCTGTTTCTCGGTCTTGCAGGGGGATGCGGAAAAACAGGGACAGGAGAGAATGCAGCAGATACCGAATGGTCGGAAGTAGAAACCGGAACGTCAGACAGGATAGAGATTGTGGATGAGGATGCTGTATCCGGCGATAAAACCGGAACGACAGAGGATGCAGGCAGTTCCGAAACCGGAGAAGCGGCGGTTGATCAGAAAATGAAAGCCATGGAATTAGTAGAGGGCATGATAGCGGAACAGAGTTTTGAAGTGGAGCTGGATGATTGGGGAAACGTATTGTTTGTCTCGGCCGCGCCTGCGGATAACAAAGGCGAACCGCATTTTGTACTGGTGAAAGGCGGCAGCATCGTTTATACGTTCCCGGAAAGCCGTTTTCCAGGATCGGATGATTTCGTGGAAGTGAGCGCGGTGGCCTTTACGGATTACAATGGAGACGGAAAGAAAGATGTGATCGTGATCATAAAATATCAGAGCGGTACGGATGCATGGAATGAGGCGGAGGTCTTTTTGCAGGAAAATTCCGACAATATGTTTTACATGGATTATCCGGATATGGCGGATTACCGCATCGACGCACAGACGAAGGAGGGACCGGCTTTTTACAGAGACACTTTTCTGGAAGAATATCTGCACACACAGCGGCTTACGGATACCGTATCCGACATAACGGGGACATGGGCGGATTATGATTCTTATGTAGGGAGCCTGGTCTATGGTTATATCGATATCGACAGACAGATCGAATTATTGGCTGAATATCGGGATATGTGGGCCGGTTCCGTAGAGTATGCGGATGACGTCTACTGTTTTACCGTTACAGATCTGGATTATGACGGATCTTTGGAGGTGATCACTTCTAACATGGGCGGAACGGGATTCTATTCTGACAATAGATTTTACGAGCTGGACAGGGAAGGCAATCTGCGGGAACTGGAAACTTCTTTTACGGAAGGCAGTTCACAGCCGGATCTCATATTTGATCCCGCGGATACGCAGGATCAGAGGCAGATGACGCTTTACAGTTCTTTTACGCCTGAGGGGATACGGGATTATTATATTGTCAGAGACTGGTGTAAAGTTTCACCGGACTGTTATGTGGAGCGTACCAGTTCTTTGTGCATGATGAACGATTATATTCTGGAAACGCCGCTTGCAACGCAGGTATACACCTATGAGGGAGAAGATTATACCGAACATGTTGTCAGCGAGGACTGCAGCGGAAATGCACTTACCGAAGAGGAATATGACAATTTTGCGGATACCTACTACAGTAATATGGGATTGGAAAAGAAGACCGCCTCTTTTCTTTGGATCAGCATGAGCGAACTGGAAGGGAAAAGCGATGAGGAAGCGGCGGAATTGATCAGACAGGCGGAGCAGGGATTTGTGAGGTAAACGGTAGAGTTTTTGAAACTCCGGAGCGGGCCGCGGAAAAAGTTTCTGCTTCCGGGCACGCTTTCGCTCCGTTAAAAATGCAGCGGTACTAAGGATTTTGAACCGTAAACGCTCCAAAATCCAAGTGCCGGCATTTTTATAGGGCCCCTCAGCAGAAATCTTTTTCCGCTGCCCCGCTCCGGAGTTCACGGAGATGATGAGATAAACAGAAAGGGAGGAAAGGTAATGAAAAGACTGCCGGATTCGGAATTGGAGATCATGATGATCATATGGGATTTGGACAGACCGGCGACACGGTTTGAAATAGAGGCGCAAATGGAGGAAGATCGGAAGCTTTCGCCGACAACGATCCTTTCTTTTCTGGCCAGACTGCAGGACAAGGGTTTTGTGGAGGTAGAGAAAGCCGGAAAGAATAATGTTTATAGGGCGTGTATTGAGAAGGAACGTTATATGCAGAGCGAAAGCAGAAATATATTGAAACGTCTTTTTCAGAATTCCGCCAAGAATTTTCTTGTGGCACTGTATGATGGAAATCATTTAAGCGATGCGCAGCTGCAGGAACTGGAAGACTACATAAGTGAAAAGAGGAAAGAAAAGACGGACTAAAAAGGGAGGAAAACCGGGATGAGGGGAATTCTATTTGATATACTGGAAATAAATATCGGCATAACTGTCATTATTTTAATTATTTGCGTTATTGGCGGGCAATTACGAAAGCGGTACGGGGCCGGATGGATGAAAATGCTCTGGCTGCTTCTGGCACTCCGGCTTGCGGTTCCTTATAATATTTCCGTGCCGTTTATGGAGATCCGTCTGCTTGATCAACCGGGATTTGAACAGGAGACGGTGCATTCGCAGGGGACATCCGGACAGACGGGAAGCGGACAGTCAGCCGGTGCACAGGATCGCGGTCCGCTCTATTCCGGGAAGTCTGCCAATGGGGATATGGCCGGGCAGCAGACAGAAGCGGATGCCGGAGAATATGGAAACGGCGATATGGCTAAGCAGGATACCGGGTGGGATGAATCGGAGAAGATGAATGAAACAGAACACCTGGAAGGGACAGAGAGCGTTAATGGCATTTTGCCGACAGCAGGTGTCAGTGCAGGAATATCGGACAATGGGGAATCCAATGATGCGGCAGGCAGTCCGCAGACCGCAGACAGACAAAACGGCAGGATTACGGATTGGACTCATTTAACATATGCAGATCGTATGCTTGTGGTCTGGCTGGCCGGTATGGGTGTATGTATATTTTATGTTTTCGGCGGCTGGCTGTTTTTTTGCATCAAATCCGGGAAGAGCATACGGCCTCTGAAAGACAAAGAACTGAAAAAACGGATTTTGGTAATACAAAAGAAACGATTAGGGAAAGAACGGATTCCGGTTTATCAAAGTTTCTATATTACCAGTCCTATGCTGGTCGGCATTTTTGCTCCGAAACTGGTCGTTCCGGTTTCCGGGAAACAATGGGATATGCGCGAACTGGAGCTGGTCATGGAGCATGAATTATGTCATTATCAAAAAAAGGACTTATTTTGGAAGTTTTTGATGACATTCGTATGGTGCATGAACTGGTTCAATCCGGCAGTGTATTGGATGAAAAAGCAATTTTTCTATGATATGGAGCTATCCTGTGACGAATCTGTTCTAACGGGGCGGGATGAAAAGGCACGGGAGGCGTATGCCTGTATTTTCGACGGGATTTACAGAAGATAAGAAACGGATGGTGAAGCGGATCGATTTCATATTTGACAGAAATGTCAGAAAAAGAGGCGTTTTCGGTATTGCGGCAGCCGGTCTGCTCATGCTTGTCATGAGTGTCGTAGTTTCCTGTGGATATCGGCCGGATGATGCGCGTGATGGTGATCCGGCCCGGGAAAATGCCGGTAGGAATGCTGCGGGTACGGATGAGGAAAACGGCGTTTCGGCGGATGATGCTTTACAGGAAGATAATGCGTCCGGGAATGATACCGGCCGGAACGGTTTACAGACTGTAGAAAATACAGCAGATGCAGCAGGAGAAGAGGCTGCGGCAGTCTTTGATCCGAATCATGAATACAACGAAATGATCCGTGTTTATGGAAAAGATGTTTATATTGCCAGAGAAGATGGTATTTACTGGTTAGAAAACGGGCAGGGAGAAGAAGAACTTCTTTTTGAGAATGCGTACACAGCGCGCAGAGGTATGGAACTTGATCAAAATTATCTGTATTTCTGTGGTTCTGCCGGAATTTTCACCAGTTCCGAAGAGGGGAAGGAGCGTGAAGCGGCAACGATAT